>Ga0334896_1002750_pt1 | contig 11604 bp, 7 predicted proteins | sample GraSluR3_MG_8_FD_207734 | JGI IMG/M metagenome (GOLD analysis project Ga0334896, IMG submission 207734) | Sludge microbial communities from methane-producing bioreactor in Wageningen University, Netherlands - Granular Sludge_27_06-R3 | ecosystem: Engineered > Bioreactor > Anaerobic > Unclassified...
CCATCGGTTCGCTGCCCGGGGAATAGCGTTCGTCTATCTACCTCCCTAGGCTTTTCTTCCTCTGGCTTGGGCTCCTCCTTGGGTTTTTCAGCTGGTTTCTCCTCGGCTGGTTCAGCTGGGGTTGGTTTTACAGGGTCGGGCAACGATGGTGCTTCCTCAAAATCTTGTGATATGGGTGCTTGTTCCGGCTGCTCCTGTACCCTTTGGGTTGGCGTTACCACCTGCTGCGGTGCTGGCCGTGGTTCCCTTAGCCCTGAGCCTTGATCGCTAGTGCCAAAGTTTATTAAAATACCCTCTTCGGCAGGTAGTGGGAGAGGTGTGGAAAAACCAAATAGAATCAGAAGCACAACAATGGTGCTGTGAACAACGAATGAAACTACAACTCCTTTGGTTTTATCCGACATTTAATCTGTTACTTTAGTGGTTGAGTGGCTAGTATTAGCTTGTACCTGTTATCTTTAGCAATATTCATAACTTTTACCACCTCTTCCATTGGTACCGATCGGTGAACATGCAACGATATGGTTGGGTCCGCTTCTCCTTGGAGCTTTTGGCCCAAGTACCTTTCCAAGTCGGGAAACGAGATGGGGGTTTGCTCAACGTAAAATTGTAAGTCATGGGTGATGCTCACCGTTGTTATGGCCTTAGCAGGGGTTTGGCTATTGCTCTGCGGAAGCAGGAGCTTAAGGGCATTGGGTGCAACAAGGGTTGATGAAACCATAAAAAAGATTAGCAGAAGGAATACGATGTCTGTCATCGATGACATGCTGAAGGTTGCATTTACCTTTGATCCACGTTTTAGTGCCATGGTTATAACTTTTAACGTTGATTAGGATACCGGTTCGTTCAAAAGATCCATAAACTCTGTAGTATTCGCCTCCATGGTGAACACCACTTTCTCCACCTTAGCCACTAGGATATTGTATCCAAAGTAAGCTGCAATACCAACAATAAGGCCAGCTACAGTTGTTACCATGGCGGTGTAAATACCGTTCGATAGTAATCCAACATCGATATTATTCCCTGCCATCGACATGTCGTAGAAGGCTCGAATCATACCAATTACTGTTCCCAGAAATCCTATCATGGGGGCGCCGCCCGCTATGGTTGCTAGGGTGGGCAAACCTTCCTCGAGCTTAGATATCTCAAGGTTTCCTACATTCTCGATGGCTGCTGTTACATCTGAAAGTGGCCTGCCAATACGTTGGATTCCCTTTTCAATCATCCGAGCAATGGGGGTGTTGTGCTCTTGGCATAGGTTAATGGCCGACTCCACCTTATCGTCATGGATGTACTCCTTTATCCTGTTCATGAAGTTAATATCCTCCTTCTGGGCTTTTTTGATGGCCCAGTATCGCTCAATGAAAAGGTAAACAGCGATGCACCAAAGGAGCACTAGGGGAAGCATAATCCAGCCACCTTTAAGGGCAAGTTCCCAAAAGCTAAGCGTTAACTCGCCGGCAGGCTCCATGGCCATATTGGCATTGTAATCAACCTGTAGAAGTAGTGTGTGAAGCATATTCTTATGGTATTATTTTCGGTCGAAATTAGTAAAAAAACGTTGAAATGAGCAATTCTATTTTATCTCAACCAAAGCATTTTCTTTGATTTGGGGCTGAGGCGTTACATTTCTTGTTGTATTTTCTTCACTATCAGGATCAATGTACTCAAACTCATAGTCAGATTCTTTGCGTCGGGTGAAAAGATTTTTGAAATTACTCATCAGCTCTTCAAGGTTATTGAAGTCTTCTCGATACATGACACCAGCCCCCCGTGTAAATTCGCCTGAGTTTGTCCCGTAGATTATTTCGTCGTTTGAGCGGGCAAAGGCTTTAAGCCTAATCTTCCCCGAGGGCACAATTTTAACATCGATGGTCACATCCCCAGCAAATCCACTGTTTACATTTTGGTTGCCCATGTCCACGTTGCTATTTATTGTAACCCTATCGTTGAATAGCTGGGTTGAGAGAGCTAGCTCAATCTCGCTGGAGCTTATTTCGTCTCCTGGTCGCCAATTTACTCCAATATCAACTGTGCTTGTCCATTGTGATATCCAGTTGCTAAGCTGGTTCGATAGCATCTCACCAGCTGTAGATGCAAGCCCTTGGCTAACCCCTGTTCCCTGGGCAAGGGGATCATCGCTTGTAAAGCTGTTAACAACAAGCAGCGATAGAAAGTGCATACTTACCCTTTCCTCTGTGTTAAACGCATCGAGAACAACTGCCTTTACGCTAGGGTCGTTCTCGGCGATGGGAACAACAATATCAAAACCTATGGTAGGCTCCATAAGTTTACCCGATAGGTTAATAATACAATCGACCTGAGTACGTGTGTTGTATATCGCCTCGTCGCTTGTGGGGTTAAGCGGTTTAAGAGTTGTGCGAAGCGAGTAAATTGCTTTTATGTCCATGAGGGCGTTGGTCATGTCTCCGTTCCATGTGATTGTACTACCATCGCCTATACGGAATCGTTTATTTATAACACCCTGAAGTGTGAACAGATAATCTCCCTTCTCAATGGCAAACTGACCAAACATATTGAAAATATCTTCGTTTAGATCAATTTCAAGCTTAAGGTTTCCTGAGCCATTGGCCCTAATGATATCGCCCAGCTGCTTATCGATAATAATTTGGACATCGGCCTCGGGGGTTACCTCCAGGTCGAGTGCAACCCTGACATTTGATTTTTTGGTGTCTTCTAGCCCAAGGAAATCTTCGATGATGATTATGTCATCGCTTCGGTTTATGAAGTTCACAAAGTCGAACTCTGCCACATCGCTTGAGGTTGACAGGGGGACGAAAAGGGCGGTTCGGGGTTCCGTTTTAATTGAGGCGTTTACCAAAATGTCGGTTGGTTTTCCGGTTACCCTTGCTTGCCCACTGGCATAAACCGAACCGTAAAACATCTCGTTATCGCGTTCGGTTGTGTTTAGAAACTGGAAATTACTAGGGGCGAGAAGTAGCTCTAACTCTATGTCCTTAAAGTAATTAGTCTTGATGGCACCGTTTAGGGTGGCAAGCCTATTGTTTGAATCGTAGATTTTAAAGTTGCGGAATACCACATCGCTATTCTCCAGGTATATAGGGTCTGACATGGTGTACCGACTTCTGGTAAAGTCGATTAAACCGCTAACCTCATTCATCCTTACCGTGCCGTTTAGCAAGGGGGTTGCGGTTGTTCCAGTGATATTAACATTTCCGGAGATTGAGCCTTTCAGGTCAACTACACTTCCTTCGAGAAATGGTTCTACAAGGCCCAGCTCAATGTTGTTGAGCCGTGCAAAGAATCTTAGGGCTTGGTTTTCGGGAAAGAAATCGCCAGCTAGGCTAAAACCTTGCTCTTTGGCCTGGGTGTTTAGTATATCTACTGATAGCTTTTTGTCCTCATTATGCCATTGGCTGTTTAGGGTTATTTTGCCTAGGTTGTAGCTGTTGGCCATCAAGTCATCGAGCGTTAAATCGGCGTAGAACAGTGGGTTTCCTGTTAGGTTTGTGGCTCTGGCGTACCCATCAGCTTGCCCTTTGAATTCGTATCCTATGCCCTTGGTGTAGAGATTTAGATTTGATAAGTCGATATTCTGTAAGTCAACCTGAACAAAATCATCGGGCGTAGAAGCAATACTACCCTGTATGGCAAGGGTTTGATTGTTGTTGTGGAGTAGAAAGTTGTTTATTGCAATACTTGTGCTATCGATTATTATTTCGGATTGACTAATATGCCACGTGGTATCGTTTAAGATAAAGTCTGAAGGTAAAAAGTTTACGCTTATGAGTTCGCTTGTTGCCCGATGGGTAATTATTGCGTTGGCCTTAATCTCACCCGAATTTTTGATTACGGTTTTATTGTCCCACACAATGCTAGTTTCAAGCTTGTTGTTTATAGCGGTTGCATAAATTGCAACATTCTTTACCTCAGCGTTACCACGCGAAATTTGGGGCGAGCTAATACTCGCGGTTAGCGTAGAATCATTAGTGAGGCCATCAATTGATATATCCTTTATCACGTTGCCTGCCAGCTCTATCTCAGGAATTTTAACCTTTAGGTTAAGGGTTTGAAAATCGGGGTTGTAAATACCAAAAATATTGGTGTTTTCGGCAATGCGGAACGAGGGGAATAGCACATCGGTTAGCTTGCTGGTATTCCTTAGGCGTAGCCTAATGATGTAGTCGTTGTATTCAGGATTATCTACACCAGTAGGTATAATCTCGGGTTTGGTGTTATCGCTACTCAGGGCGGGCAGGTATAGGTATATCATATTCTGAAGGTACGAGAATATGTTGGCGTAATTGTATTTTCCCCGCAGCTCCCCCTCGGCAAACTCCGATTTTAAGGTTATCTGCTTGCTGTCAATCGAGTTGTTGGCGGTAATGATGATGTCTGACGTTTTTATTTCGCCATTCTGGTTGCGGTATAAGCCATTAACCAGCTTAACTTCACCCGTGGTATTGTCGATGTTGTTTCCCGAGAATTTTGCTGTTAAAAGAAACGAAGCTTGCGATATGCTATCGGCGCTGTTTAGGTTAAGCTTTACCAAGTCGAGTTTAGGAACAAATGCAGAGAAATCGAACACGGGAATGGAGTCGGAAAAGTTAAGCGATCCCAAAAAGTTAAGCTTAGCGTTTGGGTCGTCGAGCCGAAGTGATCCCTCAAAATTCTTATTGCTCAATCCTCCTGAAACTTCAATGTTGGTATAGCGATAGTTGTTGGCTTCAATGGAGTGTATCCTTGCTTCGGTTGTAACATTCAAATTGTTCTCGCTGTCGATATTACCATTAATTGCTGCTGCCAAGCTAACCTTGCCCAGCAGATCGTTTGCAATTAGCTTCCCGAGGTTAAGCTGATTTGTTGATAGATTCCCTTGGAATGTTGTTGCTCTCTGCTGGTCGGGCTTAAACGAAAGATCCATTGATACATTTCCGATATCGGTAGAAAGGGTGCCGTAGGCCACAAAATCGGTAATAAACCCAGTAAAGCTACCCGTAAACGATAAGTGGTTTAGGCTGTGCAGATCATCAGGAATTGATATGATTTTTTGTTGGGTATCGGTAAACCTGAAGCTTTGCAGATCGTCAGACGTTGTTATTAGCTCCTTAATATCAACGAAGATGAATGTTGATTGAAAATCGGGAAGCCCCATTAGGTTAACATTTGCCATGATGGACGTAGTGTCGGCCGTTTTAATGCTTAGGTCTCGTACGCGCAGATCGCTAATGCTACCCCTAAACCGTGCTTCAATGTCGGCTGTTTCATCGAACTGACTTAAACCAGTAACAAAGTAGGAGAGGGCACGGGTTGAAAGGGTGGTTGTCTCGATCTGACCATCGAGGTCTACTGCGTTCAGAAAGTCGCTCATGGCATCCCATCCATCGTAGCTAAACCTGAGGTAGGGTAGGTTGATGCTCGCATCCATAGCATGAATTTGTAGCTTTTCAAAATTCATATGCTGGCTGCTGAGGCTCATTTTTGTTCTAAAGCGATCAATCACAAAACCGCTTTTATCAAAACCGGTTAGCTCTTCAATTGTGAATGAAATGGTATCGCCCGTAATGCTAAGGTTTCTCAGGTTTAGGTTTAAAGCTTTAACGTATAGATCTTCAAAGTTTATTCTATCCTCAGTGGGCGTAACGTTTTGCTTGTGCATTCGAAACTCTGAATCGGCGATTCGCGCATGCTTAAAGCTTAACCCCAATCCATCATCATTTCTTGTTTTGGCAGAGTCGCGGGGAGGGAAAAGCTTATTGATGAACACTGTAAGGTTCATATTTCCGAGGGTATCGGTCTCAAAGTTTAGCTTGGCTTCATCCAGGCTAACCCGATGAAACTTTAGAATGTTTTTGCCGTTGTTGTAGCCCAAAAGGCTAGCCGTGATGGTTTTGGCGTTGAGCAGCGTATCCTGATTGTGATCCTCGATGTACACGTTGCGTAGGAGTACCCTGTTGAATAGACGAAAGTCGAATTTTTCGATATAAACCTTGGCGCCCAGCTTGTTCTCAAGCATGTTGGTGGTTTGGCCCACTAGCCAGGTTTGAACTTTGCTGTGCTGAATGATTAGCCAAACTGACGTGGGGATTGATAGTAGCACAATTGCTAATATCAAAAAAATGTAAACCGATTTTTTAATAACTTTGCCCACCAAAATTTGAATTTGAACTTTTACTTTAGCACAAACCATGCCACAGCTTAAAAACGCCCGAAATTAGTTAAAAGCAGGAGATTTTTTTAATAAATATTAACCAAAGTTTTGGGTTTTTGTTGAGCGTATATTTATATACTATGAGCGTAATAATTTTAGGGATAGAATCATCATGCGATGATACCTCTGCAGCGGTAATAAAGGACGGATGGTTGCTATCAAACCTTATTAGCAACCAGAAGGTTCACGAGGAGTATGGAGGTGTTGTGCCCGAGCTGGCTTCGCGTGCCCATCAGGCAAACATAATTCCAGTGGTTGATACCGCCATTAAGCAGGCAGGGTTATCGCCAAAAGATATATCAGCTATTGCTTTTACTCAGGGGCCAGGCCTACTTGGTTCGCTACTGGTGGGTACCTCGTTTGCCAAGGGCTTTGCGCTTGCACAGAAGATTCCCCTTATTGAGGTAAACCATCTACATGGCCATATCCTATCGCATTTCATAATAACTTCGGACGAAACGAAGCTCCCACGGTTTCCGTTCCTTTGCCTGTTGGTTTCCGGTGGGCATACCCAGCTGGTTGTGGTGAGCAATTTTGATAAGATGGAGATTGTTGGAAAAACCATAGACGATGCAGCCGGTGAGGCTTTTGATAAGTGCGCCAAGGTGATGGGATTGGGTTATCCGGGTGGGCCTGTCGTCGATCGTTTGGCAGCCCAGGGTAATCCCAACGCTTTTAAGTTTGCTAAACCATTGCCCCATGGGCTCGACTTTAGCTTCAGTGGTCTAAAAACGTCGTTTCTCTACTTCCTAAGGGATCAGCTAAAGGCCCAGCCCAATTTTATTGAGGAGCGGAAAGCCGATCTGTGCGCATCGTTGCAGCATACCATCGTTTCCATTCTAATGGATAAGCTTACTGCTGCCGCAAAGGATTTGGGTATAAAAGAAATTGCCTTGGCAGGAGGTGTGGCGGCCAACTCGGGATTACGAAATGCTACCCTTGAGGCAGGTGAACGCTTGGGGTGGAATACTTACATACCAGAGTTTAGGTTCACCACCGATAATGCTGCCATGATAGCCATAGCTGGACACTACAAGTATCTTCGGGGTGAGTATGCCTCTCACAGCTCTGTGCCTAAGGCTCGATTGCCCTTCTAGCAGCAATTTGGATAATCCTTGGGCTAAAGCGGCTCCTTATAATCGATTGTTTATCGTTTTATCATCTTGGAAAACAGCTAGTTTCAAGGTTAGCTGAAGTGCTTTTCTTTGGGACTAATGCTAGTTGGTTTTTGGATGTGCTTAATGAGGTTTGCTATTCGTATTTCAATGTTAGGGCTGGATTGGTTCTGGCAGCCTTAAAGGCTTGGTATCCCAACGTATTGTGGATTGAGCAAGTGGTATTGAAACCATCGAACAGATCATATCGAACCTGAAATGAATGTTTTGGGGCGCATCCTCCATAGCTCCAACTACTTCCCAACTTTGACTTCTTTACCAAATGTTAACAACTTTACCAATTGGATCGTCATCGCCAAAATACTTGTGAGCTGTCAATTGGGTCATGACCACTTGGTGGGGCACATTAAGAATATTATTTCCATCTCCAGGGATTAGCTTAAACCTGTTGAATACCTTAAAGAATGTAGCGTTGGCATAAATAGCTTTTTTCTCAACAAAAACCTTATCGTCATATCGAATATCTGGGTCGCCGCCGAACGAGAACATCCGGGTGTAATTAGTTGTTATGATTATCCGCAAATATGCCTAAAAGCAGCCTTGAATTCTATTTGATGCTTAATCGCTTAACGGCAGGGGACTTATTCGGCAGATAGGACTCGCTCCTATGCAGGCTGATAGTTCACCCCTGCTGTTTTGTTACAGTGTTGCAAGGTAAAAAATGTCAAAGAAATTCATAGTGTAAATCTAAAGGGCAGGCAGGCGGCAGGCGGTAGGCAGGGAGTACTTTTCCTGAAGAAGCAATTTGTTGTAAATCATAGCTAAATACTGCTTTTCCCGATAAACAACGTCGGGATTGCGATGACGCAAAAATGATATAGGTACCAAAGCGGATAATCATATTAGTTATATCAAGATAGGTTACTGTTGTAGTAGGCCCAATGGGGCATTGCTAATGACTCCCTGTAGCTTGGCATCGAGGCATACTCTGTAAATATTATTTGCGTTGGGACGAAACTTATCGTAGCTCATCTCATCTATTACGTTAGAGCATGATAAGCAATACGCTGGCAATCCCTACCGCTAATCCAAAAATGTGATTAGGGTATATCCTTTCTGAGAGCTAAGGTTACGTACCGAAACCTTAATGTAATTTTAAACATAGCTTAGTGCTTTTTGGGTGTACAAGTAGTGGTTTTTATTACAACTAAAGCTGTATATAATAATTTGGTTGATATGTTTGGATATATTCAGCCAATTTCTTGAGATATCATACTGTATACCAAAACCTGCAATGGGTTGATATGTAGATATAAAATAATGTTTCAATCTTTTGGTGTATGCTCGTAATCGTATACGTCCTGTTCGGGAACGAACACATGCAATTACTTATTGAGCCAATACCCGAAATGGCATTTTGGGGGTTGTATAATATCATAAATTGAAACCATATGGCTTTAAAAATGTTACTTTTGTATTGCTGATTAACCAATATTTACTTTAGTATGAAGATTTTTTTGCGTTTTATAAAGACCTACTATCGTGAAATACTAAGAGGTGTTTACTTCGCGCTGGCAATTGTTTTAATTCTGCTTGCCTTGCCCAAGGAACGTAGGTTTAAGTATGAGTTTCAACGTGGTATGGAGTGGATGCATGACGATCTGGTTGCACCATTCGATTTCCCAATTTACAAAACCGATGCAGAGTTTATTGCCGAACGTAATGCTATCCTTAATAATTTCAAGCCCTTTTTTAAGTACGATACTTCTGCTGTTGCCCTTGCCAAACAGCAATTCAGGACAGACTTTATTGCTGAATGGGAAAAACTTGAAACCAATCGCAATCCGAATGATACATTGCTAAGAAGGATGGAAGAGGGCATTGAAAGAGTGCATCGGGTTGGAGTTTTTTTCCCTGATGAGTTCTCTGACCTTCGTGGAGACATACAAGGGGGAATTACAATCATTAAGAATAATCAGGCTTTTGAGACTGATATCTCAGAGGTGTATCAAGTTAATCGAGCAGTTGACAATGTTAAAACCTATGCTTCGCAGCTTGCCGCCACAAATTCTGGCCCTGAAACTGATATTATTCTAAAGCTAAATCTAACTAAATACGTTAACCCTAACTTACTTTACGATTCGCAAACTACCCAACAGGTTACTAGCGATATGTTGGCTAGCTTATCTGCAACAAAGGGGTTGATTTATGCCGGTGAAAGAATTATTACCAAGGGAGAGGTTGTAAACTCGGAGCTATACCAGATACTTTACTCACTTAGGCGAGAGTTTGAAAGCAGGCTAAATCATTTGGGTAATACCAAACTTCTCATATTAGGTCAGGCCTTAATTGTTACAATGCTGTTTTTTATCCTTTTCCTTTTCCTTCTGAATTTTCGGCGAGAGGTACTTTACAGCGATTCGAAATTAGTGTTTATACTCCTTGTAATAAGCGCGTTGTCGATATTGTCGTTTTTACTTTTACGACGCGAACTGGTTAGTATTTACATCATTCCGTTTGCCATTGTGCCAATCTTTATACGAACCTTTTACGACTCTCGCTTAGCCCTTTTCATCCATATTATAACCGTTTTTATTGTTGGTTTTTTTGTGCCCAATAGCTTCGAGTTTGTTTTTATGCACTTCATTGCGGGTGTGGTTGCCATCATAAGCCTTACCAAGGTGTACAGGCGCAGCAAGCTTTTCCTTGCGGTGGGGTACATATTTGTAACCTATGCCGTGCTGTACCTGGGAATTGTGTTAATACAGGAGGGTAAACCAAGCGCTATGAATGCAATTTACATTGGGTGGTTTGCAGCAAATGCGCTGTTGCTTCTTGCTTCGTACCAGCTGATCTATGTTTTCGAAAAGGTATTTGGATTCCTCTCGGATACTACCCTTATGGAGCTTTCCGACACCAATCAGGATTTACTCCGAAAGCTAGCGGAGGTGGCTCCTGGCACATTCCAACACTCGCTACAGGTAGCTAACCTTGCCGAGAGCGCTATTCACCAAATTGGGGGAAATCCGCTCTTGGTGAGAACAGGTGCTTTGTACCATGACATTGGGAAGATGAGCAATCCGTACTATTTTGTAGAGAATCAGTCTCCCGATTTCAACCCTCACAAAGGTCTCGATTTCGAGGAGAGCGCAGAGATTATTATCCGTCACATTTCTGATGGGGTTCAAATAGCTAAAAAGAATCGTTTGCCCGAACAAATTATTGACTTTATCAGAACTCACCACGGAACAACCAGGGTTTTATACTTTTATAGACTTTACAAGGATAAATTTCCAGAGGCTGAAGCGGAGCTAGAGGCATTTAGCTACCCAGGGCCAAGACCCTTTTCGCGAGAAACGGCTGTGGTCATGATGGCAGATTCTGTTGAAGCCGCTTCACGCGCGCTCAAACAAATAACCCTTGATACAATCAATGAACTAGTTGATTCGATCATCGATTATCAACAGGTTGAGAAGCAGTTTAACGATGCCAATATTACATTTAAAGATATCTCAGTAATTAAGGAGGTGTTTAAAAAGAAGCTACAAAATATTTACCACGCAAGGATAGAGTATCCTAAGGAGAAGGCAAAGGCATAACGCCTTGATTATATGTAAAATGCCCCATACGTAATTAGCATGGGGCATTTTTGTTAATCAGTTTACCTGGTTTAGTCGCCAAAGCTAATACCCAAACCACGTGCGGTTCGTACCAAATCGCATGAAGGGTCAACAAAGTTTGGTTTACCAATGGCATCGGTAAGGGGAACCGATATAATATCGGGGTGACGGTAGGCAACCATTTCACCAAAACGGCCCTCCAGAACCATCTCAAAGGCTTTAACCCCAAACTGAGCAGCCAAAATTCGGTCGTATGCACTAGGAATACCTCCCCGTTGCAGGTGACCTAATACTGTTTCGCGCATATCGGCCTCAAAACCTGCCTTCTTCAGATCGTATGATATCTTGTGAGCAATACCACCAAGTCGAACGTTTTTGTAACCTACTTCACTACTCTCTTCGGCCACTACGTCGCCGTCCTTCGATTTAGCCCCTTCGGCCACTACCACAATGGCATTGCCTTTTCCACGGCTATATCTCGACTTGAGGCGCTCTAGAACAACGTTCAAGTCGTATGGAATTTCGGGGATGAGGCAAACCTCAGCCCCCCCTCCAATAGCTGCATGAAGGGCAATCCAACCAGCAAAGCGCCCCATTACCTCCAGTATCAAAACACGGTTATGGCTTGCCGCGGTGGTTACAAGCTTGTCAACCGCATCGGTTGCAATTTGAACAG
>Ga0334896_1002757_pt1 | contig 11582 bp, 10 predicted proteins | sample GraSluR3_MG_8_FD_207734 | JGI IMG/M metagenome (GOLD analysis project Ga0334896, IMG submission 207734) | Sludge microbial communities from methane-producing bioreactor in Wageningen University, Netherlands - Granular Sludge_27_06-R3 | ecosystem: Engineered > Bioreactor > Anaerobic >...
CCGAGGCAGGAGCCACATAGCCGGCAAAGAGGGTGACAACAATGGGAAAGAACAACCGTGCCATGCGCGAGACCGACTTGGGGTTGTACGGCATGCGAATCGCTCGCTCTTTCTTTGTCGTGACCAGCTTGATGGCAAATGGCTGTATGATCGGCACCAGCGCCATATACGAGTAGGCGGCAACCGCTATGGCTCCTACATACTCACTTCTCAGTACCTGGGAGACGAGGATCGACGTAGGTCCGTCCGCGGCACCGATGATTCCGATCGAGGCGGCATCGCGCAGCGGAAACCCGAGCAACACGGCTATCGAAACCGTGGCGAATATGCCGAACTGTGCAGCAGCACCGAAGAGGATCAACTTGGGATTGCTGAGAAGCGGTCCAAAGTCGATCATGGCACCTATACCGATGAACAGCAGAAGAGGCATGGCTTCCGACGCTTCGATTCCCACCTCGAACAGCCACTCGAGTATACCGGCTACTTCTCCGATACCACTCATGGTTGTGTGCAGGGCTCCCGAGAACGGAATATTGACCAGAATCGCACCGAAGCCCATGGGCAATAGGAGAGCCGGTTCCAATTTCTTTGAGATCGCTAAGTAGATGAGGGTGGCCCCAATTCCGTACATGACCAATTGCTGCCAGGTTGTGGCAGTCAGGCCCAGTAACAGGAAGTCCATGCTATTTCCTCCTATGAGTGCTGTCTGACTATATCACTTGCTACGGAGGCCGGTCAATGTTGGTCTTTATCCAATAATACCGTATATTTATTCTACAAATATGCATACTACTCTTTCCAAAATCGCCAAAACATCCTATCATGCCAAAAATATCAGGGGTACTCTGTACCTCAAACTCGTTCAACAAGAGGTGAACCAATGAAAAAACTGCTCATGACCATTGCTATCGCATGTGTCGCACTCTCTGTTGCCACCGCTGCCGGTGCGCAGGAACAGGGTGTCGACCGGTCTCTCGAGAAAGTGCTCGACAAGGGTGTGTTCGTGCTCGGTCTCGACGACAGCTTCCCTCCCATGGGATTCAGGGATGAAAACAACGAAATCGTCGGATTCGATATCGACCTTGCGCGTGAAGTCACCAGCAGGATGGGTGTCGAACTGAAGCTTCAGCCTATCGACTGGAACGCGAAGGAACAGGAGCTCAACACCGGTAACATCGATTGCATCTGGAATGGATTCACTATCACTCCTGAGAGAAGCGAGATGATCAACTTCTCTGACCCCTATGTCGACAATGCACAGGTTGCTGTCGTTCGTGGGGACAGCCCGGTACAGAGCCTAGCAGACCTTGCAGGTAAGCGTGTAGGAATCCAGGCAGGCTCCAGTGCATCCGATGCAGTATACGGCAATCCTGAATTCGCCGACTCACTCTCCCAGATCGTCGAAGTACGGGACAACCTCACCGCTCTCATGGATCTTGAAATCGGTGGTGTCGATGCAGTTGTACTCGATCTGTTCGTCGCAAACGACAACATTCACCGAAGCGGAAAGGACTTCAGGATTCTCAAGGAGCACCTTTCGTCAGAGGAGTATGGTGTTGGTTTCAGAAAGAACGATCAGGCACTCAGAGATGAAGTGCAGCGGATCCTCCTTGAGATGGCATCCGATGGTACGCTGGCTACAATCTCCACAGATTGGTTCGGCGAAGATATCACCGTTGTAGGCAAATAGCTGAAGGAATTCGTAGTATGGGAAGGCTGTTGACGCTCATGCTGGGAGGTACACTCACCTCCCTCAAGATCTTTTTCCTCACCTTGCTGTTCGCCTTACCGCTCGGGCTACTCGTGGCAAAGGGTCGAATGAGCAAGCACCGCATTATCAGTTCGCTGGTCAACGGCTATATCATGATCATGCGGGGAACACCGCTCATACTGCAACTCATATTCGTCTATTTTGCTCCATACTATGTATTCGGTGCATCGTCCGACCGATTCACGGCGGTGATCATTGCCTATGCGATAAACTACGCCGCCTATTTTGCTGAAATCTATCGGGGAGGTATTCAGAGCATTCCACAGGGACAGCTCGAAGCCTCCTCGGTGCTCGGCTTCACTAAGGTACACACGTTCACCCATATCGTCATGCCGCAAGTAGTGAAACGGATTATGCCTGCTATGGGCAATGAAGTGATCACACTGGTGAAAGATACCGCACTTGCCCAGACGATCGGAGTGGCTGAACTTTTCCGTGTCGCACAGAATGCTGCTGCACGAGAGTTCTCCACTATGCCGATCTTCGTCGCTGGAGTCTTCTATTTCGTCATGAACGCAATCGTGTCGAAATCGTTCGATCTTATCGAACGCAAGCTCGACTATTACAAATAGGGGGAACCGGTATGTCAGTCATTTCCGTTGAACATGTGAGAAAATCCTTCTCGACACTCGAAGTACTGCAGGACATCTCATTCTCACTCAACTCAGGTGAGGTACTCTCGATCATCGGCCCCTCCGGTTCGGGAAAGTCGACACTGCTTAGGTGCATCACAAACCTAGAGACCGTGGACAGTGGAACCATCGTCATCGGAGGCGACACACTCGTGACCACCGGCCCCGATGGTACTGCAGTCTACGCAGACAAGGGAACCATCACCAGAATCAGGCTCCGAGTCGGGCTCGTATTCCAGAATTTCAACCTATTCCCCCATTTTTCGGTACTCAGGAATATTACCGAGGCGCAGATCCATGTGTTGAAGACCCCGAGACAAGAAGCGACAGAGCGAGCGTATGACCTGCTTGCAAAAATGGGTCTGGGAGACAAGGCGAAAGCCTACCCCTATCAGCTCTCCGGTGGCCAGCAACAACGAGTCTCCATCGCTCGAGCACTCGCTCTCAGACCGCAGGTACTCTGCTTCGATGAGCCGACCAGCGCACTCGACCCGGAACTCACAGGAGAGATCTTGGCGGTGATTCGTGAACTCGCTACCGAACACATGACCATGATGGTCGTTACTCATGAAATGGCGTTCGCCAGGGATATTTCAGACAGGGTCATATTCATGGATGAGGGATTCATCGTGGAAGAGGGAACCCCGAAACAGGTGTTCTCCGACACGAAAAACGAGAGAACTCGACGATTCCTCAGCCGATTCGGCTCCTGAGCACCCCTCCAGTGCTCTTCCCAGTCAAAACCCGATCCAGAAGTACGGGACCCCCATCGGTTATCACCATCTGTATGGCGAAACCGGAGGCATCGACGGTGAAGCCGATCAGGTCCGCTGTATACCCGGGTTCGATACACCCTCTACCCTGTAGCCGAAGCCGCTGTGCAGGGTAACTGGTCATCCGTGCAACTAGTCTCTCGATTTCACAGAGTTGCAGCTGACAATAGTATCGATCAAACAGATCCTGTACCGCACGATGGCTACGTGGATGCGTTATTTCGCTGCTGTATAGGGCGTCGGTTCCAAAACAGCCGAGCCTATGCTGAAGTATCGTGGATACGGAATCTTCCGATTGCGTGATATCGGACATAACGGCAGTCTCAGGCAGATCGGCAAGGACATCGAACAGAAGATCGAACTCGCTGCAGTGTGCCGAATCGGCAAGCTCCGACCACCTCTTTCCCGTCATCTCCGGTCTTCCGTCCACATGTACAACCGAGATGTTGTCCCAGCCACAGAGAGAGACTATGCTGTCCCAACCGTCAGGTTCGAGCATCTGCTTGCGTATGGACGATCTCTGTCTCGGATCCTTGATACGTGAAGCCAACTCGGTTCGCGGGATCTTAAGGCATGCAGGTGGCAGGAGACTGTACAGCGAAGTGGAGCCGTAGGTATAGGGATACTGATCGAACCCGATATCGAGTCCTGCCATCTCATACGCCTCCAACAAGTCGAGTATTGCGGGAACCAGAAACTGGCTCCTTGCTCCGATCACCTTCAGGTGCGAGATCTCGCATCGCACCCCTACTTCGAGCGCAATGTCCAAGACTCCTCGTAGGCTCGCCATAATGCCATCGCCCTCGCAACGGTGGTGTACCGCAAACAACTTGTCCCGCGCTGCGGTGATCTGGAGGAGCTCTCGAAGCTCTTCCTTCGCTGCAAATTGACAAGGGGCATAGTACAATCCGGTGGAGAACCCTGCAGCCCCGCTGTCGTACGACTGTTCGAGCATTTCGCACATCTGGGCAATTTCGCTCTCCGTCGCTGCACGGTTGACTTCTTGGTGTAATGCCGCAAGCCGCAACGGAGCATGTGCCTGCAACACGATCAGATGGGTCAAAGGCTTACACGCATCCACACATGAGGCATACGATTCGAATGTGCTCCATGGCCAAGTCTGCTGGTAGCTCCCGAGAATATCGGCAGACAGCTGAGCAAGATCATTACCCTGCCGTACCTCTGTCGGCAAGGGGAACACCCCCATCCCGCAGTTACCCGACACTTCAGTGGTGATCCCCTGAGCGATCTTCTCTCGCATACCGGAGCCTCTTAGCACATGCAGGTCGCTATGACCGTGCATATCGATGAATCCCGGGGAGAGGAACGCGCCATTGAGCGATATGGTCATGTCTGCGCTTATTGTATCATCATGAGGACCACTATATACGATGGTATCCTGTGAGATTGCGACTGACCCCATGAACTTCTGAGCTCCGGTTCCATCGACGATGAGTACATCGGTTACGAGAAGAGATACATGCATATATGACAGCATAACAGGTTCAACATCCCTTGTCATTTGTTGTATACTTGCGTCGGAAGGAGATTGGCTGTGCAGTGTTATGATATAGTGTTAGTGGGCTCGGGACCGGCAGGCATGGGAGCCGCATTCGAAATTGCGGAGAAACGGCCAGATCTTTCCATACTCATGATGGACCAGGAGAAATTCTCCACCGGCGGTATGAGAAATGACTGTAAAATGAATTTCACCTATCCTATCGGTTTTCCCGAAGAGTACTGGACAAAGGATCAAGCAAACCGTTACATGGAACGGGTCACCCGTTTCCTCACACCCGAGTTCATGGACAAGAGCAATATAGCCATCTATCAACAGAGAGCCAAGCGACTCGGCTGCAGGTTGCTCGAGATTCAGCAATCACACTTGGGAACCGATGGAGGGTTGCGGCTCATCAAACGACTCCTCGCTGAACTGAACTCACACGGGGTCAACCTCGCTCTTGGTGAAACGATGCTTTCGGTCGATGACAAAAAGAGGGTCATTTCAACCGACAAAAGGGATATCGGATACAGAAAACTGCTTATTGCGCCGGGAAGGCGTGGGTTCCACTTTCTTCAGATGGTCATGCAAAGTCTTGGAGTCCCCTTCGTCGATAATATTGTGGATATCGGAGTACGGGTCGAAACACGATTGGAACACTACCCTATCGTGAAAGACTACTACGATCCGAAGTTCTATTTCCCCGAGAAGGTTCGAACATTCTGCACCAATAGCGGAGATGCTCACGTAGTGAAAGAGAAGTACGTCAGTGCACGGGGGGATACCTGGTACTCGGTGAATGGGCATGCCTATTCCGCGGATACACACGAGGCAAACGGACTGGTGAACTTCGCGATACTGAAGACGGTGAAATTCACAGCCCCATTGGCGAGTGGCCAGACCTATGCAGAGAATCTCGGTATGCAGGCGGCCCTTATGGGTGGAGGCAGACCCCTTATGCAGCGTGTTGGAGATTTTCGACTCGGATCCCGCAGCAAGGAAAACAGCTTCAATGCGGATCTCTACGATTTCCGACCGAGCTTGCAGGAGTGCTGTCCGGGAGATATCTCATTAGCAATACCGGCCAAGATCCTTCGGGTAATCTGGAAGGCGATGAAGAACCTCGATACGATAGTGCCCGGGGTGCTTCACCCCTCAACCATCATGTACTACCCGGAAATAAAACTCTATGCGAACAAACCGGTTTTCCAGGACCCCTTCTTCCGAGTTACCGATTCCGTGTACTTGGCCGGTGATGGGGCGGGTACGAGCAGAGGTATCACAGCAGCCTGGGCGAGTGGAATCAGATCTGCACAGGGCATGCTCGAAACGCTCTCATCCTGAATCGTATCACATGAGCGGGCTGAATAGATTGAGCACACTTCTCGCGAATCGGACAGAAAATGGTTTTCTCTCTTCATCGAGAAGCATAATCTCGGTACAGAGATCCAGTGTGTTCGCAATATCGTTTCGCACCTTGGATGCGACGGAGGATTTGAAGAATGCCACGCCACACTCGAAGTGGAGGTAGAAGCTTCGATAATCCATATTCGCGGTACCCACGATGGATACCTCATCGTCCGAGACAAACATCTTTGCATGCATGAACCCAGGAGTGTACTCGAAGATTCGGACACCTGCAGCCAGCAATGGCCGGTAGTGCGCTCTGGTCACCGGGTGGACATACCACTTATCTGGGAAATATGGCGTGATAATGCGGACATCCACACCGCTTTGTGCCGCTACGCATAATGCAGAAGTCATCTGGGTGTCGATAATGAGGTAGGGTGTCGTTATCCAGACATACTCTCTTGCATGATTGATGATTTGAATGTAGGCATTCTCCGAGATGTTCTCCCCATCGAGCGGGCTATCTCCAAATGGTTGTACAAACCCATCCGAGGAAAAACGGGTAACCGGAACGAACTCGGTCAAGTCGATATCCTCACCAGTGGTGAACATCCATTGTTGAAAGAACATGAGGGTGAGATTCCACACTGCATCGCCTCTTAACATGACGGTGGTATCCTTCCAGTGTCCAAAACGGATATTCCTGTTGATATACTCATCGGCGAAATTGATTCCTCCAGTGAAACCGACATCACCATCCACAATGAGAATCTTTCTGTGGTCGCGATAGTTGAGTTTAGCATTCAAGTGTGGTTTGATCCGATTGAATACCCCTACAAGAAAGCCCATCTCCTTGAGTGTCCGTTCATATTTCGATGGAAGTGTTTGAATACTCCCCAGATCATCGTACATGATCCGAACCACCACACCTTCGCTCAATTTTCTTTGAAGGACTGCGAGCATGGCTGACCACATTTCACCATCCTCGATAATAAAATACTCCATGAGAATGAATCGCTTGGCTCGCTCGACCTCTTCGAGAATACGGATGAATGCATCCTCACCGAGAGCGAAATAGTCGACTTCCGTATGATCCCAAGCGGGAGAGCCGGTCAGATTCGTGATATACTCGGATTGCCTTGCGAGATTCGATGAGCTTGAGACCAATGCCGCATGTACCGATTCATCAGGCTCGGGAAGTACAGCACGCATCTCCTTCTCATAGTGCTCCTGATACTTCGCCATCTGCTGTGCAACTCGCCTACTCTCTCGCTTGTTTCCAAAGAGCATGTAGAACGGGACTCCGAACACAGGAGCGACTAGGATCACCAGGATCCATGAAATCTTGAACACTGGATGGTCATCTCTGCTTACAATGAAGAAGACACTGATGAAAGCCATGGTATAGACAGCGGGTATGTAATAGGTGCTGAAACTCATGAAGTTGAGAATCAGCCAAATCAGAACGGCAATCTGAATTGCAAGCAGAGCAATAAAAGTAAACAGTCTCCCTGTTAGGAGCTTGAGAAACTTCTTCATTGCTTCCTACTTTCTGGGCTCCTCATCATCGTCATCGTCATCGTCATGATCGAACAGCAGTGACTCCACGGAGATATCATCTTCATCTACATGCACCTCTGGATCCTCTTCATCGTCATAATCCTCGGGATCAAGTTCGATGTTCGGTTCAATCTCATCATCCTCATCGACTTCGGTGTTCGGCACGCTGTCGTCGAATAGGTCTGTCTCATAGAGCGATGCGGTGATTTCCGCATCGACATCGTCATCTTCCGCTTTCGTATTCGGATTACTGCGAAGCTCCTCCATCATCTGTTCGACCATCTCACGAGTCACCGAGGCTGTTTTGAAGAACTCCTTTTCGAGTGCCTGTTCGAACAGTGCATAGGCTCTTCGATTCTTCCCTAACGCCAGCATAACCTGTCCTGCATGTACATATGCTTCAGGAAATCTCGGCCCCTCTCCAGACAGCAGTGTATCGTATACCTCTTTGGCTTCGAGCAAAGCCCCTGTCTTGAGCAGATACAATCCCTGATTATCGGTCATGCCTGGACTCTCTGCGATCAGATCAGAGCACTCCTCGAGAAAGTCTCTAGCTTCATCCAACCGTTCAGATGCGAGCAGGTATGTCCCAAGGTTTATCAACAGACTCTTGTCTCTTCTTCCCTCTTCGTAGAGCGTCTTGAGTTCTTCGATTGCCTCGTCGCCTCGATCGAGTGCCCACAAAGCCATGGTTCGAGAAATCCGTCCACTCACGATGATGTCTCCCTCTGGAATTCGCTTCTTCTGTTCCTTTGCTATGACCGAATCGTAAATCTCAAGAGCTATGGAGGGATCACCTCGTTGTACGAAGAGATTCCCCAACATGACCGTATAGTGGGCTGGCAAGCCGGCTTTCCATGCCTGCCTATAGTATCTCCAAGCACGATCCTCCTGCGGAGGCTTTGCATTCAATGCTCGAGAACCAAGGGCCACCAATATGTAGCCGCGACGGATATAGAGAACGACTGCGACAGCAATCAACACAAGAAGAACTTTAACAGACTGTGTGAAAGGTAGCAGTAGTATCCCAAAAATTGCGACGATCAACGCCAACAATGTAGGATTTTTCATGATAAGCCTCCAAGGTGATCTGCCTCCATCATGCCACATTTCATGGGCTATTGCCACCCATCCTACTCTTGCCACGATCGCAAGCCAGCGGTACAGTACGGATATGGAGAGAAAAAGACTTTTACTGCACTGCTGCTGTGGTCCCTGTTCAACGAGCTCGATCGAACGGCTTCGAGAGCTGGGCTTTGAGCCGGTGCTCTTCTTCGGAAACAGCAATATATTCCCCGAGGCCGAGGCTGAGACCCGTTTTCGCGCGCTCAAACAGGTAGCCGACCACTTCTCTCTCGATGTGGTTCGTCGTGAGTACCATCATGAATCGTGGCTGGAAGAGATTGCCGGACATGAAGAAGATCCAGAGCGCGGACCTCGTTGCGCCATCTGCTTCGCCTACAACCTCCGTGAAGCCGCAGAGGAGGCTCGTCGGTTGAAAATCAGTTATTTCACCACTACGCTTACTGTCAGTCCCCATAAAAGTGCTCCCACACTATTTTCCATAGGCGAAGAGTTAGCAGGTTTCGTTGCAGTCGATTTCAAGAAGAAGGATGGGTTCAAACGGAGTATCGAGCTCTCGAAGGAGTTGGATCTGTATCGACAGGACTATTGCGGTTGCGAATTCTCTCTCCGCTAACCGAGTAGCAGGAGACTCCCCGCCATGACAGCCATACCTCCGATAACACCGTAGATCGCCAAGTGGTGCTCTCCATAGCGCTCAGCTGTAGGAAGCAGTTCATCGAACGAGATGTAGACCATGATGCCAGCTGTGGAAGCGAGAACGAGACCAAGCATAAGATCGGTATTCGAAACGGAGAAGAGCAGCAGACCAAGAAACGCACCGAGCATCTCTGAAAGACCGGACAGGAGCGCGATCAAGAGACTTTTGGCACGACTGCCTGTGGCAAAATAGATAGGGACCGCGACAGCGATTCCCTCGGGTATATTGTGAATTGCGATAGCGATGGCTATGCTGACACCAATCTGGGGATCTGCCATATAACTGGTGAATGTCGCAAGCCCTTCGGGCAAGTTGTGAATGGCAATGGCAAGAGCAGAGAGGATTCCAGTTCTCATGAGATGTGGGTCCGCGCAGGCAGTGCTGCTGTTGTTCACTAACGACACGACATCGGGTATCTCATGCGGGTTGTCGCGAGAGGGAACGAATTTGTCGATCAGCCCGATGAGCAACACTCCAGCAAAGAACGCCAACACACCATAGAATTGAGCTTGCCCCTCGGGAAAGAACGAGCCCATGTAGTGAAACGCCTCTGGAAGAATCTCCATAAATGAGAGATACACCATGACTCCTGCCGAAAAACCGAGTGAGGCACACAGGAAGTGGGAACTTGATCGTTTCTGAAACAAACTCAGCAGGCCACCGATTCCTGTGGACAGACCAGCGACGAGTGTAAGTAACAGAGCGGTGAGTACGGTGACCGAATCCATAACCCAGACGATACCCAAAACACGATGTACATGTCAATCTTTACAGTTCGGCTACACTAACTCTTTGGCACTCCTCGTGAGGCTCGTTCAACGATGAGATCGTATATGGCTTCAAGCTCCATCTCATCATCGATGATATCCTCGGTCTTGCAAGCGATTCGATCCACTACCGTATCTGCAATATAGGGGACTCGGTACCGTTGATAGACCGATTCAGCGAGTCTACTCATCATCGAAGCTCGGACCGCACCAAAACCGATATGGACAGCAAGCGCTGCAGCAGCCCTCCCGGAAATTCGATCATGCAAGACCATAGCCTCTGGCTCGATCGACCCTTGGTAAATGAAGCGCTGTGCTTCGAGTAGCGGATGCAGCCATTTGCCCTTACTGGAGAATACTATGTTCTGGTTCAGGTCGATAATCTGCAATGAGATCGATTCAGGGAGTTCTCTTGTGTATAACCAATCGGGTAGTGTCAGTATGTTTCTCATAAGCTCCTGCCGAAGAATAGCCCCCAAACCGGTCCGTTTGCAGGCCCGTCGTAGCCTACATACAATGAACTGGGCAGAGAGTTCAATCCCAGCAGAGAGATTGTGGTAGAAATCCTGGTTCCGAACGAGACTTTTGGGAGCCACTCGGATTCCTCGTTCCAGAGAACATCGCCATATACCCCTATCGAGGAGTTCTGGAAGATCAAAAGTTCGCCTGCCGTCGGCTTGAAATTCTGTGGTTGCCAATCGACGCCGAATCTACCTGTCACCAGAAAGTTTGCAGGCGCAGCAGTGGTCGAATTCGAGCCCCGGTTCAAGAGCGTTGGATCGCGCGTGAGAAATCCATCCTCAAGGTAGAAGGGGACATCCCCTCTCCCATCGAGAGCATAGCGACCGGTATAACCCACGGAGACCCTGAAGTTGCTGGAGACCGGGATCGACATCGTAGCCTTCGTATGCAGAAAACTCCGCTCCCATCTCTCTGTGAGCTGAAAGGCTCCTTCAGCCCCGAGGACGAACCCCCTGATATCGGGGCGTTTCCAAGTCAATGATATTCCGGCATGCATGAGCTGAGAATCGAGCGTGATCGATGGAGAGAGTCGATACTCGAGTTGAGCAAGGAACTCTGCATGCAAGGAATCGGAGAGATAATTCTGTTTGAATCTCAACGCTCCTCTCTGATACCAGGAAGGAGCAAGATTCTCATCCGATGCTGCAACGGTGTCCAATTCCAGTACGAGCGGAGCAATCGGCTGATAGGAGAGGGTGGCACTCATCGCGGGGTACAACCGAGTAGGTGATACAGATTCCCAAGCAGCCCCACCATGGAGGGAGACCCACAAGTGCTTCCACTTGAGTTGATACATGAACCCGAACAGTGAATCGTCGCGAAGGTACCAGTGGTCATCCAGATAGCTGAATGAGCGGATTCCCATAAAGAGTTGTTGTGAGAACGTGTGTTGCGGAACTCGTGCATAGAGCCGGTAGTTGCTC
>Ga0334896_1002758_pt1 | contig 11581 bp, 10 predicted proteins | sample GraSluR3_MG_8_FD_207734 | JGI IMG/M metagenome (GOLD analysis project Ga0334896, IMG submission 207734) | Sludge microbial communities from methane-producing bioreactor in Wageningen University, Netherlands - Granular Sludge_27_06-R3 | ecosystem: Engineered > Bioreactor > Anaerobic >...
TAAGAGGGAGGCGAACCCGGGGAATTGAAACATCTTAGTACCCGGAGGAAAAGAAATCAAAGAGATTCCGTGAGTAGCGGCGAGCGAAAGCGGAGAAGCCCAAACCCCTCACCTTTTTGTAGGGCTGTTGTGAAGGCAGCTCACAAAAAGGTGAGGGGGGTTGTAGGACTTCCGAAAGCACTACTGAAGGATAGCGGAACTGCTCTGGAAAGGCAGACCGAAGAAGGTGAAAGTCCTGTATGCGAAATTTTGAAGTAGGCGGGAAGTATCCTGAGTACCACGAGATTCGGGAAGTCTTGTGGGAAGCTGGGGGGACCACCCTCCAAGGCTAAATATAACTGGTGACCGATAGTGAATAGTACCGTGAGGGAAAGGTGAAAAGTACCCCTGATAGGGGAGTGAAAAAGAACCTGAAACCCTTAGCCTACAAGCAGTGGGAGTCCAGCACCTTTTTGTAGGGCTGCTGACAAGAAGTAGCTCACAAAAAGGTGCTGGATGACCGCGTGCCTATTGAAGCATGAGCCTGCGAGTTACATGCAGTTGCGAGGTTAAGCACTTAAGGTGCGAAGCCGAAGCGAAAGCGAGTCTGAATAGGGCGTCTAGTAGCTGTATGTAGACCCGAAGCCGGGTGAGCTAACCATGGGCAGGATGAAGTCCTGGTAAAACGGGATGGAGGTCCGAACCGGTGTACGTTGAAAAGTGCTCGGATGACCTGTGGTTAGGGGTGAAAGGCCAACCAAACCCGGCGATAGCTGGTTCTTTCCGAAATGCATTTAGGTGCAGCCTTGTGTAGTAGCTATTGGGGGTAGAGCGCTGGATCGGCTAGGGGGCGTAAGCTTACCGACCCGAACTAAACTCCGAATACCGATAGTGTAAGCACAGGAGTGAGTATGAGGGGTATAAGCTCCTTGTACGAGAGGGAAACAGCCCAGACCATCAGCTAAGGTCCCTAAATCCTGCTAAGTGGTTAAGGATGTGAAATTGCGAAAACAGCCAGGAGGTTGGCTTAGAAGCAGCCATCCTTTAAAAAGTGCGTAATAGCTTACTGGTCGAGCAGTCTTGCGCCAAAAATGAACGGGGCTAAGCAGGATACCGAAGCTATGGTTCCACACCCACTTTAGATATTCTTTATATTTTAAAGGAGAAAAAGATGTGGTATGTGTATCTTTTAGTGAATGAGGAAGATAAGCACTACATAGGAATGAGTAATGATGTAGAAAGAAGGCTGGGAGAACATAATTTGGGGAAGAGCGAATATACGAAAGGTCATAAATGGCAGTTGGTATATTATGAGGCATATTTCAGCAAAAAAGATGCGATAGTAAGGGAAAAAAGATTGAAGCAAGATGGCAGAGCAAAATATGCCCTTATGCAAAGAGTGGAAGAAAGTGAAAGAATGGTAAAGAATATCTAAAGTGGGTGTGGGAGGTAGGAAAGCGTTCTATGTTTGTTGAAGTTACCTCGGAAGGGGTGGTGGAGAGCATAGAAGTGAGAATGCAGGCATGAGTACACGAAAAAACAGGTGAAAACCCTGTTCGCCGAAAGCGCAAGGGTTCCTGGGCTACGATTTTCGACCCAGGGTTAGCCGGCCCCTTAGGCGAAGCCGAAAGGCGTAACCGATGGGAATCCTGTTGATATTCAGGAGCCGGTTGGCGGAGTGATGGGGAGACGCGGGAGGTGATATTGCGCGGGGTGATGGTTTACCCCGTCGAAGCAGCGAGGCCTGCGCGAGTTAAATGCTTGCGCGATATAGGATTGGCTGTGAGCGATCCGTCTTTCGGGACGGCGAAGGCAATTGAGTCATACCGCCAAGAAAGAACCTCTAAGCGATGAAACCAACCGACCGTACCAAAACCGACACAGGTGCGCAGGAAGAAAATTCTAAGGCGTACGAGATAACCCTCGCTAAGGAACTCTGCAAAATCGCCCCGTAACTTCGGGAGAAGGGGTGCCTGCTTTGCAGGTCACAGTAAAGAGGCCCATGCGACTGTTTACCAAAAACACAGGTCTCTGCTAACACGTAAGTGGAAGTATAGGGACTGATGCCTGCCCAGTGCCGGAAGGTTAAGAGGAGAGGTTAGTTTTCGGACGAAGCTTTGAATCTAAGCCCTGGTAAACGGCGGCCGTAACTATAACGGTCCTAAGGTAGCGAAATTCCTTGTCGGGTAAGTTCCGACCCGCATGAATGGTGTAACGATGTGGGCACTGTCTCGGCGAGGGGCTCGGTGAAATTGCATGCTTGGTAAAGATGCCAAGTACCTACGGCAGGACAGAAAGACCCCGTGGACCTTTACTGCAGCTTGGCATTGAAGCTTGGTGTGACATGTGCAGGATAGGTGGGAGGCTATGAAGTCGGGACGTCAGTTTCGGCAGAGCCGTCCTTGAGATACCACTCTTGTTACATTGGGTTTCTAACTCGCCTTATCCAAAGGTAAGGGAGGACATTGTCTGGCGGGCAGTTTGACTGGGGCGGTCGCCTCCTAAAAGGTAACGGAGGCGCCCAAAGGTTTGCTCAGCACGGTTGGAAATCGTGCGTAGAGTGTAAGGGTATAAGCAAGCCTGACTGTGAGACTGACAAGTCGAGCAGAGCGGAAACGCGGGCCTAGTGATCCGGTGGTTGCGCGTGGAAGTGCCATCGCTCAACGGATAAAAGGTACCCCGGGGATAACAGGCTTATCTTCCCCAAGAGTTCATATCGACGGGAAGGTTTGGCACCTCGATGTCGGCTCATCGCATCCTGGGGCTGTAGAATGTCCCAAGGGTTGGTCTGTTCGCCCATTAAAGCGGTACGCGAGCTGGGTTCAATACGTCGTGAGACAGTATGGTCCCTATCCGCCGTAGGCGTTCGGATACTTGAGAGGAGCTGCTCCTAGTACGAGAGGACCGGAGTGGACAGACCTCTAGTGTGCCTGTTGTTATGCCAATAGCAGCGCAGGGTAGCTATGTCTGGAAAGGATAACCGCTGAAAGCATCTAAGCGGGAAGCCTGCCTCAAGATTAGGTATCCCTTTCGACCCCTGGTAGAACACCAGGTCGATAGGTTGCAGGTGTAAGCGTGGTAACACGTTCAGCCGAGCAATACTAATCGGTCGAGCGCCTTGACCTTCTTCTCCCATTCTGTTACCAAATTTGTCTTTTTTCCTCGTGACCATAGAGATGGGGAAACACCCGGTCCCATTCCGAACCCGGCAGTTAAGCCCACCCTCGCCGATGATACTGCTTTCGCGGGAAAGTAGGTGTCACGAGGTTTTGTTTTTATATCCCCCGCTTCAAAACGAAGCGGGGGTTTTTTGTTTGTAGTCGGATATATCCGTATGCGGTTGCCTCGATACACCTCTCCCCGCACCGATTTGTAAAGTCTCACCTAAAGTAGCCTGCAAATTGGTGCGGTGATCGGCACTCGGCAGCCGGGCGGTTTAAAAATCCCCTGTATAGCAACCCCGCCGCCGTCCGGGCGTTTCTTTGATTCGGATGTATAATTGGGTGGGGGGCAGTTTTTTTTATTTATAGGAAAATCGGCGACCGGAAAACTGAATCCTCACAAACACGGGCGCGGGATGGCTTCGCTTGTCTCAATAGAAATGCGACACGGTCGCTTTTTGACTTTCCTTGCCTTTCGTGGTAGAATTAACAATCCAAATCAAAGGAAATAACTATGAATTTCTATTCCCGGATTTCGGAGTTTTATGATTCGATGATTGGATTTGACCGCTTTTTAGACAGTCAGATTAAGACTTACGGTGTTTTTCTTAAAAAATACCCCGTCAAAACGGCGGTCGATACAGCTTGCGGTTCGGGGTTTCATTCAATCGCGCTTGCTAAATCGGGGGTGAAAGTTATCGGAAGCGATATTGACGGAGCTATGCTTAAATCGGCAAGCAAAAACGCCGAGCGATACGGTGTGGATATAAAATGGGTGCGCGCACCTTTCCATCGGATGCATAACAAAATCGGCGCTACCGTTGATGCAGTTTTTTGTATGGGTAATTCTATCCCTCATTTGCTTACCCCGAAAAGCCTTATTATGTCGCTAAAGTCGTTTGCCGATACACTAAAGCCGAACGGCGTTTTGGTTATACAGCTTCTTAATTACACCGGAATTTTGCAATCCGGCGAGAGGATTATTAATATTCGTCGCGATAAAAACGATGAGTATATACGGTTTTACGATTTTCTCTCTGCTAAGCGGGTGCGGTTTAATATATTGAAAGTCGATTGGAACGGCGAATCGCCGAAGCATATTATCTATTCTACCGTTTTAAGACCTTATTCGGCAAAGGATTTGGCGGATACGCTCAAGCAGGCGGGGTTTGCTGATATAGAAACCTTTGCCGATATAGATTTTTCGGTATATGATAAAGACAAGTCTATACTTACCACGTTGATTGCTCACAAAGGGTGAAATATATTATTCCCACACAAACCGTTTTTTCATATATTTTCCGAATAATTTTACTATAATACCTGCTACGGCGTATTTTATCGGGTTGATTTTTGTTGCGTAGAAATATTTTTTATCCTTGAAATATTCGTAGTCTGCCTTGAGAATGTTTTTTCCCGTTTCAGACATCCATTTAAACATACGAAAATAAACGAAAGTCCAAGTAGTCGGTCGGGGAATATCCTTTTTTTGTATGGTTTTGTGGAATTTTTCCGTTGCCTGCATAATTGTTTTGTCTATTTTTGATTGATACCACGGTGTCGGTTTAAAAGGAGGGGACATAATTCCGATTTTTGAAACAATAGAAGAACCTCCGAGAGTGAACCCCATCGCCTTGAGAACGCCGGTTACTCCGCTTCCACCGTTTGCGACAAGCATAATCTTGAGGTTAAAATATTCGGGACGATGAAGTGTGTATGCATAGCGGTCAAGAAAGTTTTTCATCAATGCCGATACGTTCCACACATAGCCCGGTGATGAGAGAATTACACCGTCTGCTGTGTTGATTTTCCCCCGAATATTCGGAAAATCATCTTTCAACGGGCATTTATCTTCTCCCAGGAATATACAGTTATGGCATCCGCGACAAATTTTCAGGTCTAAGTCTTTCAGGAAGATATATTCAAAGTCGCAGTCTCCTCTTTTTTTAAGTTGGGATTCTACCTGTTTGACAATTTCAAAACCCTTTCCCTTACGCGGGCTTCCCATAATAGCCAAGATTTTCATTCTTTTTCTACTTCTTTATTCAGTGCGTTTTCTATTGCTTTCAATATGACAACTTTTGAGTAAGTTCCGCCGCTTATAGCATCCACGTCGAATTTAAGACTTTGTTTTTCTATTACTGTTTCACGTATTGCCGGTATATCAAAGGATTCAATGAGCTTAATATCGGTAATTTTTCCATTCGCGACGGTAACCTCCACCTTAGCGGTTCTGTTTGCCGCAACGGCTTCAGGGTTAAGAGTATATTCCCCGTAATAAACCCCGTCTTGAATTTCAGACAGGTTTAATTCCGTCACAGGGTATTGGTCTAATTTTGCCTTTTGGCACCCGAAAAGAAAACCGAAAACCGCAAGACTTACAAGACACCACCATAAAAATTGCTTTTTCATAACTTCACTCCTTTATTATATTATTGTTTCAACGAAGCAGGGATTGAACGAAAGCCCTGTTTTCAAACAATGCGCATCCGTTTTTGGTTTCACTTAGATGTTCGGGGTGAGAACGGATTTTTCGCAAAAACTCCGACTTTAATGCATCTTCAAGCGACAGGTTTACCAAACTTGTGTCGGAATACGGGGCAAACGGGCAGGGTTCGAGATTCCCCTCGGCGCTTATATGCACAAATCCCCGTCCCGCAGAAAGACACCCCCCGAATTTTTCCTCTTCGCCGGGGAAAGCGATAAAAAGAGCGGGGATTTTACTTCTGAATTGTTGCATAAGTTCGGGGATTTTTTCCCTTTCGCTTTGATTTATAACAAGATATTCGCTTCCCTCCTGTGCGGGAATATACTCCACGAAAAAGAAAATTCCCGCTCCTCTTTCGTATATTTCCTTTAGAAATTCCATATTAGTCAGGTTATCGAAATTTTCTTTGGTTACGGTAAACGAAACCCCGAAAACCACGCCCGCCTTTTTGAGTTTTTGCATAGCGGATGCTGCCTTGATAAAAACTCCTTTTCCGCGACGGGTGTCGGTCGCCTGCTTTTTTCCCTCTATGCTTATAATCGGAACGATATTTTTATTTTGCTTGAGTATAGAAACGGCGTCGTTATCTATAAGCAGCCCGTTTGTAAAAAGCGGGAAAATTATAGACGGATAATTCGCGGATATCTGAAGTATATCCTTTCGCGTCAGAGGTTCTCCTCCCGCAAGCAGGATAGTTGATACGCCGAGATTATCCGCTTCACGGATTATCCCGTTCAGACGCTCGGTTGATAATTCCTGAGAATGAGTATTTTCAAGCGCCTTGGCATAACATCCCGCACATTTAAGGTTACATTTTCGCGTGATACTTGCTATCATAAACGGAGGAACATTAATCCCTTTCTTGGCGAGAGATTGCCTGATACGGGATTTATTTCTTTGTCTGAAAAGATTTTTTATCAGGAATATAAAATAGGACGGGTTTTTAAAGCCGAGTTTTATTGCGCCGGCAAAAAGCCTTATCAATGACTTATTGAACGCTCCGACATATTCAGCCTGTTGCATTGGGTTCTTCCTTCATTTTTATTTTTGTTTAATCATAAACACAAGATTAATGCCTTCTTTTCCTTTTCGGGTTTCATAAATTTCATATCCGATTTTTTCATAGATACGAATATTTTTATCGCTTTTTTCGCCGGTAAACAGCTTAAAAATATGTGTATCGGCAAAACGCTTTTCAATTTCAAGCATAAGCACAGACCCTATGCCGTTACCCTGATAGCGCGGGGCGACACTTAATCGTTCTATGTAGCAAGTATTTTCTTTTTTATATGCGCGCACCGAACCGACTATTTCACTATTGCATATAGCTTTCAGGAAAAGCTTGTTTTCAAACTCCCGTAACGCCTCGTCAACCGTTTCAACCATAGGCGGGATATGATAATTCCCGTAGATTTCGCATTGTTCCTCAAAAGCAAGACGCTGGATTGCAAGAATTTCAGGCAAGTCGGTTTTTTCGGCAAAGGTTATTTTAATATTTTCTTTAATATACATATATCCCCTTTATTTAAACACCGGAAAAAGGCAAAAGTGTTACTTTAGAAGCGGAATAATACAAGAATTTAAAGCGAATGGAGTATTTTTGCAAGTTTTAGAGGAAAAATTTATTATACCGAGATTAATATTCAATTGTCGGGATAAAATGGTTTTTATACTTCTTCTCTTTTTTATCAAAAAGAGTTGTTTCAAGTTCGGTATTTAAAATCCTGTTTTTTGCAATATTATAGTAGTCAATATCTTTTTCTATACCGTAAAAAATCCGATTTAAACGTTTTGCAACTACCCCCGTTGTTCCGCTACCCATAAAAGGGTCTAATACCTTGTCGCCTTCCTGAGAACCCAAAAGGATAATTCTTTGAAGTAAAATTTCGGGTTTTTCGGTAGGATGTGTTGTTTTATGGCGTTGTGCGTTGATTTCCCATAAGTTGCGCATCTGCTTACCCTCGTTCATTTCTTTAGCCAAATCATAGTTAAAGAAATATTTTTTGCTTTTTGAAGCAAGCCAGATTAATTCTGTAGACGGGGCAAGACGATTTTTGGATAATAAAGGCGGGGCGTTTCTCTTAAACCATATAATATCGTTTATTATCCAGAATTCCAAATTTTTTAGTATTACACCGATTGACGGATGATTATGCAGGGTGCCGGAAATCCATATCGTTCCCGTATCGGATAGAATGCGACGGCATTCGGTTAACCATTTTTCATTAAACTCGAAAAGATTGTCTATTTTATCCCATTCGCCTTTATTGCAGGCAACAGGTTTCCCGTTTTTTACCGTTTGAAAAGATTTATCCGATAAGTTATAGGGAGGGTCTGCAAAAATCAGGTCAAAGTAACCGTCTTCAAATTCTTTCAGCGCTTTAAGAGCGTCTCCTTTAATGAGATTTATGCTGTTCATTTCAGATACTTTCCTCAATTCTTTTTTTTGATATATCCAAATACTTTTTATCGATTTCTATGCCAATCCAATTTCTTGATAGTTTGTTTGCTACGACACACGTAGTTCCCGTGCCGAGAAAAGGGTCAAGAACAATATCCCCCTCATTTGAGGATGCCTTAATTATCATTTCCAATAATAGTTCGGGTTTTTGCGTGGGATGAGATGCTCTGCCGTTGTGTTCTTTTATTCTTTCTTTGCCCTGAACTATCGGGATAGAAATAAAATCCCTCATCTGTTTGTTTTGTCCGTCTTTGGTTTTTTCGGGATTAAACATTTTCATTTCTTCATAATTGAAAGTCCAGCCTTTGCCTTTTACCAGCCAGCAAACAAATTCCGTTGAGTGAGTAAAAGTTCTTTTGGTAATATTCGGCATAGCATTTGTTTTATACCAAGTTATTATATTATTTATTTTAAAACCGATTTTTTTCGCTATATACAGGATTTCGGCGATATAATGGTAGGAACAGGATATATAAATACCTCCCGTCGGCTTTAATACTCTGTAACACCTGCTAATCCAGTTTTTTGTAAACCGTTCGTAATCATTATCACTAAAACTGTCCCACTCCATATTCATTTTATAAAATGCGCCCCCCGTGGTATTATTGGGTAAATCCAATTTTTTGCCGGATAAATTATAAGGAGGGTCGGCAAATATTAAATCTATTGATTCTGCTTCAATTTCCTGCTCTAAAATTTCTATGCAATTACCAAGATATAAATGATTAATTTTCATACATTAATCTCTTTGTGAATTCTTTTAGTTCCTGATTTATTTCCAAAATCCATTCGCTATGCCCGGAGCAGTTTTCGGTTAAGCCGATAACTTTTTCGTAGAAATTTTTTAAAGCCTTATGTGAAGGACGCTTTTGCTTGGATTTTATATAATTCAAATATGTTGAAACTATTTCAGCAAATTGCGTGGAGCTTAACGGTATGATTTTTAGTTTTTCCCCGTCGTATCCATGTTTACATGATGTCCAGAAATGGTAAGCGGTGTCTATATGTGTTTTAGGAGAAATAAATAAGCAAAATGCGGGTTTATCCGTGTTTGAAGATATAAAATCTTTTAAATGTCTCATAACTGGTTGACTTTCTCTTATCCATTGAAAGTTTGAAGCATCCAATGTAACTTCGCATATAGCGTTAAATGATTCGTAATAACATTCAATATCCGACTGATTTCCCGTAGCATGGGAAATCGGTTCTCCGTTATCATCCGTCGGATAGTTAGGTTTAATTTTAATTTCATCATTTATAAAAAGCAGGGTTTCGGTTATAATTTTTTCTAATATTTCAGGATGTAGTTTTTTTTGCAATTTTTCATTTTCTAAAATGCCGATTATTTCAGTGATTTTATCAAAATTATCAATTAAATCGGCTTTTTTTATTTTTTGGGATAGTTCGGATAAAATACTTCTCAACTCATTTATATACCTGTGGAAATTTTCAATCGGCTCGTTTACCGAGGGGGCTTCCGTTAAAATTAAACCGTCCGATAAAGATGATGTTTTTAAAAGCTCTTTTTTCTTGTTTATCTCTTTGGTTAATTGCTCAATAATTTGTGCTAATTTATTGCGGTCGTCTAACCAAGGCAATGCAGGCTGGTTTATATCAAATAAAAATTGATAATAATTATCCTTGTTTTTAAAAGTCTCCGCCTCAATCGAAAACTCTTTAAGTAAAGAATTAATCTCAACCTGTCGCAGTGGTTCAAGCAGAATCCTCCAATCCGCACCAAAATTTCCCGTTTCGATTTTAAAATATTTCGTCAGACGGAAATACCGCATAATATTGTCGCCGTATTCAAAGAAATTTTTTATTTTTTCTTTTTTAACAGTTTCGGATTTGTAAAACCATTCGGCATATTGCTTTATAATTTCTTTTTTTTGTGCGCTTGCCCTGTATTTTTTCAACCATTTTAAATTTTCGTCAAAATAATATTTGTTGATTAAAGACGGAATAAAAAGAGAAAATTCGTTTTTTGTAAGCCCTTTGGATTCTCCGAGCTTATTCGCCTCATTTATAAAATGAAGTGTTGCTAAAAAGGGTTTGATATTAAAACCGTTTTTTTCGGAAAATGAAGAAGATATAAAATTCGGAAATTGTAATTTGAGGAGTGCTTTAAAAAACACGATACTTATATCGGATTGCGAATCTAAAAACATCTTTCCAATCGGGGTAATTCTAATTATTCCTTCCGATTCTTTTGCTATTGCAAGACCGAGTTTGATTAACGGATTAACGGATTGTCTTCCTCTCATAGGCGGGTCTTCGTAATTCTGTAACTCGAAAACCTCTTTTGCTTGTTCAAACTTAATTGTCTTTTCGGGATTATTAAACAAATCTTGAAAACTGCCGGGTAAATTTCTCGGTCTGTATAGCCTTTCCTGAATTAACATTATTTGATATTTTTTTTGAGTTTCTCTGTCAAAAGGCATACCTTCAAGTTTCGACAAAACTTCCAGAAAAGGCTTTAGTCGTTCGGGATTTCTTACGGTAGTTGAAAAAGACCATAGTATCATTCATAATCTCCGCGCTTTTAAATTTTAGCCGTTATATAAGTTTCTCCGATAACGAAGCCTGCCAATATTATATATACCTTTAGTCCTTTTTTTCAAGTTAAACCGAGAAAATTTATTACCCGAATGCGATTGACTCTATATCAAGTTGCTTTATAATAAGCAAACGAAATTCAGCGAGGAAATTTATGTTGGACAACGGTAAAAAAATATTTGTCTTGGATACCAACGTGGTTTTGTATGATTACCGCTCGATTTACTCTTTTGAGGAGCATAACGTTATAATTCCGATTACCCTGTTGGAGGAGCTGGACGGGTTTAAGCGGGGAAACGAGATAATCAACTATAACGCCCGTGAATTTACCCGCGAGCTTGATGCGCTGACCGGGGAACAGCTTCTCAGCGACGGGGCAAAACTTGAGACGGGCGGTTTTATTGTTGTTATTACCGACACAAAAAAACGCGAGAAATTTCGCGAAATTTTTTGGGAGGATAAACCCGACCACAGGATTTTATCCGTTGCTTATAATCTTACACAGGATTACGGCGCAAACAGGGTGATTCTTGTAACTAAAGACATTAATCTCAGGATGAAAGCAAAAAGTGTCGGGGTTGTTGCGGAGGATTACGAGACCGGAAAAATTCAAAATATCGACGAGCTTTATACCGGTAAAAATTTGCTTGAGGATGTTTCAAACGACATTATTGACAGGATATATCTTAAAGGGTCAATCAGCTTGGCTAAGTCGGGGCTGAAACTTGAGCCTTTACCTAATGAGTATTTTATAATGCGCAATGAGTTTAAAAGCGCGATTACGGTATTTAACGAGGAGGATTTGAGTTTTAAACTTGTGGAGAAAAAAAAGACCTACGGTATTACTCCCCGTAATGCCGAACAGGCTTTTTCCATAAATGCGCTTACGAATCCTAAAATCCTGCTTGTTACGCTTTCGGGTAAAGCGGGAACGGG
>Ga0334896_1002764_pt1 | contig 11559 bp, 12 predicted proteins | sample GraSluR3_MG_8_FD_207734 | JGI IMG/M metagenome (GOLD analysis project Ga0334896, IMG submission 207734) | Sludge microbial communities from methane-producing bioreactor in Wageningen University, Netherlands - Granular Sludge_27_06-R3 | ecosystem: Engineered > Bioreactor > Anaerobic >...
GAGGCCTTAAGAAAAATTTTCCGCCTGCAAGTTCAAAAGCCGGCGGCGGCCGAAACCTCTCCTGATATGGTAATGAGCGGACCAGCTAAGTCATCAGATAATAGCACCTCTGCTCTGGCAGACACTCTTCGTCAAGCAAGCAGTAATAAAAATAAAATTTCAAATTCAAGATCAGCTAAAAAAGGTAAACGTAAAACTCAAGGTTCGTACCTAAAAAAATAATCCTTATTTAGATTTAACCTACTTAAATTCAGCCTGGTCGACCAAAAATAAATAGTTCTCTTTCCGCCCTAGTCACAGCCGTGTACAACCAGCGACGCCAATCCTCATCCGACATATGTTTAGATCTTTCCTCAATAAGCACAACTTTAGGTGCTTCACTACCTTGAGCTTTATGAACCGTTAGGGCATAACCATAGTCAAAAAGCTGACCGGCTGAAGCTAGTTGTTTCTTGGTAATTGGTAAAGTGGTTAAGGAATTAAACTGCTTGGCAGCTACCGGACCTTGATATAAAACCTGTGAGTCTTCATCTACAATTGTGGCCAACCATCGTGGCCAATCTGCCAAACTGTCCGGATCAGGACTTATTGACTGAATAAAACCTGTCATTCCATTAAAAATACCTTTTTCCCAGTCATTTTTTAGACAAACCACTTTATCGCCTTTCTCTGGCTTTTCAGGGTGGCGATACTGAGCATCGCGGATTGCCTGGTTAATTTTAATTCGACTATGGTTAAAACCTGTCAGAAATAAATTCTCTGGTTGCCAGGACTGAAACAAAGAATCGATCATCATTAAGCTATCCGATGATTGCAAATTAAATTTTTCTACACCGGCACCAAAATTCTGAATTGGAATTTTACCTGTTTCTCTAGCTAACTGAGCCACCTTTAGAATCGGGCTGTCCTGGGCTTGACGATGAATTTTTTCCAGATAAAAGTTGGCGTTAGCAAGAATTGATTGCCGACTATTGATCGGTGGTAACTGACCATGATCACCAACTGCCAAAATGGGTAGTTGCAACGACTGGATATCACGCCACATCTCTGAGCTAATCATTGAAGCCTCATCAACAAATAATAAATCATAAGGAATCTCCGCCTTGCGCACCCAATGACTAATTTGTCCATCACTGCTAAACACCGGTGAATACATAAGAGAGTGCAGTGTGCTAACACTATCTTGCTTAGCTAAGGAGTTATAATCTTTTAATTTTTTGGCCAAAACCCGAGTGGCTTTACCTGTAAAACTAGCAAAAGCTGCCGATAGCTTTGGTTTTTTCTTTAATAAAATTAACCGTATGATGGCCATTAAGGTGGTTTTACCGGTGCCGGCATAGCCACCTAGTAAAAAGGGTTTGTCACCACCATTTTTAAGCCAGTTTAAAATTGCTTCAGCGGCCTGTCTCTGTTCTGTTGATAATTGGCTGATTGTCATCGGTATGATGTAGAATAAAGCATTACCTATGACATTACCACGGACACTTACAGCCCAAACAACTGATTTAGTTGGTCAAACAGTCAAACTTCAAGGCTGGGTTCACACTAAAAGAGATCATGGCAAGCTAACTTTTATTGATTTACGAGATCGGTCTGGTTTAGTTCAGTGTGTAGGTTTCAAATTAATGTCCGAGTTAACTACGGAATCGGTGGTTAGTGTGGTTGGAACGGTCCAAGCCAGACCAGAGCATTTAGTCAACCCTAATTTATCAACCGGCACAGTGGAAATTTCGGTCAATGAATATGAAGTGTTAAATTCTTGCGAAGAGTTGCCGATTCAGATAAAAGAAGAGAACAACTTGGTCGATGAGTCAATTCGTTTGAAATATCGTTATCTCGACCTACGTCGGGAAAAATTGCATAGCAACCTGCAGCTCCGATCTGATTTTATGGCCGCCCTGCGGGCGGCCCTCGCCACCCACCAGTTCACCGAGATCGAAACGCCTTTACTAACCAAGTCCACCAAAGAAGGAGCACGTGACTTTCTTGTACCTTCTCGCTTTCAGCCAGGCAAGTTTTATGCCTTGCCACAAAGTCCGCAGCAGTACAAACAGTTATTAATGACGGCTGGATTTGAACGCTATTTTCAATTTGCCCGTTGCGTCAGAGATGAAGATTTAAGAGCTGACCGAGGTTTTGAGTTTACCCAGCTTGATCTGGAAATGAGTTTTATATCTCAGCTTGAAGCAATGGCTCTAATGGAAGATATTATTACTTCCGCTGTTGAAGGTGTGGGCGGTCAATTAAAAGAAAAACCTTTTCCTGTTTACAAATATCAAGATGCCATTCAGCAGTTCGGTGATGACAAGTTTGATTTGCGCACTCCAGAGGAAAAAGAAAAAGGAATTCTAGCCTTTGCTTGGGTAGTTGATTTCCCGTTTTTTAAGAAAGTTGATCCAAAAGACCAAGCTGAAGTCAGAGATAGTAAAAGCGGTTGGACCTTTACTCACAATCCATTTAGTAGCCCCCAACCTGACTTCCTAGAAGACCATTTAGCTCACCAAAATATTGACCAAATTCTTGCTTCCCAATACGACTTGGTTTGCAACGGATTTGAGGTTGGCGGAGGCAGTATTCGAGCCCATTTACCAGAAGTATTGCAGGCAACTTTTGAAATTATGGGGTATTCGCCAGCCGAAATTGAAGCCAATATTGGACATATGCTGACTGCCTTCAAGTTAGGTACGCCACCTCATGGCGGAATTGCTTTTGGTTTGGATAGATTGGTAATGCTTTTATCTAAAGAGAACTCGATCAAAGAAACCATCGCTTTTCCGATGACCTCTACGGGACGAACCGCCGTGATGTTAGCCCCAGCCGAAGTCGAGCCTGAACAACTTAAGGAACTAGGCTTGCAGGTTGTTCAGCAAAAATAGTTTTCTCTCGCTGATCATTTTATTTTAAATCTTGCTCGTACTTTTGATTATCAACGTAATTATATGTTGTGTTTATATTTTTAGTTCTCGATCTTCAGCTGGTGTTTAATCTGCACTCTTGAGAAAAGACTAAACACAATCAATAAAGCACCGAGCCACATCAAGGTTAAACTGACCGAGCGATCGGCCGCCCAGCCTACTACGGGATTTAAAAGTGTTAAAACTAGTTGGCTGGTCATAGCTATGGTCGATAAAATCGTTGCTCGTTGCGAAGCGGAAATTTGTTCGTTGAATAAAACCGAAAAAAACGGTTTACGGCTCATACCTAGACCGATCGACAACCAAATGCCCAATAAAATTAGCCAAATATTTGCACTAACACCTGTCACAATAAAGCCAATCGCCGGCAAAACGGTGCTCCAAAAAATTAATTCATGACGCCACTTTTTAATCTTGGCAACTCTGCCATATATATTCATTGCCACAATTTCTAACAGCATCGCGACGGAGATGATGTAGCCAAACCAGTCAATCGCTACTAAATCTGTTAGGCGAGCCTGATACAACCAAATCATCATCTTGGCGACTCCGGCCACAACCGCCATATCTAAAGCTAGTATCCACATTCCCCGCTGGTTGGCTAAAAATTGCCAACCAACCAGTAAAGTATCCCAAATCCTTATTGTTTCTGACACTTTAGATTGATCCTTGTTCTCCTTAATAGGTTCTGAAATTAACAAAGCCATAATGGCTGCCAACACACCGGTAATACCTTGTAAAAACATAATTTGCTGAGGTTTAAACCAATGAACCAGTAGGGCACCAATTAAAGGACCAAATAACATCGCTAACATCATTAAACTGTTTAGTCTAGAGATTTGCTCACTAAATTTACTATTTGAACCCGAACTGTTATATAACAATGACTCGTTGGCACCAGACCTTAATGCCAAGCTTAAAGCAATTAAAAACTCGCCCAGAACAAACCAAAGAAAACTAGCTTTTAGAGGATAAACAAAGAATCCTACAGCACCAATTATGCCACCTAATACCAGGGATTTTTTCTCGCCATACAGATCAGCCACAACACCTGTGGGAATCTCTAATAAAAAGGTAAAAAAAGTAAATAATGATTGTAAAAGTAACATTTCCTGCAAACTAATCCCGGCCCATTCTAAATAGAAAGGGATTAAAACGGCACTAAACAGGTGTAAACTCAGCACAAAGTTATACGCATATAATTTAATGTGATTTGAATTTGATTGCTGGTGGATTCTAGTTGTTTTTTTCATAAAAAAACCGCCTGTTTTAGGCGGTGGGTAATTTTTTATTTTCGACCAAGAATTACAAAATTACTCCACCCCAAAATGGCATGCCATTATTAATAGCGAGCTCAACACACATCGATAGCGAGGTGAGTAATTTTTGATTCATAGGCTGGCAGTATAACAAACACTATTTGGGAAAACCAGTCCTAAAGAACCGCTAAAAAGTTTGCTAGGATAAGAATTATGAAAATTTCTTTAAGAAAAACAAGCTTAAAATATTCCTGGTTTTATTCAGCTAATTTATTAACCGCGGCAATACTACTGATTATTTTGCTGTGGTCAATCATTTTGGCATATTACACCATCGCCACCTTCTATGAAGTTCAAAATAGCCAAGCTATTTACACTGCCGGCTTGATTACAATTCTGTCTTCTGGATTTCTGGGCTATTACTTTGGTTGGAAAAGATCAAAAGCTGTTGTCAGTGTAACAAGCAGGCAGTTGGCGGCTAAATATTTATGGCCATATCTGGGTCATTTGCTGGCAACAGTAATGTATTATTTAGTTACCTACTTGGTGGTAGTTTTTGGGTAATAGGCTTAGCGTCAACAAAAGGCTTGCTTCAAAAGTGATTGATGTTAATGTGACCCCACGGGGACTCGAACCCCGGTTGCTGGGATGAAAACCCAGTGTCCTAGACCACTAGACGATGGGGCCAGGTGGTGACCTGGAGCAATAGTAGATCAGGTTTGATAACAACTATCGCTTTTTTTGGCTTGATCCCTGATTATATCAAATTAATGATAGTAAAATCACCGGCTTGAAAAAAATGCTTTCTCTGGAGATAATAACGCCACGCTAACAAAAAAGCGTGGATTGTTTATGGCCGCAAATCTACATATTGCTATTACACCGGAAACGCTATTTACAATTGGTGGTTTTGAAGTCACCAACACTTTATTCACCAGCTACTTGGTTACGATTGCTTTAACAATATTTTTACTTTCGGTTCGCTCAAAGATTAAGCCAACAACCAGACCTAAGGGAATTCAAAATATCCTGGAAGCAATCGTAGGTGGCTTATACTCATTTTTTCAAAGCATTACCCACTCAACTCAAAAAACACAAGCCTTTACTCCCGTTATCGCGGGATTTTTTATTTTTATAATGCTTAACAACTGGGTCGAGTTACTACCAGGTTTTCACACTATTTTATATACCGGTCACGCCGAAATAAAATTAAGCCAAATTCCTAGCGTGCCCTGGCAAAACGCAGCACCTGCCTTAGCAGTAACTAATATTGACGAAGATGAAGTTAATTCTGATTTATTAGCCAACGAAGAAATTTCCCACTCCAACCAGGACTCAGTAGAAACAGAGTCAGCTGAAGAAAAACATGGTGGTGTCCCAATTTTTCGCGGGGCTAACGCAGATATAAATATGACAGTTGCCTTGGCCTTGATTTCAGTTGGGGCAATTCAGTACTACGGCCTTAAGTTTGCCGGCAAAGGTTACTTAAAAAAGTATATTAATTTTTCTAGCCCGATAATGTTTTTTGTTGGTATATTGGAGTTTGTTTCTGAATTATCAAAAATATTGTCCTTTGCATTTCGTTTGTTTGGTAATATTTTTGCTGGCGAAGTTTTAATCGCAGTGATTACCTTTTTGATTCCAGTTATCTTGCCGATACCATTTATCGGCTTGGAAATATTTGTTGGTTTTATTCAGGCTTTAGTATTTGCAATGCTAAGCTTAGTTTTCTTTACAATGGCAACAGAAACACATCATTAATGAAAAAGAAAGGATAAAAATGTTAGAAAATCTTCCGCCAGTCATCGCTATTTCTATTGGTGGTATTGGACCGGCTATCGCTATCGGTATGATTGTCAAATCTGCCTTAGAAGCAATTGGTCGCAATCCAGAGGCTGGTAGTCAGATTCAGACAGCCATGATTTTGGGTGTAGCTTTTGCTGAAGCTATTGCTATCTACTCGTTAGTCGTGGCCTTAATCGTTAAATTTGTATAAAAGCATAAAAGGAGCTAGAACATGGAGATACAGGTTGGTGCAATCCTTCTCCAAATGATCAATTTTGGCATTGTAGTGGGTGTCTTGTATTTCCTGCTATTAAAACCTGTCAAAAAGATTTTGGATGAAAGAAGTAAAAAAATAGAGGAGGGTCTAAAAGCCAGTGAATCTGCTGTAAAAAAGCAGGAGCAATTAGACCAAAAAATTAAAGAGGCAGAGAAGAAAGCGCAAGAAAGAGCCAAGAAAATTTTGGATGAAGCCAAAAAAAATGCTAATAAGCGCGGTGATGAAATTATTGCCGATGCCAAAAGGGTAGCGCAGGAAATTCGGCTTAAAAATGAATTGGAAATTCAGACAGAGAGAAAAACAATGGCTGAAGAGATGACGGCCCAGTTTGAATCCACCGTAATTGCGGTTGCCAAAGCGGTAGTGGGTAAATCCCTATCTCTCAAAGATCATCAGCAATTAATTAAACAGGGTTTGTCTGAAATTCAAAAAGCAAAATAATATGCCACAAAATATTGTTGTTACCACCGCCATAGAACTAACACCGGAAGCTAGAGGTGAAGTTGATTTTGCTGTATCTAAGTTAACTGGGGAATCTCAGGTCAACTACGAAACAAAGGTTGATCCACAAATAATTGGCGGCGTTAGAATTGCGATTAATGGCAGAGTATATGACGCTACGGTGTCGGCAAAACTGGAAAAACTAATTAATCAATAATTTAAGGACGCAAGCATGGCAAATAAAAAAATAAGTTCTTCAGATATTGCCTCAATTTTTGATAAAAAACTTAAAAATTGGCGACCACAGGTTGAGCCACGAGTGGCTGGACAAGTGACTTCGTTTGGTGATGGAGTTGTGGTGGCAGACGGATTAAATGATTTGAAAGCGAATGAGTTGGTGGACTTAGGCAATGGAGCCATGGGTGTTGCTCTAAACTTAAATGAATCATCGGTTGGTATTGTTGCCCTGGATGAGGCTTCTCACTTAAAGGTTGGCCAAATGGTTTATGGCACTGGTCGAGTTTTGTCTATTGGTGTTGGTAATGAATTGCTTGGTAGAGTTATTGATCCACTTGGCAAGCCACAAGATAGCTTAGGCAGTTATAAAGTTGAGAGTTATCAACCTTTAGAAAAAATTGCTCCAGGTGTAATGTCGCGCCAATCAGTTGATCAGCCTTTACAAACAGGTATCAAAGCAATTGACTCAATGATTCCTATTGGCCGAGGGCAACGTGAGTTGATTATTGGTGATCGAGGTACTGGAAAATCGGCCATTGCCTTGGGAACAATTTTGAACCAAAGCGATCAAAATGTTATCTGTGTTTATGTTTCCATAGGCCAAAAACGAAGCTTTTTAGCCCAAACAGTAGCGTTGCTAAAGGATCGAGGCGCAATGGACTACACCATTTTTGTTAACGCTAGTGCTTCCGATCCGGCTTCAATGCAGTATTTAGCTCCGTTTGCAGGAACTACCGTGGCTGAGCACTTTTTAGCTCAAGGTAAAGACGTCTTAATTGTTTACGACGACCTAAGTAAACATGCTCAAGCTTATCGAGAGATTTCTTTATTATTAAGACGTCCCTCAGGTCGTGAGGCATATCCTGGTGATGTGTTTTATTTACATTCTCGCTTGCTTGAAAGAGCTTGTCGATTAAATAAAGATTATGGCGGTGGTTCAATTACCGCTTTACCTATTATCGAAACCCAAGCCAATGACGTATCGGCTTACATCCCAACTAACGTTATTTCCATTACCGACGGCCAAATTTACTTGGAAACCGATCTTTTTAATGCTGGGGTCCGGCCAGCCATCAACGTTGGCTTGTCCGTATCCCGGGTCGGCTCCGCAGCCCAAAAAAAAGCAATGAAGCAGGTGGCCGGACCCCTTAAACTTGACCTGGCTCAATTTAGGGAGCTAGAAGCTTTTGCTCAATTTAGTTCTGATCTTGACCAGGCAACTAAAAAGCAATTGGATCGTGGTCAGCGAGTCTCAGCGGTTCTGAATCAAGCATGGGACAAGCCGCTCACTCTGGAGAAACAAGTCGCCATTATTTGGGCAGCAACCAGAGGTCATTTAGATGGCTTAAAAACAGATATTCTTAGCGAGTGGGAAACAAACTTTTTAGAGTATCTTGATGACGCCGAGAGCGATTTGTTAGCCAAAATTAAATCACAAGGCAAACTTGAGGATGATGATGAAAAAAGACTAGTACAGATTGTAACCACTTTTAATAATTTGCATCCAGAGTGGCAAATTGTTGAAGAGGAGTAAATGGCGTGGCTCAAACCAGACTTATTAAAAGAAGAATTCATTCAGCCAAAAATATCTCCAAAATCACTAAGGCTATGGAGATGGTTTCGGCATCAAAAATGAGACGAGCTCAAGATCAAGTTTTAGCCTCAAGACCTTACATTTCAAAATTATCTGAGTCTTTAGCTGGTGTAGCTAACTTAACCGATCCCTCACTACACCCCTTACTTCAGCCTCACCCAACCGGAAAACCACTTTTTATCATTGTTTCAACCGATCGAGGTTTGTGCGGCGGCTTAAACACAAACTTGTTTAAACTTGCGACTTTACACAGCACTGAATTACCTGATTTTGCAACCATTGTTATCGGGAAAAAAGCCAGAGAGTTTGTCAGTCGACAAGGTTGGGATATCGTAGCTAGTTTTACAGACTTACCAGAAAGAATTCAGTTCCAAGATATAATCCCACTCAGTGAAATTATTATTCCTGGATTCTTAGGTGACGAATTCTCTTCAGTAGATTTTGTTTATATGCGATTTATTTCCACACTTTCTCAGGAACCAACCGTTACAACTTTACTACCTTTACAAAACATTGAACCAACCTTAGCCTTGGGTAATAAAAAAATCTTTACTAAACAGTATATTTTTGAGCCATCACCGCAAGCTATTCTGGATTCCTTGCTGCCTGCGTATATCGAGTTTCAGATCTTTCAAATATTACTAGATGCTCGCGCTTCGGAACATAGTGCCCGAATGATCGCGATGCAAAATGCTAGCAATAATGCTAAAGAAATTGTTGAGGGTCTGCAGTTGGAATACAATAAGAGTCGCCAGGCAGCCATAACAACCGAGTTAATCGAAATAAACACCGCCAATCTGGCATTAATTGGATAAAATTAAGGAGTTATATGCAAACGGGTATTATTAAACAAATTGTTGGTCCGGTAGTTGATATCGAGTTTTCTGGTCAATTACCCAAAATTTATGAGGCTTTACATCTAACTAAAGAGGATAAATCAGTTCTAACTTTTGAGGTTGAACAGCAACTAAACACCAACACTGTGCGCACCATCGCTCTCGGTCCCACAGAGGGATTACAAAGAGGTCTTGAAGTTCAAAGTACGGGAGAAGTTATTAGAGTTCCAGTTGGCGAAGCAACTTTGGGTAGAGTTTTCAATGTGGTAGGGGAGTCAATTGATAATAAAGGACCGGTCAAAAGTGAGAAGCGTTATCCCATCCACCGATCAGCCCCAAGTTTAGAGGATCAAGAATCTTCAGCCCAAATGTTGGAAACTGGTATTAAGGTCATTGATTTAATTTCACCATTTGCCCGAGGTGGTAAGGTAGCTGCTTTCGGCGGAGCAGGAGTTGGTAAAACAGTTATTATTCAAGAGCTGATCAGAAACATTGCTGAAGAGCACTCAGGTCACTCTGTTTTTGCAGGTGTGGGGGAAAGAACTAGAGAAGGCAATGACTTATACAACGAAATGGTTGATTCTGGAGTATTAAAAAACACTATTATGGTGTTTGGTCAGATGAATGAGCCGCCTGGAAACAGACTTCGAGTTGCTTTAACCGGCGTCACAATGGCAGAGTACTTTCGTGACGAAAAACACGAAGACGTACTACTATTTATTGATAATATTTTCCGTTTTTCGCAAGCAGGTTCTGAAGTTTCGGCCTTGCTAGGCCGAATTCCATCAGCAGTTGGTTATCAGCCAAATTTGGCTACCGAAATGGCAGCTCTACAAGAAAGAATTACCTCAACCAAAAAAGGTTCGATCACTTCTTTCCAGGCTGTATACGTTCCGGCAGATGACTACACCGATCCCGCGCCAGCTACCACCTTTTCGCACCTTGATTCAACAATCGCTTTAGAAAGAAGACTTGCTGAACAAGCACTTTTCCCAGCTGTTGATCCGCTAGTATCAAATTCAAAAATTTTAACTGCTGATATTGTTGGCCAAGAACATTACCAGGTTGCTCGAGGCGTTCAGGAAGTTTTGCAGCGATATAAAGAATTGCAAGATATCATTGCTATTTTGGGTATCGATGAGTTATCGGCAGAGGACAAATTAATCGTTTCTCGAGCCAGAAAAATTCAGCGTTTCCTCTCACAACCATTCTTTGTGGCCGAACAATTTACCAATATTCCAGGTCAGTATGTACCGATCGCCGAAACCATCAGAGGGTTTAAGGAAATTATTGAGGGCAAGCACGACTCTTTGCCAGAGCAAGCATTTTACATGGTTGGTACCATTGATCAGGCAGTTGAACGAGCCAAACAACTTTAAATCATAAATAAATTATTACAACCAATATGGAACAAAAAACTATTCAGCTTGAGATCGTCACTCAGGAAAAAAAACTCCTGAGCGCTGAAGTTGTTTCGGTTAGTGTTACGACCGAACTAGGCGAAGTAACAATTCTGCCCAATCATATTCCATTGTTTACCAAACTAGTTACGGGTGAACTTCGCTACCTCGATCCAACCAAAAATAAGACTCATTATGTAGCGATTTCAGGTGGTTTTATGGACGTTGGTCCAGATAATAAAATTACTGTCTTAGCCGATGATGCTTTGAGGGCTGATGATATAAATGAAGCTCTAGTTGAAAAAGCTAAACAAGAAGCAGAAACAGCTCTAAAAAATAAAACCTCTAAGCGCGATTTTATGATTGCTGAAGCCAGTTTGCGCAAAGCTCTAAACGAGTTAAAAGTCTACCGCAAGCGCAAAGTACAACAAATACCTAGCTAATTAACCGAAAATAGAAATTGGTTGAACTTTATTTCCCGAGTCAAACGCATTGTTGATTGACAGGTCCGGTCAACCTTGTTACAAAGAAGCTATGTCGTCATTGTTTACCAAGATTTATCACCAGGAAATTCCAGGTATTGTGGTAGCTGAAAATGATTTGGCATTTGTAATAATGGACAAGTTTCCAATTCGTGCAGGTCACTTGTTGGTTATTCCTAAGAAAGAAGTAGCTCATTTGTTTGATTTGTCTACTGAAGAGTTCAAGGAATTTATGGAGTTTGTTCAACAAATTTCAAAGGTATTATTAGAGGTAAGCCAAGCCAAAAGAATTGGTATACTTGTAGAAGGATTCGGCGTCGAAGAACACGCTCA
>Ga0334896_1002768_pt1 | contig 11544 bp, 8 predicted proteins | sample GraSluR3_MG_8_FD_207734 | JGI IMG/M metagenome (GOLD analysis project Ga0334896, IMG submission 207734) | Sludge microbial communities from methane-producing bioreactor in Wageningen University, Netherlands - Granular Sludge_27_06-R3 | ecosystem: Engineered > Bioreactor > Anaerobic > Unclassified...
TCCTTCGCGCGCGATATGGGCGGCGCCTCCAGCTTCAGCCGCTCTCGCAGGCGCCGGACCAATTCGTCGTGCGTTTCGATCACCTCGGCCGTGGCGTCCATGCCCAGGAACGCGTACGTCTTGCGTCGCTCCGGATCGCGCGGGAAGTGGATAAGCTCGTTCGGCCGCGACGTGTTGATAAACTCCTCCGGCCGGAGCTCGTCCTTCCACGCTCGATAGAACACGATCAACTTGTCGCCGGGGCGCGGCCGATCCCCCGAGGGCTTCCCGAGGAGAAATCGGCCGCTGGGGGCCTTGGGATGGCCCTTGAGCACCTCGATCGTCTCGACGGGATACTTTCCCTCGCGGATCGTTTCCCGGGGATACTCGTCCGCAAGCGGCTCGTCGTCCGGCGGGAGGGCGCGGACGACGAGGATTGCGTCGTAGGCGTCGGCCAGCCACTCGGCCGATTGGACCACCCAACTGGTCGTATCGGCTGAGGCGACGCAGCGGTGCGACAGCCATGCCAGGCACCCGACGGCGAGCCCGAAGGCGGCCCGACGTGAAACGACGATTACCTCTGTGCGCATTTCGTGGACTCCTTCGCTGAAAGGCGAGCGTCCGGTGTGGGCCGTGTGCGCCCGGCGAGTTGCACCGCATCCCGACCTGGGCCGTCCGTGCGAGGCTCCGATCGTCGGTCGGCGCGCAGCGATCGCCTCCGGCTTTCGCCTAAACGACGGGCAAGAAAAGCGGCAACAAGTGGCCGCACTCCAGAACGGGGGCGACGGAGCCCCGGCCGTAGATCCCCCACTGCGCGGCAACCCCGCATGTCGCCCCATGCAGACCCTCCGTCGGCGGGCTCCGCCGTGTCGACAAAGGAAGCCGATCCTCAACTTCCTCCTCTCCAACACGCCCGAGTAGAGCACCTAACCCGCAACCAACAGGGGTCAACTCTTGACACTTGACAATCCGTCGTGTCATCGTCATCGTGCTTGTATAAGGAAAGCAAGGTGTCAATTGTCAAGAATTGACCCCGTCCTATCACGCCGAACCAGGTGCCGCGTCTGCAGAAGGCGCTCGCCTTGCGGAAGGAAGGGCTGTAGAATAAGGGTAGGCCTGACGAGAGGTGACCGATGACCGACTTGACAAACGGACTACCGCTTCACGCCGAGCCTCCCCCGCTCCGCGTGGACGAAGGGGGTGCCGTTCGGATCGGCGAGAGCCGTGTCAGCCTCGACTTGGTGGTCGAGCAATACGAGAACGGCATGACCCCGGAAGACCTGGTCCGGGCCTACGACACCTTGGACTTGGCCGATGTGCACGGAGCCATCGCCTACTACCTCCGGCACCGCGAGGAAGTGCGGGCCTACCTGAAGCCACGCGAAGAGGAAGCCAAGGCCCTGCGGGCGAAGATCGAGGCCGAGCGCCCGCGCGTCTCGCGCGAGGAGTTGCTCGCGCGTCGCAGTGCCGGGGAGAAGGCCGATGCTCCGACTGGCCAGTGATGCTGATGTCCACGGCGAGATCATCCGTGGCCTGCGCCGCCGTCGGCCGGAGCTTAATTTGGTGCGAGCCCAGGACGCGCTGCCCGAAGGTACGCCTGACCCCGAGGTCCTGGCTTGGGCCGCAGCGGAGAACCGCATCCTCGTCACCAACGACCGGAATACGATATCCTGCTGATCGCAGAGTACATGTCGGAGGATGAGATCAGGGGGCAAGTCGTCGTGTTCCTGCCCTTTCGCGGATAAAGGCCGGATGGCCCTGATTTGCAGGGGGCATTCCGGGCTGCGCCGGTGCGGTCGGCCGGGGTACGGTCATGCGAACCGCGATTTCAGCGAGGTCTCGCCGGGGACGGGAACCGCATAGAGTCCATCGGGCCCCGGTTTCACGGGCGGCTCGGTGTCCCACGTGATCTCGCCATCGGGCAGGTAGGCGAATTCGGACTCTACGACTTCCTTCCAGGTGAGCTGCTGCCCGGTATAGATGGCCAGTTGCCCCAGCACGCACGCCATTGCGCAGTCGGCCAAGAGCTTGCCCTGCTGCAGAGGTTTTGCCGTGCGAATCGAGTCCAAAAACTCGATCTGTTCTTGTTCGTAGGCGGGTTGCTTGGCCAGACTCTCCTCCGCCCGCCAGACCACGTTGCCGTTGACGTCCGTAATCCAGGGGGGCTGAAACGCCCGGTAGTGGCAGCGGCCTTGGGTGCCGTGGTAAACGTCGCGGTTCGAGTTGAAGCAGTTGTTGGCGTTGCGCATGAAGCCGTAGAGCATCAGCCCGTGCGGGAACTCGAAGACGACGGCCGCATTGTCGAACGACGTGCCCCGGTCGTGGTGGAGGTGCGTCGAGCGGCCGCCGACCCCATAGGCCGCTTCGGGCAGGGTCGCGTCGCCCAACGTCCACAACGCCGAGTCGAGGTTGTGGCTGAGCGTGTTGCCAACGTCTCCGCCGGTCAGCCAGATGAACCAATTCCAGTTGCGGATCTGATACGCCAGTTCACTCCACTCGGGCTTGTGAGCGAGCGGCCGGTACCAGCCGCGCATGTAGTCGCACTGGATGCTGGTGATTTCGCCGATCCGGCCGTCCTGGATTTGCCGCACGGCCTCGCGCCTGGCCAGATGAAAGCGGTACACGTGGCCGCAGACCAGGCTCGTGCCGTTCTTTCGGGACAGCTCGTGCGCCTCGAGCACCCTGCTGACGCCGGGGACGTCGACCGCGGCGTGGATCTCGAAAAACACGTGCCGCTTGGCTTTGACGGCCTCCAGCGTGATCGCGGAAGTGAACCTGGGCGGTACACAGACCAGCACCACGTCGCAGTTCTCGACCACGCCGCGATAACCGTCGAAGCCCGTGAAGCGGCGCTCCGGCGGCACGTGTACCCGGTCGTGAAACGTCGCCGTCAACGTCTTCAGCGACGACTCGAGATGCTCCGGAAACAGGTCCGCCATGGCCCAGAGCACGGCGTCTTTGTTGCACTCGGGAGTCAGCGCGTTGGCGACGGCTCCGGTGCCGCGCCCGCCACAGCCGACAAGACCCAGCTTGAACCGGCCGTCTTCGGCCGCGTGAACGCGTGGGATGGCGACGCCGGCCAACGCCGAAACGGCAGCCGCGCCCCGCGCGGCTTTCAAGAAGTCACGACGCGTGGTTTCTGCTTTTCTCGTCACGGCTTGACCCTTTCTGCTTTCCGGGGTAAATCCGGGGATGGTAAATTCGGGGACACAGTATTGGTTTTGGTTGAATGGGCAATTTCGCATTCCGACGGCTCCGTACACAACGCCCAGATTACCACATAACTGGTACGGTGTCCCCGGATTCTGATCGGATTTTGATTTAGAGGAACCCGGCTCGCCCTTGCGTCACCAGGGTGAAGAAATAGGTCCCACCGGGCACAAAGTAGCGACGGTACTCTGGCATGTCCCAAGCGTAGCGAGTCGATCTTGTTTGAGCAATCCACGCCGATCAAGTGGTGCTCGCAGAGCACCCTACGGCTTGTGATTCAAGTCGAGCACTTGTGCTTGCCTGGGTTTTTCCACTTGCACGGCTGCACGATCGTCTCGATCTGCGACCGGATGAGATTCGAGCCGTAGCGGTGCCGTCCGCCGTACGTCGCGGCTTTCGACGTCTGATTCATCAAGTTCTTGTACGGCGTGCCCGTCGGGTGGGGCAGTCCCAAAAAGTGCCCCATTTCGTGGCAGAATACGAGGTCGAACACGTTCTTCTTGATGCCCGCTTCGAGCAGGATCAGCTTTTTCCACGACCGGGCCCAGGCGCCGGGTCCGCTGCCCCCGTAGTCGTCGACGAAGAACGTGGTCACGTGGGCCTTGGGATCGACGTGGTCCTTGAAATCCTCGGGCTCCTGGGCGCCCACGATCTCGGATTTGACGGCTTGGACCGCGCCCACGGGCTCGAACCGGAGGTTGCCCTGCCACGAGTAGATCGCATTGGCGACGCCAAGCATGCGGAGCACGTCTTTGTCGGTGAACTTCGTCTTCCAGTCGGAGGCGGTTCCGGCGGGGTCGTTGAGCACGTTGCGAAACGCCACTTTCACGGTGCGCCGGGGATGAACGGCGATCTTCAGCCTGGCCCCGCCCACCGTGAGCGTCGTGTCTCCGATCGCTTTGGCCTTGATGACGACCGGGTAGAGTCCTCCGAAGGAAGTGCGCGAAGGAACGACGTCGACGATGTCGCTGGACTTCTCGATATCTTTCCGTGCAACCTTCTGGTTCAAGAACACGGTTGTTTCCCGTTTCTTGCCCATCGGCACAAACGCCCATTCCAACGTACCCGACGTCGTGACTTCGAGGCCACGGCGCCCCGTGTTGTTCTTGCGTGGCAGCCACTGGTAGGTCTTGGCCATGACGGTGAACTCCTGCGCGGTTGGAACCCGATCTCGCGTCGGACGGCCCTCGAACCCACGACGGGCTTGCGAGGAACCGACGGCACCCTCCTCCTATTATTGTCGGGCATTCCTGGCAAAAGTTGCTTTCCTTTGTTCCGACAGGGCCGCAACCGAACTGCGTGGAACTAGGCTCGGGCCGGACGCCTCACCCGTCAGACGGGGGCTGCCGCCCGCGTTCCGTCTCGTATCGCCTTGTCCGTCCGGCCGAGGGGATTGAGCTGGCGGACAGGACAATCGCCCGCCGGAGTTCGGCCGGATAGAGAAATCGAGGCTGCCGGTCGAGAAACAAATCCGGCCGCCGGCGCTCGCGCCGGCGGCCGGGCATTCGGACCCCCGCGTTTCTTGCCGTTCAACGTGATCGCAACGCCATCGTTCCCCTCCGCGGGATGGTGTACCCGCTGGGGCCGAATCGACCCGGCGTCGAGTGGTCGAAGCTAACGTGTCAGGGACAGCGGCGGCAGCGGGGCCGGGCCGAACGCCTGCTGGTCGGGAGCCGGGGCGGGGGGAGCCGGCGCCTGGGTCGGCTCGGTCGTGGGCACCCCGTCAGCGCCGCGGGAGCAGTCGGAGCAGAGGTATTTGACCACGCACTGGTAGACCGGCTCCTCGCACTCGTATTCCTTCTTGACCAGCTTCTTGCGCAAGCGCACCGGGCCGCACTTGGGCGCCACGGCGCAAGGGGCCGACGCGGAGGAGCTTGCGCACGGGTTGCCCCCGCACCGGTCGCAGCCCGATCCGCCCAGAAGGCCCTCGAGCAGGCCGCAGCCGGGCCGCGGCGCGCAGAACTCTTCGTACTCGACGCACCAGCAGGTCTTTTGGACCTTCTTGATCTCGCACACCACTTGGCAGACCTTCTTCTGGCAAGCGGCGTGGCATCCGCAGGCGGCGCAGTAATCGGGGGCGCCGCGGCACTCTTGGGCGGCGGCCATCCGGCCCGCCAGCAGAAACGACGCCACGGTCAGGGCGATTGCGAACGCTTTCATAGGGTAACCTCCTTCGAGGACGCGACCGCCGCGGGGCGCGCCTCGCTGCTGTCTGGGTGAAATGGACGCCGAACGCTCAGAAATCGATCTGCGCCCGCATCTCGAAGATGCCCATGTCGGTGTTGGCGCCGCCCACAAACGGGAAGCCGTTCACCGCGCTGGCGGTCTCGTTCGACGTCGTGAAATCGGCGGCCACGTAGTTCCACATCACGCGCGTGTAGGGGTTGAGGTACCAGTTGACGCCGAACGTGTGCAACCCGGCGCGGCCTCCCAAAACGTCGACGTCGTTCAGATCGAGGTAGGAGTACCGGTAGGCCACTTCCCACGCCCCCTTGCCGGTCGCGCAGTCGCCGTCGCACGTGCGCACGCGGAAGAAGTTCTCGAACGGGCGCACGCGATCGAAAACGCCGGCCGACTTCTTGTACGGCCGGTGCTCGCCGGTGAGGAAGTAGCTCACGTAAACGTAGCCGCCGCGGAAGTCGAGGTTGTCCAACCCGGCCGTGCGATTGACCAGCGTGTGGAAGTACTCTCCCTGGACCGAGAGAGGACCGTACACCAAGGCGGTCTCCAGCCCGAACAGATGGTAGTCGACCGCGTCGGCGATGTTGGCGGTGTCGACGATGTAGTGGGCCAGGTGGGCTTCGGGGCGGGCGCGGAAACGGATCGTGCCGTCGTCCAGGTCGCGAAAGCTGTAGGCTCCGCCCACGTGCAGCAGCCCTCGTCCGCCCGAGCCCTCGTCGTACCACGGCAGGAAGGTGCCGCGCGTGGTCAGCGCCCAGCCGCCGTCGTCGTGGCGCGCGATGGGCGGCTCGGCGCCGTTGTCGGTTTCCGTGCGAAACATGCCGACCGCCCACGTGCCCCGCGCGTTGAGGTAATCGTCGAACGCCATCAGGCCCGGCCGGCGCCCCGGCACGAAGTTCCCCTCGTCGTTGATCGAGCGTTCGATGAAGGTGGGATACCTGGAACTGGTCAACTGTTCGAGCCCAAAGGGCTCCTTGAAGTGGCCCACGCGCACGTGGCCGAGCAGGGGAAGCTCCTTGACCGTAATATAAACGTCCTTGAAGGCGGTCGACTGGATCAGTTCGTTGATCCGCGAACCCTGATTCGCCTCGTCGGTGTCGGCGAAGTCCATCTCGATCTTGTAGTCGACCACGTCGAATGCCTCGCCCAAGACGTGGATGCGGGCGCGGCGGAACTCGACCCCGTCTTGCTCGTCGCCGAAGACGGCCCGGCTCCCGTCGCTCTGATGGAAGAACGCGGCATCGTACTGGATGCGGCCGCCCACGCTCACCGACGGGTGGCCGGTCGCCTTCTTCTTGGCGGCGGCCTCCTGGTCGTTGATCTTCTTCAGGGCGGCCTCCAACTCGGCGACCCGTTCGGCCAGATCGGCCGACTCGTCGGCGCGGCGCGCGCCGGCCGACGCGACCGGTACGTAGGCATCGTCGACCGGGTACGAGACGTCGTTCGCCGGCATCCAGCGGCCTTGCCCGAGGGCCGAGTCGGTGCCGGCGATGAACGATGCCGCGACCGCGAGGCAGGCGGCCGTTTTCCAAATCCGTCCGTGCATTCGATGGATCCTCCTGATCGAGACCGCAGCTCGAAGGCCCGGGGCCTCCAACTCTTGCCCGCCAACTCCCCGGGGGCTCAATCCGAGCCGCGCGGCGAGGGTGCGAGCGGCTCCTTAACACGGTCCATCGAACCGCGACGAGTCGATTCTTTGTCAAGACTGGCCCGACTCGGCCAGAACGGCTCCATCGTCACGATACGACTGATCCGATCCGGCGCGGCCGAAAGGTCGGCAGAATCGGCGCGATCCGCCCGGTTCAACTCGCCTCAACCTCCCGTCGCCGACAGACGCCAACAACGGCACGGACCGTGCCTCGGGCGCGCGCGCTACGGCCGCGACCCGCGTTGCCGCGGGAAAACCCGCCACGACGGTCACGATCGTCCCCACCGCCGGCCGCCTCGCCGGCGACCGGTTCACGCCGTCGCGGTCGGCTAACACGTTTTTAACCATCGATCCACAGTCGCCTAACAACCCACCGCTAGAATTGCCCGCAGGTTGACGACCGCTGCCCGATCTCCCCCAAGAACCACCCGAACGGGAGGAAACGAACCCCCATGAGAGCACCTCTAAGTCTCGCTTTGGCCGTCGTGACGCTCGTCGGCCTGGACAGTAGGCTCCTGGCTCAAGACAAGGTCGACCCGGCCGTGCAGGCCTATGAGCCGGTGCCGGGCATTTCGGGTCAACTCAACGGCAAAGGCTCCGACACGCTGAACAACCTGATGGACATGTGGATGAAGGGCTTCATGCGCGTCTATCCCAACGTTCAGGCCACCTACATGGGCGAGGGGTCGAGCACGGCAACCCCGGCACTCATCGAGGGCACCGCGCAGCTTGGCCCCATGTCGCGCGAGATGAAAGACGAGGAACTCGAGGCGATCGAGCGGAGGTACGGCTTCAAGCCCACCCGCCTCAACGTGGCCCTGGACTGCCTGGCCGTGTTCGTCCACAAGGACAACCCCGTCCGCGGACTGACCCTGCCCCAGGTCGACTCGATGTTCTCGTCGACGCGCAACTCCGGCTATGCCGACGTTACCCGTTGGGGTCAGGTCGGCCTGGCCGCCCACGCCGACTGGGCCGAGTTGCCCATCAGCCTTTACGGACGCAACTCGGTCAGCGGCACCTACGGTTTTTTCAAGGACCGGGCCCTCTACCGGGGCGACTTTAAGGACACGGTCAAGGAGCAGCCCGGATCGGCCGCGGTCGTCAACGCGGTGGCCGAGAACCGCGGCGCCGTCGGATACTCGGGCATCGGCTACCAGACGGCCGACGTCCGCGCCCTCCGACTCGCCCGCGGATTCAAGCGGGGCGAGGTCGATCCGGCAAGCGACGAAGCCAAAAAGCTGCTGAGGCTCGTCGAGCCGACCTTCGAGAACGCCTTGAGCGGCGACTATCCCCTGGGACGGGCTTTGTACATCTACGTCGTCAAGAAGCCCAACGAGCCGGCTCCCCCGCTGGTCAAGGAGTTCCTCAAGTTCGTGCTCTCCCGGGAGGGCCAGGAGATCGTCGTCCAAGACGGCTTCGGCCCCCTGCCGCCCGCGGCCATCGAGGCCGAGCGGAAGAAGCTCGACTAGTGTGGACGCTGCCATGCTGAAGGCCGATCCTGCAGCGATTCGAGGGGCCAAGCGGCGCGATCGCGTGGCGCGCTGGCTCATTACGCTCGGCGGCGTGACGATCATCGCCAGCGTAATCGCGATCGTGGTGCTCATCGTGAGCGTGGTGGTGCCCCTGTTCCGAGGTGCGCGCGCCGAAGTCCGGGTCGCCGGGCTGCTGCCCGACGAAATCGCGCAGGAAGACGTCCTCGGCCTCGGAATCGACTTCGTCGAGTTGGGCGATCAGGCCGGGGGCGACTCCCTCACGGCCTACTGCCTGACCCGCCAGGGGACGATCGCCTTCCTCGAACCGGGCGCGAGCGACCCGGCCTCGGGCGATCGTCGCTGGACGTTGGTCGAACGCGTGTCGGTCGCTGCCCCGGCGGATGCGGCCGGCCCGACCGTTTGTCGCGTGGAGCGCTCCGAAGGCGCCCAGTACACGCTGCTCTGGTCCGACGGGTCGGTCTCCTTGGTCAAGGTGGCGGTCGTGCCCGAGTTCGACGAGTTGGGCCGCCGCCGCGTGCGGTCGACGATCCGCACCGCGGCCGAGTTCCCCCCCGACGGGACGATGCCGCGCATGGCCCTGGCCCGGGCGACCGAAGGGGGCGCCGTTTGCGTCCGGCTGGCCGACGACGACGCGATCTCGATCGTCCGCCAGACCGTCAAGCAATCGCTTCTCGGCGCCGCCGAGAAACAAACCCGCCGCCGGACGATCCGCCCGGCGATCCCCGGCGCGATTCGCGCGCTGACGATGGATCGTCAGGGCGACACGCTCTTCGCCGGCACCGACAACGGCATCCTCGCCCGCTGGCGCTTCGACGGCAGCGCGAAAGGATACCGGTTTGACCCGATCCGGGCGTTTCGCGATCAGCGGGCCATCGAGTCCCTGGCGATGGTCTTCGGCCAGGTTTCCCTGGCGGTGGGCGACGCTCGCGGAAACCTCACGACCTGGAGCGAGGTGCGCACCGACGCCTCGGCAAAGCGAGCCTTCCGGCCCATCCACCGGCTCACGAGTCACGCAGGGGCGATCCGCGACCTCGTTGCCTCGCAGCGCGACAAGTCGCTGCTGAGTCTGGGCGACGATGGGACGGCCCACCTCGACTACGCCACCAGCCAAAAGCACCTGCTCGAGCTCGTTGCCGATCATCCCTTGCGCCAGGTCGGATACTCGCCGCGCGGCAATGCCGTGATCGGCCTGACCGACCGCGGCGCACTGGTCGCCTGGGCGATCGACAGTCCGCACCCCGAGATCAGTTGGGGCACGCTGTTCGGCAGGGTGCACTACGACAACCACGACGAGCCCAAGTACATGTGGCAGTCGAGCGGCACCCACGAACCGAAGTTCAGTCTCGTGCCCGTGATCTTCGGCACCTTCAAGTCGACGATCTACGCGATGCTCTTCGCCGTGCCGCTGGCCCTGTTCGGGGCGATGTACGTGAGCCACTTCACCACGCCCGCCTTCAAGCGGACGATCAAGCCGCTGGTCGAGATCATGGCGGCCGTTCCCTCGGTGGTGATCGGGTTCTTGATCCTGCTGTGGGCGGCCCCCTTGATGGGTCGGTGGATCGTCGCCGTGTTCGCCGCGCTGCTCACGCTTCCCGCCGCGTTCATCGCGTTCATGTTCGTCTGGCAGCTTCTGCGCCGGTTCGATTGGGCGAAGCGGTTCGAAAACGGGTACGAATTCCTGGTGCTCGTTCCGGTGCTCCTGATGGGGGCGACCCTGGCCGCTTGGCTTGCCGCTCCCCTCGAAAACGCCTTGTTCGCGGGCAGCTTCCCGCAGTGGCTCGCCGACACGGTGCACACCCCGTACGAGCAGCTCAACAGCCTGGTCGTGGCTTTCGGGCTGGGCTTCGCCGTAATTCCCATCATCTTCTCGATCTCGGAAGACTCGCTCTCCGACATTCCCCACAGCCTGACGGCCGCGTCGCTCGCCCTGGGCGCCAGCCGCTGGCAGACGGTCTGGCGGGTGATCCTCCCGTCGGCCAGCCCGGGAATCTTCGCCGCCGTGATGATCGGATTCGGCCGGGCCGTCGGCGAAACGATGATCGTGTTCATGGCGACGGGCAACACGCCGATCCTCGATTGGAACCCCTTCAACGGATTCCGCACCCTGTCGGCCAACATCGCCGTCGAAATCTCCGAGGCGCCGCGAGGCGGCACCCTGTACCGAGTTTTGTTCCTATGTGCAGTTCTGCTGTTCCTGCTCACGTTCCTGCTGAACACGGCCGCCGAACTGGTTCGCCAGCACCTCCGCAAGAAGTACGGCCGGTACTGACCGCCGGTCGGCGGCCCCGCGGCTTCTGGCGCCAAGGCGAACCGTTCGTCTGGGCCACCGGAGCTGCGCTGTCGCTGACCTTGATGCTCACCGCCCTGCTGCTGGTCGTCGTGCTGTACAACGGTCTTGGCGTGTTCTGGCCCAAGGCCCTGGTCGCCGTCGAGCTGGCCGACGGCAGCCATCTGCTCGGCGTGCACGTCGACGACGACGTCGATCCGGCCACGGGGCAGCGGCGGATCAAGCTCAAGACCGCGAATCGGGAAGACGGCCCCGCCTTCCGCTGGGTCGACGCGGGGCAGATCCGCCGGACGAGCTATCCGCCCGAAGCCTTTGTCGTCGAGCGGATGACCAACCTCGACTACCACGGCTATCTTCGGGAACTCGTGACCCCGGGATTGGAGGGCCTGCCCGAGCAAGGCGACCTTGCCCGGCGGCTCGACGCGGCCCTCCGCGCCGCCGACGCGCGCTACGCCCGCGAAGTCCAGCCGCTGAAGGACCGCGAAGACGCCGTGGCCCGAGAGCTCAACGAGCAGGTCAAGTACCAGAAGCTCCGCGCGGAGTATCGGCGCAGGCAACTGCTTCGGGCAGGGGAGACGGCCTCCCATGAGCTTGCCGAGTTGGAAGCCCGCCTCGCCGCGCTCGAAGCGCGCGAGGCCGAGCTCAAGGACCGGTCGTTCGACCTGTCTCGCCGGCGAGCCGAAACGGAGACCGAGGTCCGGCGGAACGCGGCGGTGTTCGTCGACGCGGCGGGCCGCGAGAAGCAC
>Ga0334896_1002787_pt1 | contig 11450 bp, 7 predicted proteins | sample GraSluR3_MG_8_FD_207734 | JGI IMG/M metagenome (GOLD analysis project Ga0334896, IMG submission 207734) | Sludge microbial communities from methane-producing bioreactor in Wageningen University, Netherlands - Granular Sludge_27_06-R3 | ecosystem: Engineered > Bioreactor > Anaerobic > Unclassified...
ATCCGAAGCGGCTACGGTTATCGCAACCTGGAGAATCTGGGGCTTCGGATCCTGATGACCAACTATCCGTCCAGCTATGCTGCGGCACCGTGCTAGCACCACACTTCTTGACGTAGAACCACCCAAATAGTCCGCTTGACAAGGCCCCATGCCTGTGATATTCTCGCCCCATCATTGGAAAGAGTTAGGTCAGTTCCGTGTCACCAACACAGCCCAGCCGTAGCATTCTGGTTCTAGTCGAGCTCCTCGTTATTGGGGAGCTATCACCGGTTGGGCGAGGGCTGGACTAGGCAGAGCAAAGAACGCACAGCGAAACCAGGGCCTCACCCAATAGGGTGAGGCCTTTCGTATCTCGGACAACGGAGCCCCAGAAGGGGCACGGGGAACGCCCCCCGAGCAGCAATGAAGCCACCGCTCGCGCACCATCGGGCGCACGGGCCGTGGCTCTTTTTCCCCAGAGCGCCGCCAACCGCATGCGAGAGGAGACCATCAGGTGAACAGCGACCAGATCAAAACCGGGCTCAAGCGTACCCCGCATCGCTCTCTGCTCTGGGCGCTAGGATGCACCCAGGAAGAGATGGAGCGCCCCTTTGTGGGTGTCATCAGCTCCTACAGCGAGATCGTCCCAGGGCACCTGCACCTTCGCAGCTTGGCGGACGCCGTCAAGGCGGGCGTGCGCATGGCGGGCGGCACGCCCTTTGAAGCCAATACCATCGCCATCTGCGATGGCATCGCCATGGGGCACGACGGCATGAAGTACTCGCTGGCCTCCCGCGAGCTCATTGCCGATTCCGTCGAGGCGGTCGTCGCCGCACACGCCTTTGATGCCATCGTGCTGGTCCCTTCGTGTGACAAGATCATCCCCGGCATGCTCATGGCTGCCGCGCGGCTGGATCTTCCCGCGGTGGTGGTCACGGGCGGCCCCATGCTGGCAGGGCGCATGGGCAAGGACGTGCTCGACCTGAACAGCGCCTTTATGGCAGTGGGCAGCGTCTCGGCCGGCACCATGGACGAGGCCGAGGCTCGCCGCATCGAGATGGCCTGCTGCCCCGGCTGCGGCTCGTGCTCGGGCATGTTCACCGCGAATACGATGAGCTGCCTCTGCGAACCCCTCGGCCTGGGATTGCCCGGAAACGGCACCACGCCCGCCGTCTCTTCCCGTAGGATCACCCTGGGCAAAGAGGCCGGCATGCAGGTGATGGAAATGGTACGGCGCGACATCCGGCCGCACGACATCCTCACACGAGAGACTTTTGCCAACGCCTACACTGTCGACATGGCCATGGGCGGCTCCACCAACTCGGTGCTGCATCTCACAGCCATCGCCCATGAGGCCGGACATGCCTTTGACCTGCGCGAGATCGACGCCTTTAGCCAGCGGACGCCCCATCTCTGCAAGCTCTCGCCCGCCAGCGATCAGCACATCGAGGATCTGCACTATGCCGGCGGCATCGAAGGCATCATGCTCGAACTGGCCAAACTCGGCCTGCTGAACACAGAGTGCCCGACCGCTACCGGCGCGACGGTCGCCGACAATCTGGCTCCCAGCTCCCGTTGGGCGCCTGATCCCGCCCGCATCGATCGCTTGGTCATCCGCAGCGGTGACGCGCCCTACTCGGCCACCGGCGGCCTGGCCGTCCTGTTCGGCAACCTGGCGCCCGATGGCGCAGTCGTCAAAGCCGCGGCCGTCGCGCCCAGCATGATGCAACACCGCGGCCCCGCCAGGGTGTTCGATTCCGAAGATGAGGCCACCGAGGCCATCATGGCCCACCAGTTCCAGCCGGGCGACGTGCTGGTGATCCGCTACGAGGGCCCCAAGGGAGGGCCAGGGATGCGCGAGATGCTCACCCCCACCTCGTTGCTCTCGGGTATGGGAATGGACGACAAGGTCGCCCTGATCACCGATGGGCGCTTTTCCGGGGCGACCCGCGGCGCCGCCATCGGGCATGTTTCCGCCGAGGCCGCTGCCCGCGGGCCCATCGCCGCGCTTCAGGATGGCGACATGATCAGCATCGATATCACGGGTCGGTCTCTCAGCGTCGAGCTCTCGGACGCGGCACTGGCCGAGCGCCTGGCCGCGCTCCCGCCGTTCGAGCCCAAGGTCAAAACGGGCTACCTGAGGCGCTATGCCCAGATGGTCACCTCGGCCAGCACAGGAGCAGTGTTCAGCTAAGGCTCAGCTCGCCGAGCAAGCCGCACATCGGAGGTACACAGCATGAGATTGAACGGCGCCCAGATGGTCTGGGAATCGCTGGTTCGTGAAGGGGTAGAAGCCATCTTTGGCATCACCGGCGGCAAGGTAATCCCCCTTTATCACGAACTCACGCGCTATCCCATCCGCCAGGTAACCATGCGGCACGAGCAAGCTGCCGCGCACGCCGCTGATGGATACGCCCGGGCCACCGGCAAGGTGGGCGTATGCATCGCCACCTCGGGGCCCGGCGCAACGAACCTGGTCACCGGCATCGCCAACGCCCAGATGGATTCGGTGCCGTTGGTAGCCATCACCGGGCAGGTCTCCAAGTCGGACCTCGGCCTGGACTCGTTCCAAGAGGTCGATATCACCGGCATCACCATGCCCATCGTCAAACACAACTATCTGATCACCGATATCGCCGAGCTGCCTCATGCCATCAAGGAGGCGTTCCATATCGCCCGCACGGGGCGGCCCGGCGCCGTGCTAATCGACATTGCCGTGAATGTGCAGACCGCCCAGGCCGAGTATGCCTACCCTGACGAGGTGGATCTACCGGGCTTTCGGCCACATCTCACCGGCAACCGGCGCCAGCTCAAGCAGGCGGCCCAGATGCTGGCGGAGGCGGAACGTCCTCTCATCGTAGCAGGCAGAGGCGTGCTCATCGCGGGGGCGTGGGACCTGCTGCGCGAGCTGGCGGAAAAGGCCGATATCCCCGTTGTAACCACGTTGCTGGGCAAGAGCGCCCTTCCCGAAACCCATCCCCTGAGCCTGGGCATGGGGGGCATGCACGGCGAGTCTTTTGTGAACCACGCCCTGCAGAACGCCGACCTGATCGTGGGCATCGGCACCCGCTTTGATGACCGCTTTACCAGCACCGCGCACACCTTTGCTCCGCGCGCCCGGATCATCCACGTCGATATCGACCCCGCCGAGATCGGCAAGCGCATCCGAGTCGATCTCCCCGTGGTGGGGGATGCCCTGTATGTGTTGCGCGATCTGGTGCCGATGGTTGAGCCAGCGACGCACGGCCCCTGGAGGGAGACCATCCAGAGCTGGCACTCGGATACCAAAGGCCGTGACGTGGCCAACCGTGATCCCCACGCTCTGCTGCCCCAGCACGTGGTGCGGATGATCGACCAAGCCACCCAGGGCCAGGCGATCATGGTCAGTGACGTGGGGCAGAATCAGATGTGGGAGGCCCAGTACTATCGCCATCTGCGCCCCGGAAGTCTGATCACCTCGGGAGGCTTGGGCACCATGGGGTTTGCCCTGCCAGCCGCCATCGGCGTGGCGGTGGGCCGTCCAGACGTGCCCGTCTGGGTTGTGGCGGGCGATGGCGGCTTTCAGATGACGTCTCAGGAGCTGGTGACCGCCGTCCAGGAGCGCCTTCCCATCAAGATCGCCGTGCTGAACAATGGCTACCTGGGCATGGTGCGCCAGTGGCAAGAGTTCTTTTTCGAGGGCAACTATTCAGGCACGCCGATCCTGGGGCCTGACTTTGGCAAACTGGCCGAGGCCTGCGGCGTAATGGGCCAGACCGTCCAGGACCACGAGGGAATCGCCGCAGCCATCGATCGCGCCATGGCTCACGACGGCCCTGCTCTGATCGACTTTCAGATCGAGCGGGAGCATAATGTCTTCCCGATGGTGCCCGTCGGCGGGGCCATCCACGAGATGATCCGCCGCCCAGAAGAGGGCATGGAGGCTCCGCTATCCAACGGCAATGACGTGCCAGAGTCGGAGGTATAGCATGGGCACAGCAATACAGGACCGCCTCGCGCGGCACACGTTGGTCGTCTTGGTCGAGGACAAGCCCGGGGTCTTGAGCCAGGTCGTGAATCTCTTCCGGCGCCGCAACTATAACATTGAGAGCTTGACCGTCGGGCATAGCGAGACGCCCGGCATCTCCCGCATGACCGTTGTCATGTGCGGCGATGACGCCGCCGTCGAGCAGGTGATCAAGCAGCTCTACAAGCTGATCCCCGTCACCAAGGTGACGGATATCACCGATGACGCCGCCGTGATTCGAGAACTGGCGCTGATACGCGTCCACGCGCCCGCTGCCAGGCGCGGCGAGATCAAACAGCTCGCCGACATCTTTCGCGCCCAGATCATCGACGTGGCGCCCGACTCACTCACTATCGAGATCACGGGCACTGAGGACAAGGTCGATTCGTTGATCCACGTGCTGCGCCCCATGGGCATCAAAGAGCTGACCCGAACGGGACGGGTGGCTATGGTGCGCGGCACGAGTGGCAACGGCGGCTAGAGCATCGCTCTCCCCGCCGGACTGGACTGCACGACAGAGGCGACCCATCGACAGGAGGTACAAACGTGGCAACGATCTACTATGAGCAGGATGCGGACCTGGGACTACTCGAGGGCAAGCGCATCGCGGTCATCGGCTATGGCAGCCAGGGGCACGCACACGCCCTGAACCTGCGCGATAGCGGCTGCGATGTGGTGGTGGGGCTCTATCCGAGCAGCAAGTCTTGGGCCAAGGCCGAGGCGGACGGGCTGACCGTCATGACCACGCCCGAGGCCGTGGCCGCCGCCGATATCGTCATGATGCTGGCGCCCGACACCGTGATTCCCACCATCTATGAGCAGGACGTGGCTCCCAACCTGGCTGCGGGCAACATGCTCATGTTCGCCCACGGGTTCAGCATCCACTATGGGCAGGTGGTGCCGCCAGAGAATGTGGATGTCACCATGATCGCCCCCAAGGCGCCCGGGCACCGCGTGCGCGCCATCTTTCCCGAGGGACAGGGCGTGCCGGGCCTGCTGGCCATCTACCAGGATGCCACAGGCAACGCCAAATCGCTGGCTCTGGCCTATGCCAAGGGCATCGGCTGCGCCCGCGCAGGGGTCATCGAGACCACCTTTGAGGAAGAGACGGAGACCGACCTCTTTGGCGAGCAGGCCGTTCTCTGCGGTGGCATCACCGCGCTGATGAAGGCTGGCTTTGACACGCTGGTGGAGGCTGGCTACCAGCCCGAGATCGCCTACTTTGAGTGCGTCAACGAGATGAAGCTGATCGTCGACCTGATCTACCAGGGCGGCCTCTCCTACATGCGCTACTCGATCAGCGATACAGCCGAACACGGCGACTATTACGCCGGCCCCAAGATCGTCACCGACGAGACGCGAGCTGCCATGAGCAAGCTGTTGGCCGATATCCAGGATGGCACCTATGCCCGCGAGTGGATCCTGGAGAACCAGGCCAAACGCCCCAGCTTTAGCCTGATCCGCAAGCGCGAGCAGAACCTGCTCATCGAGCGCGTCGGGCGCAAGCTGCGCCAGATGATGCCCTGGCTGGACGCCAAGTAGATCGTAAGGGCCTCCAGGGCGCAGCTATGGTTGTGCCCTGGAGGCCAACGAGGAAGGCTGCGACCCATGACCGAACGCATCACCATCCTAGATACAACCCTGCGCGATGGGGCGCAGCGCGAAGGCATCTCGCTTTCCGCAAACGACAAGATCCGCATCGCCCAGCGGCTCGACGACCTGGGCGTCGCCTACATCGAAGGGGGCTGGCCTGGCTCGAACCCCAAGGACGTCGAGTTCTTTGCCCGCGCCAGGCACCTGCGCCTGCAACACGCGCGCATCGCCGCCTTTTGCAGCACCCGCCATCCCAGCGCCAAGGTCGAGGAGGACCGCAACCTCCAGGCGGTGTTGGAGGCAGGTGTTCGCACGGCCGTCATGGTCGGCAAGTCATCGGCCATGCACGTGGAACAGGTACTGGGCATCACCAGGGAAGAGAACCTGGCCATGATCCGCGAGAGCGTTCAGCTCCTGGTGGATCGTGGCCTTGAGGTCCTATTCGATGCCGAGCACTATTTCGACGGGCACAAGCTCGACCGCGCCTACGCCCTCGAGACGCTGGCGGCAGCGGCCGATGCTGGCGCCACCTGCGTCGTGCTCTGCGATACCAACGGCGGCAGCCTGCCATCGGAGGTCGCGCGCATCGTGGGTGAGGTCCGTCAATACCTGCCGCGAACCTCGGTGGGCATGCACGCACACAATGACAACGGCATGGCTGACGCCAACACCCTCGTGGCCGTCGAGGCGGGCGCCAACCACATTCAGGGCACCATGAACGGCTATGGCGAGCGTTGCGGCAACGCCGACTTGTGCACCGTCATTCCCAACCTGGAGCTCAAGATGGGGCGTCGGGCGCTGGCCAATGGCAGCCTGGCCCGCCTCACCGAGACAGCCCGATTCGTCTCCGAGGTCGCCAACCTGAGCCCCAATCCCCATGCGCCCTATGTGGGCTCTAGCGCCTTTACCCACAAGGCGGGGCTGCACGTCAGCGCCCTGCAGCGCGTCTCCGATAGCTATCAGCATGTGGATCCCGCCCTGGTGGGCAACGAGATGCGCGTCCTGATCTCAGAGCTCTCTGGCCGCGCCAACGTGGCCCACAAGCTGCGCGAGATGGGCTTGGAGCATGAGATGAACGCCGATCAGGTGCGCGCCCTCGCCCAGCGCCTCAAAGAGATGGAGAGCCAGGGCTACCAGTTCGAAGGCGCCGATGGCTCGTTTGAGCTGATGGTGCGACGGATGCTACCAGGCTATGCGCCGCCGTTCGAGGTGCTGGACGCCCTCGTCCTGGCCGAAAAACGCAACGGCAGCCCCATGCTCTCCGAGGCGACTGTCAAGATGCGGGTGGGCGACCAGTTGATGCACACGGCCTCCGACGGCGACGGCCCCGTCAATGCCCTGGACCGCGCCATGCGCAAGGCGCTGCTCCCTACCCATCCGTGGCTCGAAGATGTTCAACTCACAGACTACAAGGTACGCATCGTGGATCCACAGTCAGCCACCGCGGCCCTCACCCGTGTGCTGATCGATGCCAGCGACGGCAACGAGACCTGGACCACCGTGGGCTGCTCGGTCAATATCATCGAGGCCAGCACGACCGCCTTGGTTGATAGCCTCGAACTCGCCCTACTCGGGCGGTCTTCCGGACAACGTCGCTAGGGCCGCCTGCCCTCTCGACGGGGAAGACCGCCTAGGCCCAGGCCGCGCGTTCGCGCATGCCACCTTTTACCCATTCGCTGAACAGAGCAGGGAGAAACGCATTGCCCATGGACACCATCAGGATTTTCGATACCACGCTGCGAGATGGAGAGCAGTCGCCCGGCGCGACGCTGCACACCGATGAAAAGCTGGCCATCGCCCACCAGCTCGCCCGCCTGCGGGTGGATGTCATCGAGGCGGGGTTCCCAGCCGCCTCGCCAGGCGATCTGGATGCCGTTCGGCGTATCGCCCAGCAAGTCGAGGGGCCCAGCATCTGCGGCCTGGCGCGCTGCGTCGCCCGTGACATCGATGCCGCCTGGGAGGCTGTGCGTGACGCGACCAAGCCGCGCATCCACGTCTTTATCGCCACGTCCGATATTCATATGCAGCACAAGCTCCGCCTGACCCGCGAGCAAGTGCTGGAAACGACCAGGCGGATGGTCGCCTATGCCCGCTCGCTCTGCGAGGATATCGAGTTCTCGCCCGAGGACGCGGGTCGCTCCGATCCCGAGTTCCTCTACCAGGTGCTGGGCGCCGCCATCGCCGAGGGTGCGACGACGCTCAACGTTCCCGATACCGTCGGCTACACCACGCCCCCCGAGTTCGGGCAGATCATCAAAGGCATCGCCGACAACACGCCCGGCATCGACCAGGCCATCATCTCGGTGCATTGCCATAACGACCTGGGGCTGGCCGTCGCCAATAGCCTGGCGGGCGTGCAGAATGGGGCCCGCCAGGTCGAATGCACCATCAACGGCCTGGGTGAGCGCGCGGGCAACGCCGCCCTGGAAGAGATCGTCATGGCCCTCTATGTCAGAGGCCAGCACTATGGCGTCAACACCAGCATCAAGACCGACGAGCTCTACCCCACCAGCCGCATGGTGGCCAACTATACGGGGCTGTCGGTCCAGGCGAACAAGGCCATCGTGGGGGCCAACGCCTTTGCCCATGAGGCTGGCATCCATCAGGATGGCATCCTGAAGAACCGCCTCACTTACGAGATCATGGATGCTGCTACGGTGGGCGTCAGCGAGAGCCGCCTGGTGCTGGGCAAGCACTCGGGTCGCCACGCCTTTGCTGACAGGTTGGAGCAACTGGGGTATCATCTGGATACGGATCAGCTCAACCGCGCGTTCGATCGCTTCAAGGAGTTGACCGACAAGAAAAAGGTCGTCACCGACCGCGACATCGAGGCGCTGGTTTCCGACGAGGTCTTTCAGCCCGCCGAGGTATTCCGCCTCGAGCAGATCCAGGTCTGCTGCGGCGACCAGTCGATTCCGACGGCCACCGTCAGACTACGCGCCCCCGATGGAAGCGTCTTGGTCGATTCGGCGCACGGAACCGGTCCGGTGGACGCCCTCTATAACGCCATCAACCGCATCGTCGGCGAGCCCAACGAGCTGATCGAGTTCTCGGTCACTTCGGTTACCGAGGGAATCGACGCCGTGGGTGAGGTGACCGTTCGGATCACGTCCGAGATCGAGGGTGACGCCAGCCTGCCCGTGAACCCACAGACCGAGGCCAAGACCCATGTCTTTGGCGGCCACGGCGCTTCCACGGACATTATCGTGGCTAGCGCTCGCGCCTATTTGAACGCGCTGAACAAGCTAATCGCTGTCCGTCATCCACAGACCATCTCAGCGGAGGAGAGTAGCGCCTCATGAACCCAGAGCCCAAACCCGCCATGACCATGGCGCAAAAGATCCTCGCCGCCCACACCGATGCCGTCGCGCCGCAGCCGGGCGACCTGTTGGACGTGCGGGTGGACATGGTGCTGGCCAATGACATCACCGCCCCCATCGCCATCCAAGAGTTTCGCAAGCTGGGCGTGGGCGTCTTTGACGCCGAACGCATCGCCCTGGTGCCCGACCATTTCACCCCCAACAAGGACATCAAGTCGGCCACCCAGGCCAAGCTGCTGCGAGACTTTGCTCGTGAGCACGGCATCACCAACTATTTCGAGGTCGGGCGCATGGGCATCGAACACGCCCTGTTGCCCGAGCAGGGGCTCGTGCTGCCCGGCGATGTGGTCGTCGGCGCGGACTCGCACACCTGCACCTATGGGGCGGTGGGCGCCTTTGCCACGGGCATGGGCTCGACCGACATTGCCGTGGCCATGGCCACGGGCCGTGCCTGGATGCGCGTGCCCGAGACCATCCGCATCACCTACCACGGCCAGCTCCAACCCTATGTGGGCGGCAAAGACCTGATCCTGTACACCATCGGCCAGATCGGCGTCGACGGGGCCCTCTACCAGGCCATCGAGTTCGTGGGACCGGCCATCGATGCCTTGAGCATGGACGGCCGTTTCACCATGGCCAACATGGCCATCGAGGCGGGCGCCAAGGCGGGCCTGTTCGCCGTGGACGAGGCCACCCTGGCATACGTGAACCGGCGGGCCCAGCGTCCCTATCAGATCTTCCTGCCCGACGCCGACGCGGCCTATGCTCGCCAGATCGACATCGATGCGGCCAGCATCGAGCCACAGATCGCCTTCCCCCACCTGCCCAGCAACACACGCGGCCTCAGCGAGGTGGGCGACGTGCCCATCGATCAGGTGGTCATCGGGTCGTGCACCAACGGCCGCTGGGAGGATCTCGTCGTCGCCGCCGATCTTTTGCGCGGGCGACAGGTGGCCCCTTCCGTGCGGTGCATCGTGATCCCTGGCACGCAAGAGATCTATCTGCAGGCCGTGCGCGAGGGCCTGGCCGAGGCCTTTGTCGAGGCAGGCGCTGCCTTTAGCACGCCTACCTGCGGGCCCTGCCTGGGCGGGCACATGGGCGTGCTGGCCGCCGGCGAGCGCTGTGTGTCCACCACCAACCGCAACTTTGTGGGGCGTATGGGGCACCCCGAGAGCGAGGTGTACCTGGCCAGCCCCGCCGTGGCCGCCGCCAGCGCCGTGCTGGGGCGGATTGGCGGCCCCGACGACCTGGAGTAGCCCGAGATGAGAGCATCGGAGCGCTGTTGGTTCGCCTGTGTGCGGGGCTGCCCTGGGCGGTACTCGATCTTTGATGTGATCTACCACTGCCCCACCTGCGGCGGCCTGCTCGAGGTGCAGCACGATCTCGATGCTCTCAAGCAGCGATCCGCCGCCGAATGGAAGCTGCTTTTTGAGGACCGTACCCACACCAACGAATGGCCCTATGGCAGCGGCGTGTGGGGCAAGAAAGAGTGGGTCTGCCCCGAGGTGGATGACGAGCTGGTCGTCTCCATGTACGAGGGGCACACCAACCTCTACTGGGCGCAACGGTTCGGCCAAGAGCTCGGCCTGGAGGACTTGTGGGTCAAGCTCTGCGGCAACAGCCACACGGGCTCGTTCAAAGACCTGGGCATGACCGTGCTCGTCAGCGTGGTGCGGCAGATGATGGCCAGTGGCTCGGCGGTGCGGGCCATCGCCTGCGCCTCCACGGGCGATACCTCCGCCTCGCTGGCGGCCTATTGCGCGGCGGCGGGCATCCCGTCCATCGTCTTTTTGCCACGCGACAAAGTCTCGACGGCGCAACTGATTCAGCCGATCGCCAACGGCGCGCTGGTGCTCTCGCTGGCCACCGATTTCGACGGATGCATGGCCATCGTCAAGGATGTCACCAAGGACCAGTCGATCTACCTGGCCAACTCGATGAACTCGCTGCGCGTCGAGGGCCAAAAGACCGTCGGCATTGAGATCGTCCAGCAGTTCGATTGGGAGCCGCCCGACTGGATCGTCATCCCCGTCGGCAACCTGGGGAATATCAGCGCCCTGGGCAAGGGCTTGCTCCAGATGCGCGATCTGGGGCTCATCAACAAACTCCCCAGGCTGGTGGCGGCCCAGGCCGAGCGCGCCAACCCCCTCTACCTGAGCTATCAGGCGGGGTTCAAAGAGCTGGTGCCCGTCAAGGCACGCCAGACGGCCGCCAGCGCCATCCAGATCGGTAACCCGGTCAGCTATGAAAAGGCCGTCAAGGTGTTGCAGCAGTTTGATGGGGTGGTGGTGCAAGCTACCGAGTCAGAGCTCGCGGAAGCCGCGGCCCGCGCCGACCTCACGGGCATGTACGCCTGCCCGCACACGGGCGTGGCGCTGGCGGCTCTGATCAAGCTCGTCGAGGGCGGCGTCATCAAGGGGCCTGATCGTACCATCGTCATCTCGACGGCCAATGGCCTGAAATTCACCCAGTTCAAAGTAGACTATCACGCAGGCACCCTGGCCGATGCCGAGTGCCTGCGCCGAAACCCTCCGCTAGAGCTGCCCGCCGAC
>Ga0334896_1002796_pt1 | contig 11428 bp, 3 predicted proteins | sample GraSluR3_MG_8_FD_207734 | JGI IMG/M metagenome (GOLD analysis project Ga0334896, IMG submission 207734) | Sludge microbial communities from methane-producing bioreactor in Wageningen University, Netherlands - Granular Sludge_27_06-R3 | ecosystem: Engineered > Bioreactor > Anaerobic > Unclassified...
CGAAGCTAAACTTGCTGACGAACTAAGTATTAAGAAATATGATATCGAGTTTCATGAAGCTAAGTCATTATTACAGGCAATAAATGTAGCTATTGCAGAATCAAAATACAACAACGATGATGAAAAAATTTTGAAGGAAATTATGTTACAAAAAAGAAAACATGGAGTAATAAAAAAGTATAATACGGATAAAGGATATGGTTTTATTGAAAGTAATAACAAATCATATTTTTTTCATATAACCGATATACCAATTAAGGATCAAAAGCAGGTTATTGAAGGTTTGCATATATCTTTTGAGGAAAAAGAATCTCCAAAGGGAATGATGGCATTGAATATAACAATTGATTGAACGCACCTTGTTTAATACATATAGGTTTATGATACCGGCGGTAAATTAAACTGAATTTTACTGTGGAACATATATTGACAAGCCCAACAAGGATCTATAATGATGTTTTAAATATTATGGACCTTCTGTTTGCACAGAACCATCTACACACAGGCTTAGTTATAAGAAACGTTTATCAACATACCTAGAAATGTAATATTAGTTTAATAGAGAGAAGAGCTATAAGTCTGTCTGGTTAAGCATAATCATAACTTCGCTCAGGTAAGGTTAGATTTAGAATAGTGTTAAATTGCGTGTATTTAAGAAAAATGTTAAAGTTATCTAGGAACATTAATAAGATATGATATAAATGATACATTTTTTGAACTATGGGGGTTATGTAATGCCAATTATTTATGATAATATTGAAAAGCACTTGAAGGAAGGACTATATAACCATATCTCAGATGCCAGTCATGTTGATTATTGTGTAGGTTATTTTAATCTACGTGGATGGAATATTATTTCTAATCAGATTGATAATTTGAGTGGATGTAATTTGATAGAGAAAGGACAGTCCGTTTTCAGATACTGCAGACTATTAGTAGGTATGAACAAAACCCCGAAGGAAAGCCTTATAGAATCTTTTATTAGTAGTGATGAACTTATCATAGATAATCAAAAAGCTGCCCGCTTCAAAAAGAGATTAGCAGAGGAGTTCAAAGAACAACTCACAATTGGCACACCTTCAAAGCAAGACGAAGAAACCCTTAAAGCGTTGCTGAGACAACTTAAGGATGGTAGAGTTGTCGTAAAGCTTTATTTAAAACATCTACTACATGCAAAGCTTTACCTTTCTTATCAAAACAATATAAATACTCCTGTATTAGGGTTGCTAGGCAGCAGTAATCTTACATTCTCGGGTTTAGCGGGACAAGGCGAACTTAATGTTGATGTTCTAGAACAAGATGCAGCAGTAAAACTCTCAAAATGGTTCAATGATCGTTGGAATGACCGATGGTGCATAGATATAACAAATGAACTTATTGGTGTTCTTGAGAGCAGTTGGGCTAGAGAGGATCCCATTCCACCATATTATATATATCTAAAGATTGCATACCACCTATCAAAAGAGGCGCGTACAGGAATAAATGAATTTAGGGTTCCATCTATATTAAATAAAGAACTTCTTGATTTCCAACAGAAAGCAGTTTTAATAGCAGCTAACCATCTTAATAAGAGAAATGGTGTTATTGTAGGGGATGTAGTCGGGCTTGGGAAAACTATTACTGCTACAGCCATAGCAAAGATTTTTGAAGAAGACTTGTATTATGAAACTCTTATACTATGTCCTAAAAATTTGGTAGATATGTGGGATTACTATGTCTATAAATATCAACTTCATGCGAAGATAATAGCTCATAGCATGGTTATAAATAAGCTTCCCGATCTTCGCAGATATAGACTCGTAATAATCGATGAGAGTCATAACTTGCGTAATAGAGAAGGGCGCAGATACCAGGCAATAAGAGAATATCTTGAAAAGAACGACTGCAAAGTTATTTTGTTATCGGCAACACCCTATAACAAATCTTTTTTAGACCTATCGAACCAGTTGAGACTGTTCTTGTCAGATGATGCTGATCTTGGTATAAGCCCTGAGAAATACATAAATGAAATAGGTGGGATGGTCCAGTTTAATTTTAGACATCCCGATATTCATTACAGAAGCATTAGGGCATTTGAAAAAAGTGAATATGCAGACGATTGGCGGGAACTGATGAAGTATTATATGATAAGGCGTACCAGGAGTTTTATAAGGGATAACTATGCTATAACTGATGAAGTTACAGGAAGAAAGTACTTAACTTTTTCTGATGGAAGTAAATCATACTTTCCAGATAGAATTCCTAAAAAAGTTGAGTTTAAAATGAGCACACTTGATAAACATGATCAATATGCAATGCTCTATAGTGAAAGCATAATAAGCACTATTGATGAATTGGAACTTCCCAGATACGGATTAGGTAATTATTTGGATAAAAAAACAGTATCAGGGGCTACGGAAAAAGAAAAAGAAATCATGAAGAATCTATCTAGGGCAGGAAAGCAACTTATGGGTTTTTGTCGTACAAACCTTTTTAAACGACTTGAAAGTTCAGGCTATTCTTTCCTTTTATCTTTGAGTAGGCACATATTAAGGAATTTTATATTCATTTATGCTCTTGAAAGAGATTTGCCTCTACCAATTGGCAAACAATATATGAATTTTTTTGATGAATATCTACATGAAAGTGATGATGAAGGTGGAAGTGAGTCTTTAAAAGAATTCTATTTCGATGAAGGGCAATATTTTGAGATTGCAGAGAAGTACTATAATATTTACAGTAAAGAGATTTCTTCCAGATTCGGATGGATAAGTAGCAAGTATTTCAAGCCTTCACTGAAGCAAGATCTAATTAATGACTCAAAGAAAATACTATCAATCTTTGGAAAAGTAACCTACTGGGATGGTAACGAAGATAGAAAGCTAAATGCTTTAAATACACTATTGACAGAAACACATGGGAAAGACAAGGTTATTGTATTCACTCAATTTGCTGATACAGCTAAATACATAGAAGAACAAATGACAAAAAGAGGCGTTGATAAGTTAGTAGCTGTGACCGGTGACAGTGAAAATGTAACTGCATTAGTTCAACGCTTTAGTCCAGAAAGCAACGATAATCTGAATATTATTGGGACAAGCAGCGGACTTCGCATTATTATAACTACAGATGTTTTGAGTGAGGGACAGAACTTGCAGGATTCGCACATTGTAGTAAACTATGACCTGCCCTGGGCTATTATCCGTCTGATCCAGAGAGCTGGTCGTGTTGATCGTTTAGGGCAGAAATCTGATAAAATATACTGCTATTCCTTCCTTCCTGAGGATGGGATAGAACATATTATCAAACTACGTTCAAGGCTTAAAAACAGAATAAAAGAAAATGCAGAAGTAGTAGGTTCTGATGAAGTGTTCTTTGACGGAGACCCTGTAAATCTTGCAGATATATATAGTGAAAAGGCAGGTATTCTTGATGAAAATGACGATGACGAAGTTGACCTCGCCTCCTTTGCTTATCAAATATGGAAGAATGCAATCGATAATAATTCGAAGCTAAAAAAGATAATCCCTGAGCTGCCCAATGTAGTGTTTTCTGCAAAGGAAAATTCTTTTAATAAGCTAAAGCAAGGATCTATTGTATATGCAAAAACGGCAAATGAAAATGATATATTGACATGGATTAATAAAGAAAGTGATATTATTACTCAATCGCAGTTTGCAATTCTAAAAGCCATACAATGTTCACCCGATACGCCTTGGATTGAAAAATTAAGCAATCATCATGAGCTTGTCAAAAAAGGTATAGATATAATTATGAACGAAGAAAAACAGAGCGAGGGAACACTTGGCAGGAAAAGTAGTATAAAATACAGAACCTATATGCAATTGGAAAGGTTCTATAATGAGTACAAGGATACTTTACTTGTAAATGAGAACCTAAAAAAGGCAATGGATGATATATACCGTTATCCATTAAAAGGAACAGCAACAGACACTTTATCTCGACAACTGAAAATTGGAATTCCGGACGAAAAACTAGCTGAATTAGTTGTTTCATTAAGAGAAGAAAACAAGCTGTGTGTAGTTGGTGACAATGAAAATATAATTAAGCTTCCGCAAGTAATATGCTCAATGGGTCTTGTGAATAAAAGAGAGGTGTAATTTGTGGCTATTCCAAAAACAGAATTTTCATCTTATATAAAGAGGTTCAGGTTTAAAGAGCTATTTAATTATTTTGGTTGGGATAATGACAGAACGAATATACCTATTGAAATTGACGGAAGAATTTATAACCTTGTGAGTGTAGCACAAAAAAGTGGTTTTAAGATATTTACATGCGATGAACATGTAAATGGACGGATACCGCTTTATGCAACTAGGCGTAAAATAGATAATAGACTGACAGCTTATTCCCACGACCATATCATAATCTACTCAAATGAGAACAAAACTGAACAGTTATGGCAATTTATATATAAGAGTTCAGGGCAACCTCAAAAGGTATCTGAAATTCGCTATAATGTGAACCAAGACGTGGAACGTTTATATCAGCGTACCTCTGGCCTTGTGTTCGAGCTTGATGAAGAAGATAAAATCACAATAGTAGATGTTACCCAGAGAGTCAAATCTAATTTTGGGAAGAATTCTGAAAAAGTAACAAAGAAATTTTATGATAGCTTTAGAAAACACCATAAAGCTTTTCTTGGGTTTATTAAAGGAATAGATGATCGGTTTAATAAGGAATGGTATGCATCTTTGATGCTCAATCGTCTAATGTTCTGTTATTTTATTCAAAAAAGGGGTTTTCTAGACGAAAACAAAAACTATCTTAGAGATAAACTTAATGAGTGTAAGAGCAAAAATGGTGAAGGAAAATTCTATTCATTCTATAGATTATTTTTACTTAAACTTTTTCATGAGGGATTGGGATCATGCAATCGTACAGATGAACTCTGTGTTGAAATAGGGAATATCCCTTACCTTAACGGCAGTTTGTTTGATGTTCATGAGATTGAACGGCAATATGAAGGTATTGACATGGCAGATGATGCATTTGAAAAAGTTTTTGACTTTTTTGATGAATATGATTGGCACCTTGATAGTCGTATGACCGCAACGGGTAAAGAGATTAATCCTGATGTACTGGGTTATATATTTGAAAAGTATATTAACGATCGTGCAAGGATGGGGGCGTATTATACGCAGGAAGACATTACAGAATATATATCCAGAAATTGCATAATTCCATATTTATTTGAGGAGACCAAGAGAAAATATAGTGGTGATGCCTTCGATAATGAAGGATTTATTTGGAAATGGTTGAAAAATAGCGGAGATAAATATATATTTGATGCAGTCAAGAAAGGAGTAAAGCTTAAGCTGCCACCGGAGATAGAGGTTGGTGTTGATACAGAAAGTCCGGACCTTCTGGAAAGAAGGAAGAATTGGAATAAGCCGGCCCTTGATGAATATGCTCAGCCAACTGAAACATGGCGTGAAGTTATAGAACGCCGCCAACATTATTACGATGTCAAACGAAAGGTAGAGCTTGGACAAATAAACTCTATTGATGGTTTTATTACCAATAACCTCAATATTAGGCTTTTCTTGCAGGATATTATTGAAAACATAGATGATGATAACTTCATTCGGATATTTTATAAAGTATTATCTTCTGTAACTATTCTAGACCCGACATGCGGTTCTGGTGCTTTTCTGTTTGCAGCTATGAATATACTTGAGCCTTTATATGAAGCTACTATCATGCGAATGGAAAACTATGTTGAAGAAGGAAAAGCTATTGGCAAACGCTATAAATCCTTTGATTATGAACTTTATAAATTGAATAATGGGCATCACCCGAACAGGCAGTATTATATATATAAGAGTATTATACTCAACAACCTATACGGTGTAGATATTATGAAAGAGGCAGTAGAGACTGCTAAGCTTCGTTTATTCTTGAAACTTGTTGCCTCAGTAGACCCTAACCCCTATAAAGATAATATGGGATTGGAACCGTTGCCGGACATTGATTTTAATATTAAATCAGGTAATACACTTGTGGGCTTTGCAAATAGAGAAGAAGTGGAAAACGCTTTATGCGGGTCGTTTGATGCTTTAGAAATGAGGGCAGAAGTAAAAGAAAAGTGTGATGAATATGCAAAGGCAGTGATGCGGTATAAGGACATTCAACTCGATTATGGAGAAAACTTTAATGATTTTAAAGAATCAAAGGAGGTACTTTTTAAACGTCAGAACTCCTTAAATGAAATGTTGGACAAAAGATTATTTGGTGAATATAGAGTTACAAATTATTATAAATGGAGAGCATCGCACCGCCCCTTTCATTGGTATGCTGAATATTATTCTATAGTTGAATTAAAAGGCGGTTTTGATGTTATTATTGGTAACCCACCTTATGTAGAATACAATAAAGTGAAAAAAACATATAGAATAAAAAACTATGAAACTGCTGAGTGTGGAAATCTCTACGCATTCATAATAGAACGTAATGACAAACTCTTAAAGGACAACTCGTACTCAGGTATGATAGTACCACACTCTGCATTTTGCACCGATAGAATGGCTAAACTTATGAATCTGTTTAAAAATAAATCAAAATGGATTTCTACTTTTGACATAAGACCTTCAAAACTTTTTAATGGTGTAGATCAGCGACTGGCGATATACATAACTACCAAAGCATCAGTTATTACTTATACAACTAAATATAATAGGTGGAAGGAAGAACAAAGAGATACTCTATTCTCAAATATGCGTTACTCACTACAAAAAAATACATTTATACCAAATTGCATAATTAAGAATGGACATGATATTACATACTCAATTATTAATAGGATTATGAGCAAAATCAAGTTATGTATGTTAGATAGTGGGAAATATCCTTTGTATTATCATAATACACCACGTTATTGGATAAGAGCGACAACTTTTACCCCATATTTTTGGAATGAAAAGAATGGAGAAAAACTTTCAACCCAAGTAAGGGCTATAGATTTCCGGGATAAAGTAACGAGAGATTTTATTATATGTGTATTAAACAGTTCTTTATTCTATATTTGGTTCTTATTGTTTTCTGATAGCAGGCATTTGAATAAGCGTGAGATTGACTGGTTTCCCATTAAAGACGGTTCCTTCAATTCATTAGACCTAACTATTCTTGTCGAAGAATTAATGGAAGATTATGAAGAAAATAAGTGCAGGAAAGAAACCTATTACCAAGCTACAGGAAAAGTAATTTATGACGAGTATTTTCCTAAACTATCTAAGCATATAATTGATAAAATTGATGTTCTTCTTGCAAAATACTACGGTTTCACAGAAGAAGAATTGGATTTTATCATAAATTACGATATTAAGTATCGAATGGGAAGTGTTACTGGAGATGAAAAAAACTGATATACGTGGGCATATTGGTAATTTAAAACTACTTAATCTACCGAAAACTGCGTTTTTGTGTTCAAGCAAATACAGCTCAAAAGCGGTTTTAAAGTCATATGATTGGGCAAAAGAACAATGTAAAAATGAGCGATGCATAATCTCAGGCTTCCATAGTGTTCTAGAAAAAGATGTACTCCAAATCTTATTAAAAGGAAATCAGCCAATAATTTATGTACTTGCCCGTGGTATGCTTAAAAAGATCCCAAATAATCTAAAACCGGCTATTGAAGAAGAAAGGCTGCTAATCGTTACTCCATTTGACAAAAGCATCGTATGGACAACTAGAGAAAACGCCGAAATACGCAATCAGTTATGTATCGAACTTGCAGAGAATATTACTATTGCTCACCTTACACCAGGAGGTCAGTTAGATAGACTGCTTAGTCTTGTCCCAGACAAAAGGGTTAATATTCTAGATAAATGAACAGGATTATGTCCAATAAAGTTCGCAAATTCACCGAAAACTTCAGTAAGCTATGCTACCCGCTTTCTATGTTCTAGGATATCTTTGATGGCACTGCAATTAGTTATAAATTCCTTCTTATATTTGCCTTTTATGAGAAGCTTCCCAAAAGATTTGCGGAACTTTTATCTCTTTGTTTCTAAAGGGGGCCGCTTATGCATAAATGCTTTCTGAAACCAATAAAGACTGTTTTGTACATAATTATAACAATTTGTATTGGTTTAGCAGCTAGTGTAGCTCAATTAACAGGTTTTAACTTTTGGGATTATTTAATAAAACATTCCCCACAATCCTTCTGCATTTTGGTTGCAGGAATATTATTAGTATATTTTGTTCTTGTTCTCTATGAATATTTTCAAAATAAACAAACTCAACAATTGCTTGTACCTAACAAAAACTATTCTGCAAATATACTTGAAACAGTCGAAAATGGTAAAATCCTCAAAGGCTATTATGCTAACCAGCAGAGTATTATTTCTGGGGGCATTATAGGTTCTACTATCATCCAGCATATCGGAAAACATCACGATGCTAGCCCAATTGTTGATCAAAAAATCAAAGAAGAATTAGAAATCCTTCGAAAATCAAGATTTTTCACTGGTTTCGATACAGCCCAAGCTTCAATAGCTCTTGCTAGGAGGTTGGTAGAAGGAGAACTTTCAAATGGTAGTGATATTGTAAGGAGCCGAGCAATAGCTTGGTGTTCACGATTACTTTCACGTACAGATGTAGAAAAAGCAGAAGAATATCTTAAGCTTGCGAGGACATTAGGGAGTTGCCTAGAAATCGAAATCGCAGAAGCCTTTATTAGTTCGCAAAGAGGCGATAAACATACTGCTTTGATCATTTTGGGTAATCATAATCTGCCGTTGTCTCGCTCCGCAGCCCTAATGATTGTTGCACATCATGAAGGATCTCAGGAAGCTATTGACTGGTTGGATAATATAGGATGCAGTGCGACGGAATTGGATTCTGACGGCAAATATTCTCTATTGTCTCTTCATCTTCAGCTCGCGCAATGGGAAGCAGCACAGTTATGCGTTGATGCATTGACTGATGACGACTTAAGCTTAGCACCAGCCCTCCATCATATTGCGGCAATAACTCATCTTATAAGAGCAGTGCCTGACGAACTACGCACTATCGTTTTAAACCAAGTACCTTTTAATGCAGCCGTATTCCCTCTTGCAGCAGAAACATCTGCAATTGAAGCCCGACGAAAAGCACAAAGCTACTTCACTACCGCGGGTCAGGTTGCATTGCAGTTCGGTTGTTCTAGCGCAGCAAAAATATTCGATGAGTTCTCACTTTGGCTCGAGATTAGAGATCCCGATCAATCAGAACAGGGTATCAAACGGCTTAAGGAAAAACTACGAGATCTTAAGTCCGCCCTTCATCTAATTCGCCTCGGCCTTCAATTTGGAATCAAGCTTGACCTTAAGCAAGTTGAGGACGAGATAGAACGTCAGATAGCTCTCTATAGTGGAATCACTCAAGATGCTGCCATTGCTCGCTTTGCTCTCATTTTTACACACGAGAGGCCAGAGGATGCTGCAAATTACATTGCAAGACACCGTGAACAATTTGACAAGTTTTTTGATAGGAAATCGTTACAGTTTATGGAGATTGAACTGCTTTCTAAAGCCGGGATGCCCCACAAGGCAAAAGAGCGTCTTAATACTCTTATGGGAGAAGGACTTTCGGAATCGGAGGAAAACCACCTGCGGAGCATAATTGATGAAATTGATGGTGTTAGTCCAGTTGAGGCTTGCAAACAACAGTTTAAGGAAACTAATGCCCTTGAAGATTTGATGATTCTAGTTGTAAAACTTGAAGAAAGAGGCGAGTGGTCTGAACTATGTGAGTATGGAGAAATTTTGTTTAAACGGACACACTCTCTGCGTGACGCGGAAAGGTTAGCAAAAGCATTAAGCAAAACTAAAAAGTATGAACGGCTTACAAAGTTTCTAGTAAAAAGACCTGAATTCCTAGCACAATCGAAAAACCTGCATATGCTCTATTGCTGGGCTTTATACTATGAAGGTGATTTACCAAAGGCTCACTCTGAATTGTCAAAGCTTAATAATGATTGCGATAATTCGAACTATCGTGCACTACAGGTTAACCTTGGAGTAGCTTTAGGTGATTGGAATTCTTTAAATGCTTTTGTTGCCAAGGAATATGCAGATAAAGAAAAAAGGAGCGCACAAGAGTTAATGAGTGTTGCTCACCTAGCACACTACTTGGGGTCTCCCCATGCTAAAGAGTTGACTTTTGCAGCTGTTGAAAAAGGTAATGATGATGCTGGCATATTAGCGGAGGCATACTATCTGGCTACTAGTGCCGGTTGGGAAGATAGCGTAGAGGTCTTTAAATGGATTAATAAAGCAGCTGAAATATCAGATGAAAACGGTCCTATACTAAAAAAGTCGCTGAAGGATATTGTTGATATGCAACCGGATTGGGAACGCCGAGAGACCGAAATTTTGCGGGAATTACGCCGTGGTGACATACCGATGTTTCTTGCAGGTGAGGCTTTAAACAGGTCTCTTATCCAAATGATGTTATTCCCGGCACTGGCAAATCAATATGAAAACGATCCAAGGCGAAGAGGGATTATTCCAGCTTATAGTGGTAAGAGACAATCAGTACCACTGAAAACCTTAGGAACAGTTGCGATGGACCCCACAGTATTGCTCACATTGAGTTTACTAAAACTGCTTGATAAAGCATTGGACGCTTGTGAAACAGTTTATATTCCCCATTCAACCCTTATATGGCTTTTTGAAGAGAAACAGAAGGCCTCATTCCACCAACCAAGTCGGATCAGAGATGCGCATAAACTACAAAGTTTACTTGCCGAGGATGTTCTTGAGAAACTAATTCCAAACACGGTACCCGATAGCGATTTGTCAGCACAAGTTGGCGATGAGTTAGCACTTTTAATAGCCGAGGCGAAAAAGGCAAGTAATGGTGATACTCAGTGGATAGTGGTTCGGCCGTATCCAGTTCACCGGATCTCTTCTCTTATGGAGGAAGAGGTCGATTTAGCAGAGTATGCAGATATGATGAGTAGCTGTCAGGCCATTGTAGACAAGTTGAGAAGCAAAGGCCAAATCACTATTGCGGAAGAAAAGAAAGCACGTGCATATTTGCAGCTAAATGAAAAGCCATGGCCTAATCAACCCGAGATTGCAGATAGAGCAACACTATATTTAGAGGATTTAGCCTTAACCTATTTCTTACATCTTGGGTTACTTGAAAAACTGAAAGCTGCTGGATTTAGGTTAATTGCTTCGCCTAGAAAGTTATCTGAAGCGAATGAACTAACTTCCTATGAATATATTTCTGGTCAAGTTAATGATGCCATAGAACAAATCCGTTCGGCTGTAAATGAACGGTTAGTATCGGGGAAAATAAAAGTTGGCAGGAAATACGGTATTGATGAACTTGAAAGGCAATCGGTATCAAGACATCCAACGGTAGAAATAATTGATCTAGCAAGGGAGTGTGAAGTAATCTTCGTTGACGATAGATCCCTTAATCAACATGCTTTTAT
>Ga0334896_1002814_pt1 | contig 11359 bp, 10 predicted proteins | sample GraSluR3_MG_8_FD_207734 | JGI IMG/M metagenome (GOLD analysis project Ga0334896, IMG submission 207734) | Sludge microbial communities from methane-producing bioreactor in Wageningen University, Netherlands - Granular Sludge_27_06-R3 | ecosystem: Engineered > Bioreactor > Anaerobic >...
AATTACTTTGTTATGTTCCATCGTAGATCCTCCTAATTGGTATTGGCATTACTGCCTAACTCAACTATAGAGGATTGATAATGTAAAGAAAACAAGATCTTAATACAGACCCCATGCGGCTTTCTAAGCTTTACTTTACATTATCATGCACTTTCCATTACCCTTTTAATGTTAAGCTTAACATGAAAAGGGTTCTGTAGAGAACAAGGTAGGTTACCACCGACGGAACATGTTTGTTCCAGTTCCGGAATTTAAGGATTTAAAAGAATACAACAAGGAACTTCTAATGAAATGTGATAAGGACATGGATCGGATGCACTACAAGGGATACGGGATGATAAAGGATCTATTCAGAGAAGATAAGCAGGAGTTTTTTAAACTTCCCAAGGTACCCTTTGAAGTATTCCTTCATGAATTTGCTAAGGCAGACAACTACGGAAAAGTTAAGTTTGACGGCAGAATATACTCCACTTCTCCTAATATGGCTGGGCATCAGGTCATTGTTAAAGCCGGTGCCTATGACATTGAAATACTTGATACGGACCACGAGCGTATCATTGTACACAAACGGCTTTATGGGGAGGAAAAGGAGATAATGAATTGGATCCCCTATCTTGAGCTTTTGAGCAAAAGACCGACGGCATTAAAGTACACAGGACTGTACAATCAACTGCCGCCAATTCTTAAAGAATACCTGGACAAAAGTAGCTATGAGAGGAAAAAACAGACTTTAAGGCTGTTCACGAAGATGACATTAGCTGCAGGCTTTGATACAGCGATAGAGGTATTTGAAGATGGGATAGAATTAGGCGTTAGTGACCCGGACAGTATTTGGGCTATATATTGCCGCTTAACGTCAGGAACCTTGCCGGAGCCGGAAATGCATTTACCTGATACAGTTCCGGAACTTAAGAAATACATACCTGACATTAAGGCATATGATGAGCTGTTCTTAACTGGAGGACTGCAGCTATGAATAAAGACGCATTGATCAAGCATTACTGCAAAGAACTCAGGTTTGGAAAGAATATTTACGAGAGTTATTCGAAAATAGACGCTACAGATTTTAGCGATTTTTTAGCACAACTTTTAAAAATGGAGATAGAACACCGGGAATTGACCAGGAAAAACAGGAATCTGAAATCTGCCGGTTTTGATGTCATCAAGACCTTTGAGGGGTATGAATTTAAGGATATACAGATTCCAAATGCCATTAGCATAGAGGAATTAAAGTCCGGAACTTTTATGGACAGGCTTGAAAACTTAATCCTTTATGGGCCGGTAGGAACGGGGAAAAGCCATATGGCAACGGCCATCGGGGTTGCAGCCTGTTCCAGGGGGAAAAAGGTAAAATTCTACCGTACAGCAGCATTGGTTAATCACTTGAGTGAAGCAAAGGCGAAGGGTGAATTACAGCGTTTTATGAAACAGCTGAAAAAAACAGACCTGTTAATCTGCGACGAATGGGGGTATGTTCCCTTTGAGAAAGACGGCTCACAGCTGCTGTTTCAGGTTATTTCCGAATGCTATGAGAAAAGGAGTGTGATTATTACAACAAACTTAGAATTCAGTAAATGGAACGGCATTTTCTATGATGAAAAGCTAACAAGTGCGATTATCGATAGGCTGGTACACCACAGTCACTTGCTGGTTTTTCAAGGGCAAAGTTACAGACTAACCCATTCAACCATGAAATCCCATTAATGGGAAAGGGGTGCTCGGAAAATTAAGTTCCGCACTGCTCGGATTTATACTTGCCAAAAACACAATCACCTCATCCAAGGTTGAAAAACTTGGCCAACTTTTTCAACCGTTCTTATTGTGATTGTACTATTTTTGCAATTTTCTAACTATGTGACTGCTTCTTTGACGCTTACGAAATGGGATATCAATCTATAAACAAAAAAGCAATCCCTGCGGCTTCTTTGAGGAATTACTTCTGAAACCGCAGGGATTGCTATCTCAAATCACTAATCTCCGGTAACAATCAACTGCCGTGAAAAATTAGTAAGGTATTCAAAACCTTTTCCTGTTACAACGATATTGTCCTCCATGCGGACTGGACCAGTTGAGTACTCATAGAGAGCCGGTTCAATAGCCAATACCATTCCAGGTTGAAGGATTGTATGATCCAGGCTATCCAGTGAGGGAAGCTCGTGTATTTCACGCCCAAGAGAATGACCTACACGGTGTAGGAAAAGGTCCATATAACCTAACTCATCCATACGCTTATTACAGGCTTCCTGAAGTGCGCTTGCTGGAATACCTGGCTTGATCTTATCAACCACATAATCATGAATATCTATAACTGCCTTAAAGAGTTCTTTGCCTCGTTCAGGCGCTTCCCCGATAAACACACAGCGCGTTGAATCCGAGATATAGCCTTCATAAGTACAGCCAAAATCCATGACCAGCATATCACCTTTCTTTAGAACGTTATTGGATGCAACTGGATTTGGCATCGAATTCCGTTCTGCCCCTGAGGTAATGGTCATGAAGTTTGGAATTGCTCCTCCCTCGATGAAGCCTTTACACATAGCTAGTTCAATATCTTTTTCGGTTGCGCCTACATGCATCGCTTCAACCGCCTTTTTGCATCCCATGTCGTTTGCTCTGCCGCATTTTTTAAGGTATTCCAGTTCAGCTGAGGATTTTATACTTCTACATCCCCAGACAACCGGATCATTCGGCTTCATTTTCATATTCGGGAGCCGTTGCTGCAGATCTGCAAGCTGGTATTGTGTCATGCCAAGCCGCTGTCCATTGGTTAATTCAAATCCTATATTGCATCCGTCAAGCTTAAGATCATGTAGTGTTATTGACAGCATTTCGATAGGATCAGCCGTTTCACAATGCGCAAAAGTTCCCCATGTTCGTGCATTATCGCACCAGCTTGTTTGCAGCGCACCGGGCTTTTCAAATTCAGGTATTACAAACACAGGGTCATCGTTAAGAGGCAACACAAAAAAGAACGGACGGAAGTCGCTGCTAAACAGATAGCTTAAGTAGCCACTGAAATACGTCACGTTTGATCCCTTTGTAAACACACAAGCATCCAATCCTCGTTCGGCCATCAGTTTTCTTGCTTTAGCTGCTCTTGCCTCATACTCTTCCTTTTGGAACACTAAAAATTTTTCCATATGATCTACCTCCCATATAATAGGTTTCATAAGCTTTTCTTGCATTTACTCTCTCAATCTTGAAATCTCATAATTATCTGTCTTTATTTCAATCGAGGATCGAGTGCATCACGCAACCCATCGCCTGAAAGGTTGAAACCTAAAACCAACAATACAATTGCCAAGCCCGGAATCATGCATAGATGCGGATCTGATGTAATGAACGACCGGCCTTCATTCAGCATCAACCCCCATTCGGCAGTGGGTGGTTGAGCGCCCAAACCGATAAACCCCAATGCAGCAGTGCTGATAATTGCAGAAGCTACTCCCGTTGTCGACATAACAATAATGGATGCAGCGGAATTGGGCAGAATATGATCATACATAATAGCTAGATTGCTAGCTCCCATTGCGCGTGCTGCTTCAACGTATTGAGTATTTTTAAGAGTTAAGGCGGAACTCCTAACTACTCTTGCATAAGATGGAATGGTCGTTATGGCCACCGCGACTACCGCATTAACCAGACCTGGTCCAAGCACCGATACAATAAGAATAGCCAACAAAAACACGGGGAATGACATCATCAAATCCATCGTCCTCATAATAATCGTGCTTATAGAGCCTTTGTAATAACCTGCACATAATCCAAGAAATGACCCAATTATGCCGGACATCAAGACACACAATACACCTGCAATCAGAGTTGTTCTTGAACCGTAAATAATACGGGAAAGCATATCACGGCCATAGATATCCTGTCCAAATAAATGCTCCTTGGACGGACGTGCTCTGCGCTCCGCTAAGCTTTGAGTTCCCGGATCATGTGGTGCAAGAAATGGCGCAAATATTGCGACAAATATAGTTACTATTACCAAGAACAATCCAATCAATGCACCCATATCTTTTCTTAGTCGCAGCCATACCATTTTATAACTCAAGTTTATTCACCTCGGTTCAATTTAGCTTTTATTTCTGCAGTATATCGAATTATCTCATTATGATACGAGGATCCAGTATTGAATAGACAATATCCACAGCCAGGTTTACCAGCGTTACAAAAAGAGACGCCAAAATGATTGCACCCCTAATAATAGGATAGTCCCTTGCAAAGACTGCACTGACCGTTAAACGACCTAGCCCAGGTAGTGCAAAAATTGTTTCACACAACAATGCACCGGTGAGAAGTATTGTAAACTGCAGGCCGATAACGGTAACCACTGGAATAAACGCATTCCTTAGAGCATGATGGAAAATTACAGAAGTCGAGGATAAGCCTTTCGCCCGAGCTGTACAGATATAATCCTGTTTTAGAACCTCAAGCATATTTGAACGTGTCATTCTGGTAATAGAAGCTAGAGGGAAACAAGACAGTGTAACCACCGGCAAAATCATTTGCTCAATCGTTCCCCAGCCATAGGAGGGGAGCCAACCCAATTTCGATGCAAAAATGTATAGCAGTACAAGGCCTAACCAAAACACCGGCATAGAAACCAGAAATAATACCAGTACACGTAAAGCGTTATCCGTAAAAGAATACTGTTTCACCGCAGAGACAACGCCGACAAAAATACCTACCGTGGAAGAAAGCAAAATCCCCAAGGTTGCCAATGTAATGGTAAGAGGCAATGTCCGAAAAATTTCTGTAATAACTGGTTGTCTGTTTTGATATGAGAAACCAAAGTCGAGCTCGGTAAAAATACCTTTCAGGAAGTTCCAAAGCTGGACCAACAGTGGGTCGTTCAACCCCAATTCTTGTCTCATAGCTTGAATATTTTCGGGCGTTGCATTGGTGCTTAAAAGGATTTCTGCAGGATCGCCGGGTGCTATAGAAAGCAAGATAAACGTAATGATGATTACGCCAAATAACAATGGAATTGTCTGGAGCAGACGGATACCTACTCTTTTAAGTATTAAGAGCATTCTCATTAGATAATACCTCCAATACCATCTTTAGCCCTTAAGCATGCAACCATATGGCCTTTACCCATATCCTCCAAAACCGGAGTATCCACCTTGCACCTTTCACAGGCATATTTACAGCGTTTAACAAACCGACATCCGGGAGGCGGATTTACCGGAGTTGGTACATCTCCGGAAAGAATGATTCTACTTTCGCGTTTTCGCAAAGAAGGATTGGGAATTGCATGTAATAAAGCCTTAGTATATGGATGAATTGGGTTGCTAAACAAGTCATGCGTTTGTGCAACCTCCATAATTCGTCCTAGATACATTACCACTACACGCGTGGAAATATGTTTAACAACCGCAAGATTATGCGATATAAACAGATAAGTAAGGGTTCTTTGCTTTTGTAAGTCCTGAAGCAAATTTAGGATTTGCGCCTGGATTGAAACATCAAGCGCAGAAACCGGCTCATCGCAAACAATGAACTCGGGATTAAGCGCCAATGCTCTTGCAATACCAATACGCTGGCAACGACCGCCATCCATTTCATGGGGGAAACTATTAGCAAGATCTGTGGTTAGGCCTACCGTTTCCATCAAATGAAAGACACGCTGACGGATTTCATTTTTTGTTCCCACTTTATGTACCAATAATGGCTCGCTAATCAACTGAACCACGTTTTTTCTTGGATTGAGTGAGTTGAAAGGGTCTTGGAAGATAATCTGCATCCTTTTCCGCATTTGATACATTTCATCACTATTAAGCGATAAAACATCAATGCCGCCCATCGTTACTTTACCCGAATCGGGTTCAATAAGACGCAGTAGTGTTCTCCCAACCGTAGTTTTTCCACAACCGCTTTCTCCTACCAGGCCTAATGTTTCACCTTCATTGATGGAGAAGGATACACCGTCCACCGCGTATACAGCAGAATCTTTTCCTATTGGAAAATGCTTGATCAAATTATCAACAGAAAGAATCGGCTTAACCATTCAAACACCTCCAACACAGCACGGTTTGCTCACCTTCAATATATTCGCCAGGCATTTCTTTTTCACATATATCCATTTTATAAGGACAACGTGGATGAAATGGACATCCCGGCGGCAGACTTTTGGGGTCAGGCGATAGACCCGAAATTGGTATCAATCGCTCCACAGATTCATCAATTTTGGGTATAGAATTGAATAAGCCCTCGGTATAAGGGTGCTTGGATCTGTTGAAAATATCCTCCAAACTACCACTTTCAACTGCGATACCCGCATACATGACCGCAACCTTGTCGCAGACCTCAGCCACTAATCCGAAATCGTGAGTAATTAAAAGCAGAGAACTATCAAAATCCTTTTTCAATTCCTTCATTAATTCCAACACCTGTGCCTGAATCGTCACATCCAGCGCTGTTGTCGGCTCATCTGCAATCAACAGCTTGGGCTGACATGCAAGCGCAATAGCAATGGAAACACGCTGCTGCATGCCTCCGCTGAATTCATAAGGGAATTCGTTCATACGGCTTTCCAAAATACCAACCTTATTTAACATTTCAGATGCTTTTTTACGTGCTTGATTTTTGCTTAAGGATTGGTGCCTACGAAGAACTTCAATAATCTGATCGCCCACAGTATGTACTGGGTTTAAAGAAGCCATGGGATTCTGGAATATCATGGAAACTTGATTCCCGCGTAGTTTTTGCAGTTCCCTATCGGATAGTTTGATTAAATCCCGTCCTTTATACCAAACCTCACCGGCTGTGGTGACCCCTGGCGGATTGGCGATCAGCTGCATAATGGAAAGAGCCGTTGTTGTTTTTCCTGCACCTGTTTCTCCAACCAATCCCAAGGATTCGCCTTCCTGAATCATAAGATTGAGACCGTTTACCGCATGAACAACTCCTTCAATAGTGCGGTATTCAACATTCAGATTATTTATTTTAAGCAAGGTCTCTCGTTCCGAAATTATCTGTTCGTTTTTGTAATTCAAATCGGTTTCCCCTTTCAACCATGCGAGTTATCCGAAATCATATCTTTTGTTCTTAACTTAACCGATGTTATGTTAGGGGAAGACCGTATCTAGCGGAGCGGCTTCCCCTAACATCCAGAATACCTTAGCAAGTACTACAGTTCATTACCACTTTATTCCTTACTCTACAAAGTCGGCCTTCATCACATCAATAAGTTCATTAGGCATAATCCAAACGCCTGTAAGTTTTGAAGTGCTGGCATACGAATTATTCATAAAGTAAAGTGGCAGTATACAATGTTCATCTTCGATGGCACGGCGGCTAATTTCGCTGTAAATCTTAGCAATCTCAGTCGCATCTGTCATCTCTGCAGCCTCCTGCATCATAGCATCAGCCTCAGCATCGTTAAATCCATAGTAATTGAATACAGACTCCGAGGATAGAAGTTGATTGGTTCCAGTGTAGGGCTCAAGAGTTGTAAAGCCCCATCCGTAGAGGCACATGATATTGCCACCGGCGCCCAAGCTGCTGGTAAGGGTACCGAATTCTATAATCTGCAGATCAGCATTGATTCCAACCTCAGTAAGCTGCTGCTGGATAACCTGTGCAACCTGGCTATCTCGCATATATCGGTTTTCCGGAGACCAGAATTGTACCGGCTCACCTTTATAACTTGACTGTGCTAATACCTCCTTTGCTTTTTCGGGGTTATAGCCTTCGCCGATGGTAAACGGAGATTCGCAAACCTCAACGGGAAGCAAACCGTTTCCGCCTATAGTTCGCTGCTGGCCTTCGAGAATGGATTCTACGATCGCATCGGGATCGATAGCAAGTTGAATTGCATATCGCAGGTTTTCGTCCTTAAGCTCATTACTAGCTGCATTCAGCCCAATATACACGCTTCTAGCACGTGGAGATACAATCATGCTCAAATTCGGATCGGCTTCGATATTTGCAAATTCATTGGGGGAGGGCGCATATATCAAATCCACTTCTCCTTGTTGAAGTGCGATTAGGCGCGTGCTCTCCTCGGGAATAACATATACTTCTATACGATCGATTGCGGGCATCTCGCCCCAGTAATTCTCATTGAGTTCGTAGCAGCTATGGTCATTAATGACAAATTCTACACACTTGTATGGCCCGGAACCGACAGGATTGTTAACCATCCATTCATCGCCGCCGTTCTCTTCATACGCAGACGGACTGAAGATGCAATTAATCGGGTTGGAGAGGTTATTGAGTGTAGCAGCAAAAGGCTGATCCGTGTTCAAAACAATAGTGAACTCATCAATGACATCAATAGTATCAATAAAGCCCGAGTAGGATGCTGCCCGTGCCGTAACCGAAGCACGCTCCAGACAGAACTTTACCGCTTCTGCATTCATAGGTGTGCCATCAATGAAAGTTACATCATTTCTGAGACAAAACTCCCATTCTGTGTCACTAATCTGCTCCCATGATTCTGCCAACCAAGGCACCGCTTCCTGATTCTCATCCAATCTTACCAGAGTATCATACACCCAGTAGCCAGGAACCAAATCATTACTTGCAACATAATTCGCCATGTCAAACGACATAACATCGGTAGCCATTCCTATACGAAGAACTTTTTGAGTGTCTCCGTTTGCTGTTTCTGTAGATTCCTGTTTAGCGCTACAACCTACAAATACTAACGTGATGACTACCAAAAGAACTGCCAACCTTCTCTTTAGCATTGCAGTTTCCTCCTCATCCTTTTGTTTTATTGGAAACTCTACTGAAATTTGTCCTTCTCAAGAACAAACTCAGAAAGATATTGTCTTGGGTTTTCAACAGCCATCCCCGCTTTAATCATACGTGTAACTGCTGCAACCTTTCGTCCATAACTCTCGCTTTGGCTATATGCGGTTACGGTCATACCAGGTCTGCATTCATAGTCCCATGAATCGTTTTTCAACATTCCTTTCTGCCATGCCAATCCCATGGGTCCCGTTTGCAGAATATCTGTTGCGCCAACAGGAAACATTCCCATTAATAAATACCAGTCAACAATGGTGCTAATTGTCTTTTCCTGCCCGCCATTTCGACTTCCGCCAACCGAAAGAGCTCCGCCAACCTTATACGACATAAGCAGCCCCATTCGTGTAAGCGGTCGGAAACGATCCATAAAGGCCTTCATTTGTGCATTAAGGCTACCCGAATATGTTGGAGACCCCAGTATTAAAGCATCTGCTTCAATTAATTTCGGATATACCTTATCCATTATGTCGGATATCACGCAGTACTTTCCGTTGTCTGGATCGACGGGGCATTTTGAACAATCGACACAACCGCTGATTTTTCCTCGCAATGCGAAAAAATCAGTTTCGGTACCAGGTATTTCTGACGCTCCTTTTAATGCAGAATGTACCATTTCATCGGTATTGCCGCCGTCTCTTGGGCTGCTGGAAATGCCTAAAACTTTAATCAAGACTAATACACCCCCTCATATAATTAGTACGCTCTCGAAAACTTAAAGAGCTTTATTTATATGCATTTCAAGGCTCAACATTTCTGTATCACCCCTACTTTTTCCACTATATTGCTTTCATCTTTTCCAGTAGCCGTGCCATAATAGCTCTTTAGTGGAAAGCATTGCATTTGATTTTACCGCACTACCCCCGAGTAGAATCGCATTGTAGGTCTAAAATAACATTCTTCTTAGGGGGTATCATTATGTTACGAGATTGGGCACCTCATACAAGGTATCAAGAAACGCTTCGGCTGAATATGCTGCTTCATTACGAAATGCAAAGAAGCAGGTTGGTTGCTTTAGATAAGAGCGTCTCAAAACTCTACCTTCTCAACCTGGATAACCTGCTTCCTGTCATCAAGCCTTTATACCCTGATTTCGGCCGACCCGCCAAAAATCAGCAAGGTATAATACGTTCACTTGTATTAATGCTTGATATGCAGGAATATTCTATCACGAACTGGGCCAAAAAGGTAGCCTCAGATTCTTTACTGTTTGACATCTGCGGTTTTACAGGTAATGCACCCGCTGTAGCCTCGTACTATGACCTTCTTGTACGGTTATGGCTTGCTGATCATAAACTACATGTCAAGCGCAAACTCAATGTCAAACGATTTACAAGTAAGCCAAAGAAAAAACTAAAGTTAGGTGAGAAACAACCTCCCAAGCACTCTGGAACAGTTAAAAAGCTTGCTTTTAGAGCTATGAAAGGTAAGCTTAAAAACTTTTGCCCTGAAGCCATCTTACAAAAGCTGATTGCTCGCTTAGTTGTAGATACATCCGCTGCCATGGGTATACTCGGTAATGTTAGTGATTTGTCCGTTGCTTTTGACGGGTCACCTTTTTATTCCGGTGCCAGTCATTATGGAGTTAAGGTTTGCAACTGCCAGTCTAAAGGTATCTACAACTGTCAATGTCCCAGACTTTTTTCTGACCCTGATGCAAGATGGGGTTGGGATAGCTACAGAGAGCAGTGGTTCTTTGGAAACACACTGTTTAATGTAACTGCTTCTGATAGCCCATACGACCTACCCATTTATATCAAGATGGTGCAAGCCAGCCGTCATGATAGCGTCACTACTGTTTTTGCACTTGAAGATATTCATAAGCTGTATCCTGACTTACGCTTTAAATGTTTTATTGCTGATGGGGCAATGGATAATTATCCTACCTATGAGCTGCTTAAGCACTACGATATTCTCCCGTTTATTGCTCTGGATTCCAGGACAAAAGCTAAGTTTAATTATCCCCACCCAGATATTCAATGCTTTGATAATAGGGGCCGTCCCATTTGCAATGGAGGGATACCCTATACAGGTTGGGGATATTCAAAGCCCAAGGGCATCAAATACCGATGCTACTTTGCCGTAAAGGGTTTAGAACCCCCGAAGGAATGTAAATGCTCTTCCAGTAAATACGGTAAAGTCATCTACATTAAGCCCGATTATGATCCTAGAATGTTTCCACCTATGCCCCGGAGTTCTGATGCATTTAAAGCTAAATTCAAAACCAGAACCTCTGTTGAGCGTTCAAACAAGCGTATGTTTATAGATTATGCGATTGAAGAGTATGGCTCTAGAAGTTCAATGATGCGAACGTCTTTAGCTGCTTTTGCAGTAGTTAATATTCATTTGGACGCTTGGGTAAAACACACAAACTTCAGCTTTATTAGTATCTTGCAAAAACAAGCTGCATAAGATACGGCATGCCCTTATTTACCAGGCTTTCATTGGGGGCTTGTTTGCTAGACCCATTTTTCCTTTTCCCTCTCGTAACAATATGCGGTTTTCAAAGTTCACGGGCTTCATGCCCAGATAATACCTGTTTTATAGCTAAATATTCCTTTTGACAATATTACCAGCTACTTTTCGAATGCCTTCA
>Ga0334896_1002823_pt1 | contig 11326 bp, 11 predicted proteins | sample GraSluR3_MG_8_FD_207734 | JGI IMG/M metagenome (GOLD analysis project Ga0334896, IMG submission 207734) | Sludge microbial communities from methane-producing bioreactor in Wageningen University, Netherlands - Granular Sludge_27_06-R3 | ecosystem: Engineered > Bioreactor > Anaerobic >...
CTCTGTGGCCTACATGTTTGACAGGAAGGGTTTCATTGCCATTGAAAGGTCTGAATCAATAGATGAGGATGAGCTGACAATGCTTGCAATAGAGCTGGGAGCAGAGGATTTTGAAGGGGATGAGAATGGGTTTGAAGTTGTCATGGAACCTTCAGATTTCAATGTGGTGAGAAATGGCCTCCAGGATGCCGGTTACAGCTTTGCCGCTGCAGAACTTACCTACCTGCCCCAGAATATGGTGGTACTTCAGGATGAAAAGGATATCAAGAATATGGAGAAGCTAATTGACATGCTTGAAGACAATGACGATGTCCAAGAGGTCTACCACAATTGGGAGATGCCAGAGCTTATTTAGGTCTGGAATAATAATTTATCAACAAACAGAATCTGATGGAAACGGGTCTGCCCTGATAGTCCATCAGATTTTTTAAAGAGAGGTGTAAGGATTGAAAACATTGGATACACTATTGGTTATTGTCCTGGTCATTGCCGTATCCCTTGTGGCCCTGGTAATGGCTATTGAGGAAAATACCTATGATCTGGAATATTATATGGAGTCCTTTGAGGAAAATGGAGTCTATAATGTCACAGGAAAGACAGCGGAAGACCTGGAAGTTGTATCAAAGGATATAATAGCCTATCTCAAAGGCAATCAGGATGATGCATTGAACAGACATTTCAATGAGCGAGAAATACATCACATGGAGGATGTTCTTGGTCTTTATGACCTTGCCAGGGTAATCAAGCTGGCATCGGCCCTTGTTGCCCTGGGGATAGTATTTTGGTTTCTATCCAAGGAGAAGGCTGGATTTATGGGGAAATGGATGGCCTTGGGAATTTTCGCAAACCACCTGTTACTGGTTCTTCTTGGCATACTTATTATCACTGACTTCACAAAATATTTCACTGTTTTCCATGAAATATTTTTCAACAATGACCTTTGGATATTAAACCCAAGAACCGACCTGCTTATCCAAATGCTGCCAGAGCCATTTTTTGTAGACATAGCGGGAAAAATCGGATTAAGCCTCATAAAATATCTGACACTGGCCCAGGTCATAGGATATGTATTCTATAAGAAGGGTAAATATACCATAGGGAGATTTAAAAGCAACAAGAGATACTAGTCAAGCAGGCCTTGTTCTTATTGAACGGTTTACAATAATACCTGCATATAGTATAATTAGAACTTAGATTGATTCAGTAAGACAGAGTAGGTAAAGAGCGTTAAGTGCCTCGGGATGGGAAGTTGCCCGTTGACGAAAGAAATTTTCTGCGATTCTTTGCCGCATCCGCTGACAATTAGAGATACTTTCTTTAATTGGCAGTAGCTGTCAGTTAAAGAAAGGAGATTGAAATGAAAAGAAAAGCAGCAAAAATCAACGTAAGAAGAATGGTTAAGGCCGGTTTTTTGGTGGCAATTTCAATTGTCATGACAAGATTTGCCTATATCATGGTACCCCTGGCAGGTGTATCAGCCTTAAGGATCAGCTTTGGAGACTTGCCCCTGATGCTGTCAGGAATGATGTTTGGACCACTAGTAGGTGGCTTAACGGGATTCTCGGCAGATATCATCGGCTTTCTGATCAACCCACAGGGCCCCTATCATCCGGGATTTACATTGAGCTCAATTTTGTGGGGCGTTATCCCAGGTCTTGTGTTCTACAGGTTTAGGGGAGAGAGAGATTACGACAAGGTGTACAGCTACAAGAATATAATCCTGGCTGTCCTCCTGGTTACAGTTGTGGTTTCATTGGGTCTTAATACCTACTGGTTGTCAACCCTGTACGGCAGAGGCTTTATTATCCTCCTGCCCACAAGAGTTTTGGCGGCACTGATAAGTATCCCGCTACACACAATCATCCTTAAGTATCTTATGAAATATTTAAGAAGATTCATCTAGAAATCAATCCACTCCCGTCAACCTGACGGGAGTGTTTGCAAGTCCAGTAATTTTTTGACAATCTCTTTGAAAAACATTGTTAAAAAGAGTATAATTAGTATATGAACTATAATTTAGGAGGGTTACGATGAAAAAAACATTGCCAATAGCACTATCCAACAGACACATTCACATTAGCCAGAAAGACCTGGATACACTTTTCGGTGAGGGCTATGAGTTGACTAAGATGAAGGACCTGTCACAGCCAGGACAATATGCATGCGAGGAGAAGGTAGATGTTGTGGGACCTAAAAAAACCATCAAGGGAGTTAGGATTCTTGGACCCGTAAGACCTGACACCCAGCTTGAGGTATCCATTACAGATGCATTTACCCTGGGCGTTTCTCCAATGATCAGAAACTCAGGAGATGTGGCTGACACACCAGGGGTTAGGATTGTGGGACCAAAGGGAGAAGCGGAGATAGATAGGGGAACCATTGTAGCTGCAAGACATATTCACATGCATACAAGTGATGGAGAGGAATTTGGGATCAAGGACGGGGAAATGGTCAGTATAAAGGTGCCTGGACCAAGGGGCCTTGTTTTCGACAATGTACTTGTTAGGGTACACCCAAGCTTTGCTTTGGAAATGCACGTTGACATAGAGGAAGGAAATGCCGCTGGAATTAGAAACGGTGACATGGTGGAAGTGATTAGATAGCTTAAACACACTAGGTTAGGGGTGAGACTATGATTGATGTAGCAGGTATAATTGATCACACTGCCTTAAAGGCGGATACACCAAAGGATGCAATAAGAGTCCTTTGTGAGGAAGCAAAGGCGAACAAGTTTAAAGCGGTATGTGTTAATCCAACACATGTAAAATACTGCAGTGACCTGTTAAAGGACACAGAGGTAAGAGTGGCTACAGTAATAGGTTTTCCTTTGGGAGCAAACACACCTCAGGTCAAGGCCTTCGAGACCAAGGATGCAATCGCCATGGGAGCCTATGAGGTGGACATGGTAATAAACATCGGAGCTTTGAAGGATGGTAACCTTGACCTTGTAAGGGCTGACATTGAAGCTGTTGTTGAAGCTGCAGACGGGAAGGCTCTTGTAAAGGTGATTATTGAAACTTCCCTTCTCACAGATGATGAGAAAGCAAAGGCATGCCAGATCGCAATGGAAGCAGGTGCAGACTTTGTAAAGACATCCACTGGTTTTAGCACAGGCGGGGCAACACTTGAGGATGTAAGGCTAATGAGGTCCATTGTAGGGGACAAGCTTGGAGTCAAGGCATCAGGTGGAGTGAAGGACTACAAGGCAGCCATTGCCATGATGGAGGCTGGAGCAAATAGAATTGGAACCAGTTCTGGTGTTGAAATAGCTAAAGGATAAATAAAGGGTTAAAGCCCTTTATTTTTTTGATAAATAATTAGGAATTAATTCTAGGGGTAATAAATGTTTTGTAGAACAAAGGAAGGAGGGATTGGAGGCATGGAATCCACGAGAAAGGAAATAGGAAATGGTTTGAATATAAACCTGACCTATACAGATAAGTTTAAATCCAATTATTTGGGAGTATATATGATCAGACCTCTTGACAGGGCGGAGGTCACCTTGAACTCATTGCTGCCAATGGTTTTGGAAAGGGGGACCAAGAACCATCCAAGCACCCTTAGTCTCAAGAGGAGGCTGGAAGAACTTTTTGGGGCCAACCTGAGAATCAGTGCATCCAGAAGAGGAGAGAGGCAAATCATAAAGTTCTCCATGGAGTGGGCCGATGGAAGATACACTGGGGAAGAAGGCTTGGACAGTGATATTCTTCAGATGTTCAGGGAGGTAATATTTGACCCGTATATGGAAGATGGTTCATTCTCCAGGGAATACCTTGAACAGGAAAAGAATAACCTCATTACCAGGATTAACAATAAGATCAACGATAAGAGGACCTATGCAATAAACAGATGTATAGAAGAGATGTGCAAGGGTGAAAAATTCAGCATTTATCCCGGTGGCTACCAGGAGGATGTCCCTCAAATAGACGGGAAGATCCTCTATGACCATTACAGAAAGGTTCTTTCCACCAGCCAGATTGAAATAGTTTACACCGGCCACGATAATAATTTGAATTTGGAAGGGATCATCCCAGAGGAGTTCATGGACAGAGAAGCGGTTACATTTGTACCAAGGGAGACCATAGTGGAAAAATCCCAGAACAGGAACCAGGTCAGGGATAGGATGTCAGTGGCCCAAGGCAAGCTGGTATTGGGATACAGGGCAGGCATACCCTATGAGGACAAGTTATACAATGGCTTGCTCCTGGGGAATGAAATCTTTGGTGGAGGACCCAATTCAATACTCTTTAGGAATGTAAGGGAAAAGCATAGCCTTGCCTATTATGTTTCATCTAGTATTGTAAAGCACAAATCCCTTGTACTCTTGGATGCAGGAATTGAATTCCAGAACTACCAAAAGACATTGGACCTTATCAATGAAGGTTTAAGGGAAATGGTCATGGGAAACTTTTCAGATGAGGACATGGAGATTGCAAAGAAGTCAGTCCGAACATCCAGTGAGTCAATTATTGATAGTCCACAGCTTATGTCGGAATTTGTTTTTGGAAAGATCATTTCAAATGACCAGAGAAGTTTGGAGGAAATGATCCAAGAGCTTGAAGAGGTGACAAGGGAAGATATTATAAAAGCCATGGGCAAGGTTAACCTGGATACCATCTACTTTATGGATGGATTGGACAGGGAGGTGGAACATGAAAACAATTAGAAATGAAAATTTAAGGGAAGAAATATACCATAAGGAACTGGAAAATGGAATAAACCTGTTTTATTTTCCAAAGAAGGGATTTACCAAGAAGTATGCGATTTTCACTGCAAATTATGGTTCCACTGACAATGTTTTCCTTCCATTGGGCGAAAATGAACCTGTGGAACTACCTGAAGGGATAGCTCATTTTCTTGAACACAAGCTGTTTGAGGAACCTGATGAAGATATTTTTCAAAAATTCTCATCCCAGGGAGCCTATGTAAATGCATATACAAACTTCAATCAGACTTCATACCTATTCTATTCAACCGACAATTTCTACCAGAATCTTGAGCTCCTTGTCAAATTTGTACAGAGCCCCTATCTAACTGAAGAGAACGTTGAAAAGGAAAAAGGAATAATTGCCCAGGAAATCCAGATGTACCAGGATAATCCCAAATGGGTTGTGTTTTTCAACACCCTAAAGGCAATGTACCACAGACATTCCGTTAGAACTGATATTGCAGGTACGGTTGAGAGCATACACAAAATCACCAAGCAAGATTTGGACACAGCTTACAGGACATTCTATAATCCAGGTAACATGGTACTTTTCGTAGTGGGTGACCTGGATGGGGATGAAGTAATAAGAACCGTGGAAAATGCAGGCAAGGAATATCCTACTACCTTGGATAGGGTGGAAAGGATAGTAGCGGATGAGCCGGATGAAATCCTCTTAAAGTCAATCGAAGAGAGAATGATGACATCCAAGCCCCTTTTCAATATCGGGGTCAAGGATAGAGACCTGGGTCTAACAGGCAAGGAAGCCGTCAAGAAGGATATTATTACAAATATGATCCTGGACATGCTCTTTACCAGCAGCTCGGAGTTCTACAATGAACTGTATTCGGAGGGTCTTGTGGACAGTAGCTTTGGAGCATACTACACTGGTAAGAGGACATACGGACACTCCCTGATAGCTGGTCAGAGCGACAAGCCACAGGAAGTATACAATAGAATCATGGCAATGTTTAAGAAGCCTGAAAGGTATTTGACCCAGGAAGCCTTCTCAAGAATAAAGAAGAAGGAAGTAGGGGGATTTTTAACGGGTTTCAATTCAATAGAATTTATTGCCAACAACCTTACAGATTTATACTTTCAGGACTTTTTGCTTATAGATTACCTTGATGTCCTAAATGAAATAACCTTTGAAGATATCATCACAAGGTTCGAGAGCCACTTCACAGAGGAAAAAAGTGTAATCTCAATAATCTGGCCTGAAATGGAATCAGGCAATAATTGAAAGGTGGTTAAATAATGGATCCGGTAGCATTTTCAATATTCGGACTAGAGGTTCGATGGTATGGATTGCTAATAGCAATAGCAGTGATGATTGGAACTTTGATTGCGACCAAGGAAGCGGGAAGAAAGGGAATCAAAGAGGAAACCTTTATAGACTTTCTACTTTTCGCAGTACCTGTGGCAATTCTTTTTGCAAGACTTTATTACGTTGTTTTCTCTTGGGACTACTACAGCTCCAACCCAGGCCAAATACTGAATATCAGAGGTGGAGGGCTGGCAATCCACGGAGCTGTAATAGGTGGAGCCCTGGTTGCAATTATCTTCACCAGGATAAAAAAGCTGAAATTCTGGACCCTGGCGGATGTTGCGGCCCCAAGTCTAATACTGGGCCAAGCCATTGGGAGATGGGGTAATTTTGCAAACCAGGAGGCCCATGGAGGGCCAACAGACCTTCCCTGGGGAATAATGGTGGATGGGGTAAAGGTCCACCCAACATTTCTGTACGAGTCAATATGGAACCTGCTTGTATTTATGTTTTTGATCTGGTATCGAAAAAAATCCAAGGTGGAGGGAGAGATATTCCTCCTATATGTAATTCTTTACTCACTGGCAAGGTTCTTCATAGAGGGATTGAGAACTGACAGCCTTATGCTTGGATCCTTTAGGGTGGCACAGCTTATTAGTGTATTGATTATTGTAGTTGGGGGCGCACTTCTCCACAGGAAGAGAAAGACCTCTGAAGGCAGCCTTTAGGAAGGTATCAGAGAACTGAACAGTCTATAACAAACCCCGGGAGATGGACTCTCGGGGTTTTGTTTTGTCCAAACACCAGGACTAAAGTCCCAAAACCACACTTTATCCAACTAAAATGGTGGATAAAAACTGAGCTTTAGGGTAAAATAGATACAAAGTGGGGCGAAGTGGAGGAAAGTGGTAAATAAACGGCAAAGGTGGAGAAGAGTATGTTTATAGGTGAATATCAACATACTATCGATGGAAAGGGAAGACTCATTATCCCTTCAAAGTTCAGAGATCCTCTCGGTGACGAGTTTGTAATGACCAAGGGTCTTGACAATTGCCTCTTTGTTTACCCAAAGGATGAGTGGAAAATTGTCGAGGACAAGCTGAAAAGCCTGCCAATGACAAACAAGGATGCCAGAGCCTTCGTCAGATTCTTCTTTTCAGGAGCCACCGAATGCATACTGGACAAGCAGGGGAGAGTCCTTATACCAGGCAACCTAAGAGACCACTCCAAGTTGTTGAAGGACACCGTGGTAATTGGTGTATCCACAAGACTTGAAATATGGAGCAAGGAAGAATGGGATAGCTACAATGATGACGATAGTCTAAGCTATGACAGCATCGCAGAGAAAATGGCAGAGCTTGGGATTTAATATAATCAGGAAATTAAGGGGGTGTTCACATGGAATTTCATCACGTTTCAGTTTTGCTGAATGAGGTACTTGAAGGGCTAGCCATCAAGGAGGATGGGATTTATGTGGATGGGACTCTCGGAGGGGCAGGGCATTCCAGGGAAATAGTAAAGAGACTCACAAGTGGAAGACTTGTTGGAATAGACCAGGATCTTAATGCTCTTGAAAAATCAAGGGAAGTACTCAAGGATCACATTGACAAGGTTACCCTAGTCCATTCAAACTACGTGAACATGAAGGAAGTATTGAAGGACTTGAACATAGAAAAGGTAGATGGAATATTGCTTGACCTGGGGGTATCATCCCACCAGCTGGATACCGAGGAAAGGGGATTTTCCCACAACAAGGATGCACCCTTGGACATGAGAATGGACACCACCAGCGACTTCTCAGCATGGGATGTTGTCAACAACTACTCCTCTGAGGAATTAACCAGAATATTCCTGGAGTATGGAGAGGAAAAGTGGGGAAAGAGAATAGCTGAGTTCATTGTCAGGGAAAGGTCTGAAAAACCAATCGACACAACCATGGAGCTTGTGACGGTCATAAAAAAGGCCATACCAAAGAAGGTCAGGATGGAGGGACACCATCCAGCCAAAAAGACATTTCAGGCAATAAGGATAGAGGTGAACGGGGAGCTGGACGTTCTGAAAAGAGCCATAGGGGAAATGGTGGAATGCCTCAATCCAGGTGGAAGATTGGCAATAATTACCTTTCATTCCCTGGAGGATAGGATTGTTAAGGACCAATTCAAGGATCTATACAAGGATTGCATCTGTCCGCCGGAATTTCCAACCTGTATTTGCCAAAAGAGAAGAGAGATTGAGATTATAACCAGAAAACCTATTGTACCAGGTGAAGAGGAGCTAAATGCAAATCCAAGAAGCAGGTCGGCAAAGCTTAGAGTGGCTGAACGAATATAGACACTTGTAAAGGGGGCAATCTTATGATGGCGGCAAAAGCACTGTATGATCAATACCCAGAATACATAGGTGAGAAAAAACAGAAAACAGTCCGAAAAGTAGTTCGGAGAAAAAGCCATGCCCTAAATAGACAAATGTATATAGCCCTTGCAATTATTTTATTAAGTACTTCTTTATTTATACTACAAGGATATGCTAAAATAACTTCTATGAGATTGGAAATAAGCAAACTGGAAAATGAAGCCACTGAACTTGCAAAATTGAAGCAGGATCTTTCTGGAACAATGGAAGGCTTGAAAAACACTACATTGATTGGTGAACAGGCGAAAAACAGCCTTGGGATGATCTACCCAGAAGAGGGCCAGATTGAATATATCACAGTTAATGAAACAGTAACCATCGATGCCTATCAGGCTAGCTTCCAGGATAAGATTAGAAATGTAATCGGTTTATTTGCCAGCCTTTATTAGGAGGGATATCATTGCACGAAATAAACAAATCAACCAAGAAACGATTAAGGTTTGCCATATTGGTAGTGACCTTAATCGTGTTTTTTTTAGGATACAGGCTTGTAAGGGTTCAGGTGATCGAGGGTGCTGAATACAAACGTGGTGCCATGCAACAGTGGACCAAGGCAATCAACCTAAAATCCGATAGGGGAATAATATACGACAGAAAGGGAAGGAAGCTTGCAGTGAATGTAACCTCCTTTACCGTATGGGCAAGCCCTTCAGATGTGGATAATCCTGAAGAGGCAGCCATGAGACTCCAGCCAATACTTAAGGTGGACAGCAGTGAAATACTTGAAAGCCTAAGGAGGGATAGCCCTGTTGTCAAGCTTAAGCAATGGATAACAAGGGAAGAGGCAGAAATGGTACGTGAACTTGGAATAGGAGGGATATCAATTGTTGACGACAACAAGAGATACTACCCATTCGGCAATTTCGCATCCTATGTTCTTGGCTTTACAGACATTGACAACAATGGCCTTTACGGAATAGAAAGGGTGTATGACCAGTATTTGTCGGGAGTTCCAGGAATATGGGTAAAGGCCACCGATAGGGACAACAGGCAGCTGCCCTACGGAAGCGAAAGAATCCATAATCCGGAGAATGGGACATCTGTAGTCTTGACCATAGACGAAATCATACAGGGCTTTGCTGAGGAGGCTGCTCAGGAGGCACTGGAGAAGAATCAGGCAAAGAGCGTTTCCATAATTGTTATGGATCCTGCTACAGGAGAGGTCTTGGCCATGGCAAACAAGCCTGACTACGACCCCAACAATCCCAGGATGGCCCTGGATGAGGACCTGAACAACCAATGGCAAGCCCTGCCATTTGAGGACCAGCAGCAAAAATGGTTTGAGATGTGGAGAAACTATGCAATCAATGACATTTATGAGCCTGGTTCAACCTTTAAGATAGTAACTGCAGCTGCGGCATTGGAGGAGGGGTCGGCAAATCTAGATTCCCATTACTACTGCAATGGATTTATCCGTGATATTCCAGGAGTTGTCCTTAGATGCTCCAGCTGGTACGATCCCCATCAGGACCAGGACTTCTCTACGGCCTTCAGCAATTCCTGCAATGTTGCCTTTGTAAACATGGCCAGAGAACTTGGGACTGAGAAGATGTATGAATATATCAAGGCCTTTGGCTTTGGAGAAGTTACAGGCATTGACCTCCTTGGTGAACAAAGGGGCATAATTCCATCAGGGACTGAGAGCATAAGGGAAGTGAATCTTGCCACCCTTTCCTATGGACACGGCATTGCTGTCACTCCAATTCAGATGGTAAATGCAATTTCAGTTATAGGCAGTGGTGGAAACCTTATGACACCCCACATAGTCAAAGGCCTTGCTGATTCTGATGGAAACATTGTAGACCTCTTTGAACCTGAAATCAGAAGACAGGTGATCTCAGAAGCAACCGCAAATGAACTTTTGGATATGCTGGAGCTTACGGTCCTGGAGGGAACAGGCAGAAGGGCCTATGTGCCTGGCTACAGAATAGGTGGAAAGACCGGTACAGCCCAGAAGATAATAGACGGAAGGTATGTGGACGGGAAATATATCTCTTCATTTGGAGGCTTGGCACCTGTTGACGATCCAAGACTAGCTGTATTGGTTATTGTGGATGAGCCAAAAGGCATCTACTACGGAGGTACGGTTGCAGGTCCTCCAGCAGCAAGTGTAATAGAAAAGACCCTCAACTATCTGGAGGTACCCAGAAAGTACACGGATGAGGAGCTGGAAGCAACAAAAGAAACAGTCCTGGTCCCTGATGTCAGGAATATCTCAATTAATCGGGCTGGAAAAGAACTTACTGACCTGGAGCTTAAGTACACAACAGAGTATGAGGATTTCAATACTGACACCTTGGTATTGGATCAATATCCTTCACCTGGGGTAGAGGTAAGCAAGGGATCCATAATTGATCTGTATCTGGAGGATGGCAGGAGCAACCCAGTCTTGACCAACGAGGATAATGATACTTCCAATTAAAGACAACCTTGTGTTGTCTTTCTTGTTCGGAAGTCAATAAATATGTCTGGTAAATGCAGTCAATCTTTACTATAATAGGAATGATATAGATTAAGGAAGATATTTTGAGAGGAGTACCTATATGAATGAATCAACCCAGCTACTGCTGGCAACCGGTGCAGGCTTTGTCTTGAGTTCCTTTCTGGGACCTAGGATAATACCACTTCTGCAACGACTGAAAATAGGCCAAAGCATAAGGGAGGACGGGCCGTCGTCCCACTTGGCCAAATCAGGCACACCAACAATGGGAGGGATCATTTTCCTGATAGCCTTTGTGGCTGCTACATTAATGGCTGGTGGCCTTAATGCCCAGATGGGGGTAATAATATTCTCCACCCTGGGATTCGGGGCAGTGGGCTTTATGGATGACTATATAAAGGTTGTGAAAAAAAGGAACCTTGGGCTTCGAGCCTATCAAAAGATCATTGGCCAATTTTTGGTGGCCATGGTTTTGATATATTACTATTTGAATCATTCTGGA
>Ga0334896_1002839_pt1 | contig 11283 bp, 9 predicted proteins | sample GraSluR3_MG_8_FD_207734 | JGI IMG/M metagenome (GOLD analysis project Ga0334896, IMG submission 207734) | Sludge microbial communities from methane-producing bioreactor in Wageningen University, Netherlands - Granular Sludge_27_06-R3 | ecosystem: Engineered > Bioreactor > Anaerobic > Unclassified...
CTTTCATCTGGAAATTTCTTCTGAAAATCAAAAATCGTCATGCTTTTAAACTTTTGCTCCATATTTTAAACTTTTATTTCACAATATTACTACATTTATTGATATTATCAAAGTGCCTAATACAATTATTTTTTATACTGTGGCTTTTTATAAATCGCAAAATCGCAATAATCGCATTAATTATTATTCTTATTGGTAGCCCTTTGATTATTAGACTTATACCGATTCAAGGATATTTCAGAAAACTAAGCCCCCAAAATGACGATTTAAAAATATTAAGCTACAATGTTAGATTATTTAATCTCTACAACTGGCGAGAAAAAGATAATCTAAAAGATGCAATGTTTTCTTTCGTTGAAGCACAAAATCCCGATATAGCCTGCTTCCAGGAGTACTTCTGGTCGTCAAATGATTATTTTCCTACTACCCAAGTGCTTACTGAAAAACTCAATGCTCCTTATAACTATTACACAACCTCTATCGAACCTATTGGCAATCAGCATTTTGGCATTGCAACTTTTAGTAAATATCCTATTGTAAACAAAGGGGAAATCACTTTCGAGAATACTCATAATCTGATTATATATACTGATATATTATATTTAGATGATACCATCCGTATATACAATTGTCATTTGCAAAGTATGTATTTTAACGAAGATAATTATAACGAAATTGACAATCTTAATCTTGACAGACTTAAAGACGGTAAAGTAAATGGATTATTTCCTGTACTCAAAAAAATTATAAAATCATCTCAAATTAGAACACAGCAATCAAATACTTTAGCCAAAAACATTAAAAGCTCACCTTATCCGGTTATTGTGTGCGGAGATTTTAACGATAATCCGTTTTCTTACACATATACAACTATTAAAGCTAATCTAAAAGACTCTTATACAAAAGCAGCACGAAAACCTGGATATACATGGAAAAAAAGTCTTATTACTCAAAGAATAGATTTCGTTTTTTATCCTAAAGAATTTATTTGTACTAATCATAAAGTAATACATATCGACTATAGCGACCACTTTCCCCTTATTGTATCTTTAAGAAAAAACAATTAGCTTTAACAAGTATTTTTATATTCAATATATGTTTCTAAAACTTTACAAATCGCATATAAAAACAAACATACTATATCTTTGGTTGATATTTTTATATACAACAATAATACTGAGTTCATGTAAAAGCTCAGTAATGCCTCCTAAGTTAGAAATGCCAATGCTGTACAAAACCGACACAGTTGTTTATCATACATATTACAGCTTAAAATATTCTGAACAGCACGAACAAGCAGTTTGGGTTGCATATAAATTAACATCAAATCAACTAAAAAAAAATGTAAAACGTTCAAATAAATTTAGAACAGATCCTAAGATTTTCACAGAAAGTGCAAACGATAATGATTATTACAAAAGCGGTTACGACAGAGGGCACTTAGCCCCATCAAGAGATATGTCTTTTGACTCTGTAGCTCAGGAAGAATCTTTTTATTACAGCAATATGAGCCCACAAATTGCAAGTTTTAATCGCAGCATTTGGAATCGCTTAGAATCAAATGTAAGAGATTGGGCTGCCGAATTTGACACAATCTATGTAATAACAGGACCAGTACTGAAAGATAATTTGAAATATATTGGAGAAAATAAAGTCTCTGTACCTGAACATTTTTACAAAGCAATACTCGTTTACACCAACAGCATACAATGCGCCATTGGATTTATTATTCCAAATATTGAACATTCTAAAAACAATTTTTACGAATATTCTGTTAAAATAGATAGTATTGAAGAATTAACAGGTTTAGATTTATTTCCTTTATTACCTAATAAGCTAGAAAAGCAAATTGAAAGCACTTTGAATATAGAATTTTTTAATATTGAATAATGTTTGAAATGGAAACTTATAATATTTGGTTTGCACTAGCTCTTACAAGTTTTGCAGGTTTAAGTACCGGTATTGGCAGCCTTATCGCTTTTTGGGCAAATAAAACTAATACAAAACTTCTCTCGTTTTCATTGGGTTTTTCTGCCGGAGTAATGATTTACATATCATTTGTAGAGATTCTTCCCGAATCTTTTGAACTATTAACAACAGCACATGGAAATCTTGGTAACTGGATAAGCCTTTTGGCATTTTTCGGCGGAGTGCTTGTAATACTATTAATCGACTGGATAGTTCCAAGTTTCGAGAATCCTCACGAAATGCGATTAATTGAACAAATGAACGAAGAGGAGATTAAAAAGCGAAATTTAAAACGAATGGGAGTGCTTAGTGCCATTGCTATTACTATTCATAATTTCCCCGAAGGGATTGCAACTTTTATTTCGGCCTATACTATTCCCGATATTGGTATCCCTATTGCATTTGCTGTAGCAATACATAATATCCCTGAAGGAATAGCAGTGGCAGTACCAATTTATTACGCTACTCAAAGTAGAAAAAAAGCATTAAAATATTCTTTCTTGTCAGGGCTGTCAGAACCATTGGGGGGAATACTCGCTTTTTTAATATTGATGCCATTTTTAACTGATACTTTGTTTGGAATTCTATTTGCTGCCGTTGCAGGGATTATGGTTTTTATTTCGCTTGATGAATTACTCCCCGGAGCCGAAAAATATGGAGAACACCACCTATCTACTTATGGAATAATTGCAGGAATGGCATTAATGGCTGTTAGCTTATTGTTACTGCATTAAACTACAAATCCAGCTTTAATTGCTCTTCTAATAGCCTAAACGATTGCCTGTGATGCATCCCGTTTGATTTTCAAAAATATTTAATTAAAATGTATCTCGAATACCAATTACAATTTTTCTTTGCTTAGCTATTTCTATTGTTTTATATTTACAAACATTATGTAAATAGTAAATACTTTTTAACCTAATGCAATTTATATGGCTAAAACTACCAAACAGGAACCCATCGAAAAAGTGATGTGGGCGGCTGCTAACAAACTAAGGAAAAACATTGATGCTGCTGAATACAAGCATATAGTTTTAGGCTTAATTTTTCTTAGATATATTTCCGATTCTTTCGAAAATCTTTATGCTAAGTTGCAAGCCGGTGAAGGTGATTATGCTGGTGCCGATCCCGAAGATAAGGATGAATACAAAGCCGAAAATGTTTTCTTTGTGCCTGAAAAAGCTCGTTGGACATATCTGCAAGACAATGCCAAAAATCCTGAAATTGGGAAAATGGTGGACTCAGCTATGGACGATATCGAAAAAGAAAACCCAAGGCTTAAAGGAGTGCTGCCTAAAGTATTTGCCCGTGGAAACCTCGACATCAATAATCTTGGTGGTCTAATTGATTTAATTTCTAATATTTCGCTCGGACAAAATAAAGAACGCACATCAGATATTCTCGGACATGTATTTGAATATTTTCTTGGAGAATTTGCACTTGCCGAAGGTCAAAAGGGAGGACAATTCTATACTCCACGTAGTATTGTAGAATTATTGGTCGAAATGTTGGAGCCATATAACGGTAGAGTTATGGATCCTTGTTGTGGTTCTGGTGGTATGTTTGTTCAGTCAGAGAAATTTTTAATACAACATCAGGGTAAAGTTGATGATATTACAATCTTCGGACAGGAAAGCAATCAAACTACATGGCGACTATGTAAAATGAATCTTGCCATCCGTGGTATAGACAGCTCGCTTGTTAAATGGAACAACGAAGGTTCATTTCTAAAGAACGAACATAAGGATATTAAAGTAGATTATATAATTGCAAACCCACCATTTAATGATGATGATTGGAGCGGAGAATTATTAAGAACAGATGCACGCTGGCAATACGGAACACCTCCGGCAGGTAACGCTAACTATGCATGGATTCAACATTTCCTTTATCATTTGTCGCCACAAGGACAAGCAGGTTTTGTTTTATCAAAAGGCTCACTTACAACCAAATCTGGTGGTGAATTCGAGATTCGCAAAAACCTGATAGATGCTGGACTAATTGACTGTATTGTAAATCTGCCTGCAAAGTTATTTCTAAATACTCAAATTCCCGCTTGCTTATGGTTTATGCGTAAAAACAGAACCAATGGCAAATATCGTAATCGTGAAAACGAAATACTATTTATTGATGCCCGAAATCTTGGACACTTAATAAACAGACGCACAAAGGAGTTTGCTCCCGAAGACATACAACAAATTGTTCAAACATATCATAACTGGCGAAATACTGATGGAGTTTATGAGGACATTGCTGGATTCTGCAGTTCTACATTTATTGAGAAAGTAAAAGAACTTGATTATGTGCTCACACCCGGACGTTATGTTGGCTTACCCGACGATGAAGATGATTTTAACTTCAACGAAAGGTTCACAGCTCTAAAAGCAGAGTTTGAGGAACAAATAAAGGAAGAAGCACGTTTAAACGAAATCATTTCCTCTAACCTTTTAAAGATTAAATGAAATGACGAAAGTAAAACAAGATAATTTATATTTTACTTTTGTGATTAAAAGTAAAATAACCAATTTTTTATTTTACATTTATAATTATGATTGAATTAGAAGAATATAAAGCAGGACATTTTGAAAAACAATTAGGTTACAAATATTTCGTGCCAAGTTGCATAAATGATGAGTGGATATGGAAAACTCCTATTATTAACAGTTTGATAGAAAAAGCTGCTATAAGACTAGGTGAACTTAATTCTTTTGCGCGATTGGTTCCTAACATAGACCTATTTATTCAATTACATGTCACCAAAGAAGCGGTAATATCCAGTCGTATCGAAGGAACGCAAACCAATATGGACGAAGCCTTATTGCCATATGAAGAGGTTCGTCCTGAAAGAAGAAACGATTGGCAGGAAGTAAATAATTATATTAGAGCAATAAATGAGGCTATTGCAGAGCTAAAAGAATTGCCCATTTCATCAAGATTACTTAAAAAAACTCATCAAATCTTGCTTCAAAGTGTACGTGGCGAGCATAAACTTCCTGGAACATACCGTTCCAGCCAAAACTGGATTGGTGGCAATTCGTTGGCTGATGCCGTTTTTATTCCACCAAACCATCAACTCGTTAACGAATTAATGAGCGATTTGGAGAAATTTTTGAACAATAATGAGATAAATGTACCAGCATTGGTGCGTATTGCTATTGTTCATTATCAATTTGAAACCATCCACCCCTTTTTAGACGGGAATGGACGTATCGGACGTCTTTTGATTACTTTATTTCTTGTTTCTGAAGGAATTTTAGATAAACCTTTACTGTACTTATCGCTCTATTTTGATAAAAACAAAGGATTGTATTACGATAATTTAAGTCGAGTTCGTACTCATAATGATATGTTGCAGTGGATAAAGTACTTTTTAGTTGGGATTGAACAAACAGCAACTCAAGCTGTAAATACACTCTCGAATATTATTAAATTAAAGGAACACATTGAAAATGAGATACGATCCAATTTCGGAAGACGAAGCAATTCTGCTTTAATCCTATTAACAGCTTTGTTTAAAGACCCTGTTGTTACTATTGAGAAGGCTGCCAATACATGTAATTTAAGCTATAAAGCTGCCAACGATTTAGTATCAAAGATGCAGGAAAATGAATATTTGAAAGAGCTTACTGGGCAAAGCCGAAACCGAATTTTTATTTTTGAACCGTATATTAATATCTTCGATAATGATAACTAAACCGTGTACTAAAACATACACTACTTCGAACCTTTCAAAGATTAAGACCAATGAATGAGTGGATTGAACATAAGCTAATTGATTTATGCGTAAAAATAGGTAGTGGTGCTACTCCACGTGGTGGAGGAGAATCTTATAAGGAAACAGGTATTTCTTTAATAAGAAGTCAGAATGTTTTAGATTTTCAGTTTTCTGAAAGTGGTTTAGCTTTTATCGATAATGAACAAGCACATGAGTTGAAAAATGTAATTGTAAAAGAGAATGATGTTTTACTGAATATTACTGGGGATAGCGTTGCTCGCGTCTGTAAGGTTCCCATTAAAGTATTACCAGCAAGAGTTAATCAGCATGTTGCAATCGTAAGGAGTGATAGTCAGAAACTCAATTCTGACTTTTTACTGTATTATCTGCAAAGTATCAAAGATCGCTTGCTTTCAATTTCAGAAATTGGTGCAACTCGCAGAGCATTAACTAAAGGAATGATTGAAAATTTGAAAATTATCGTTCCTGATTTTAGAGAACAGACATCCATCGCCTCAATCCTTTCGAGTTTAGACGATAAAATAGACCTCTTACACCGCCAGAACAAAACACTTGAGCAAATGGCAGAAACTCTTTTTAGACAGTGGTTTGTGGTAGAAGCGGAGGAGGATTGGGAGGAAGGGATGTTAGGTGATGTTATTGAAATCTTTGACAATAAAAGAGTTCCATTATCCAAAATGCAGAGAGATAAAATGAAGGATGGTAAAATGTACCCCTATTACGGTGCAGCAAAAATCATGGATTACGTTAATGACTTTATTTTTGATGGTGAATATATTTTAATGGGTGAAGACGGAACTGTAAAAACAGAAGAAGGTTATCCAATCCTACAATATGCAACAGGCAAATTCTGGGTTAACAATCACACTCATGTTATTACTGCAAAAGAGCCTTATAACAACTTCTTCATTTTAAACTATCTAAGTAAAAAGAACATTGAAAACATTGTAACAGGAGCTGTTCAACCTAAGATAAACCAAGCTAACTTAAAATCACTTTCCTTTCCTGTATATCCTGCAAGTAAAGTAATTGCATTCAATGAAGTAACATCAAGTGTTTTTAGTAAAATTAAACTTAACAACAATCAAATAGAAACCTTATCAAATCTCCGCGACACACTTTTGCCAAAACTAATTAGTGGAGAAATAAAACTGACAATATAACTATGGTAGCAAAATAATTGAAGCAAGAGAATGGGAAAGAGATTTCCTAATTGATGATGGTAGAATAATTACTTTAAAATGTGATGCAGACTACTACGAGATTTCATTTTGGGAAGGTGAAAATCAATTAGGCGGTTCTGCTGATGTGTTTTATTTTGAGGAATTAGATGAGAATCCTGATAATAAATTTCGTTTATCAAGAATGTATTGTCCTCTTAAAGGTTATGGTCTTGGCAGAGAAGCTGTTAAAATGTTTATTGAATTATTCGATGCAATTGTCGTAACTCGTGCTTTTGGTGAAGGACCATTTGATGATGGAAGTCATCTTACTGAAGATGCTCCAGGTTTTGTTATCCATATGCAGAAAGAAAAACTAATTGAGGAATGGTATCAACCAGATGATTATGATTTTTAAAATTTAAACCATGACCAAACTCTTTGAAGACCACATAGAACAATTTGCAATAGAGCAGCTCAAAGCCCTGGGTTACGATTATATTTATGCTCCCGAAATTGCACCTGACGGTACAAACCCCGAGCGTGAAAACTACCAACAGGTTTTACTTTTGAACAGACTTAAAACTGCTATTAAAAGAATAAATCCTAAAATCCCTGCCGATGCTCAGGATGATGCTATTAAAGAAATATTACGCATCAATTCTCCCGACCTTATTGCAAACAACGAGTTGTTTCATCGTATGCTCACAGAGGGGATAAATGTTTCTTATCAAAAAGATGGAGATAAAAGAGGCGATTTAGTTTGGCTTATTGATTTTGACAATCCTATAAACAACGAATATATTGTTGCTAATCAGTTTACAATTATCGAAGAAGGAATTAACAAACGCCCTGATATTATTCTATTTGTCAATGGAATTCCTTTGGTAGTTATCGAATTAAAAAATGCCTCTGACGAAAATGCAACAATACACTCTGCATTCAAACAATTACAAACATATAAATCCGTAATTCCTTCACTATTTACCTACAACTCACTTTTAATTATTTCTGATGGATTAGAGGCTAAGTCTGGTTCTTTATCTGCCGGTTTCACTCGTTTTATGTCTTGGAAAACCACTGACGGCAAAAAACTTGCTTCTCATCTCGATTCTGAACTCGAAACAATAATTAAAGGACAATTAAATAAGGAAACTTTACTCGATTTACTTCAATATTTTACTGTATTCGAAAAAAACAAAAGAGAAGACCTTAAAAATGGAATTACAACAATAGAAACAGTAAAAAAAATAGCTGCATACCATCAATACTATGCCGTAAACAAAGCCGTTGTAAGTAGTATTCTAGCATCAAACGAATCTGGAAACAGAAAAGCTGGTGTAGTATGGCATACACAAGGCTCTGGTAAATCTTTGTCAATGGTATTTTATTCAGGAAAGATTATTCAAAAACTTAATAATCCTACCATCCTTGTAATCACCGACCGCAACGACCTTGACGATCAATTGTTTGATACTTTTGCAGCTTCAAGAGTTCTTCTAAAACAAACACCGGTTCAGGCAGATTCCCGTACACACTTAAAAGAATTATTAAAAGTGTCATCAGGTGGAGTTGTATTTACAACAATTCATAAATTTCAGCCAGACGAAGGCAATATTTATGAAACCTTAACTGAACGTAAAAATGTAATTGTTATTGCTGATGAAGCACACCGCACTCAATATGGTTTCAAGGCTAAAACTGTTGACGATAAAGATGATAAAGGGAATGTTATTGGAAAAAAGATTGTTTATGGATTTGCAAAATATCTGCGTGATGCTTTACCCAATGCTACTTACTTAGGATTTACAGGCACACCAATAGAAAGTAATGATGTTAATACTCCTGCTGTTTTTGGCGATTATGTTGATATTTACGATATTGCTCAGGCTGTAGAAGATGGTGCAACTGTAAGAATTTATTATGAAAGCAGACTGGCAAAAGTAAATCTTAGCGAAGAAGGCAAGAAACTAATCGAAGAACTAGATAAAGAATTAAAGAATGATGATTTAACTGATGTTCAAAAAGCAAAAGCCAAATGGACACAGCTCGAAGCACTTATTGGAAGCGAAAACAGAATTAAAAATGTAGCAAAAGACATAGTGCATCATTACACCGAAAGACAAAAAGTATTTGATGGTAAAGCTATGATTGTAACAATGTCGAGACGAATTGCAGCTGAACTATACAAAGCAATTATACAACTAAAACCCGAATGGCATAATGATGATTTAAGCAAAGGAGTTATTAAAGTAGTAATGACATCTCAATCATCTGATGGACCTGAAATAGAAAAGCACCATACAACTAAAGAACAGCGGAGAGCACTTGCCGACAGAATGAAAGACCCTGATGATGAACTACAACTGGTAATTGTTAGAGACATGTGGCTTACTGGTTTTGATGCTCCATCACTTACAACACTGTACAACGACAAGCCAATGAAAGGTCATAACTTAATGCAAGCAATTGCTAGAGTTAACCGTGTATATAAAGACAAACCCGGAGGATTAGTTGTTGACTATTTGGGGATTGCAGCAGATCTAAAAAATGCTTTGGTTTTCTATTCCGATAGTGGAGGTAAAGGAGACCCAACAATAGCACAAGATCAAGCTGTAGATTTAATGTTGGAAAAGCTTGAAGTTGTTTCTCAAATGTTCCTCGAAAAACCAATTAAACAACACACAGAATCATATCTTCAATTAGCTGCAGATCCAGACGTTCCATACATTACTAAAAATGATGGTTTTAAGTACGAAGATTTTTTTGATGCAGATACAAGAACCAAACTAAAGATTATTCTTGCAGCCGAAGAGCACATTTTAAGTCTTGATGATGGAAAGAAAAGATTTATAAATGAAGTTACAGCCCTGACAAAAGCCTATGCAATTGCAGTTCCTCACGAACAGGCAATGGATGTAAAAGATGAAGTTTCATTTTTTCAGGCAGTAAAAGCAAGACTGTCTAAATTTGACATTACCGGTGCAGGTAAAAGTGATGAAGAAATAGAAACAGCCATTCGTCAAGTAATTGATGAGGCATTAGTTTCAGAGCAAGTAGTAGATGTATTTGATGCAGCGGGAATAAAAAGACCTGACATATCCATATTATCCGAAGAATTCCTTATGGATATTAAGAATATGAAGCATAAAAACTTAGCTTTGGAAACACTAAAAAAACTACTAAATGACGAGATAAAATCACGTAGTAAAACAAACTTCATTCAGAGTAAAAGTTTAATGGAAATGTTAGATAACTCGATTAAAAGATATCAAAATAAGATTCTCACAGCAGCAGAAGTAATACAGGAATTGATTGATTTAGCAAATGAAATACAGAAAGCCGATAAGCGAGGCGAACAATTAGGATTAACTGACTATGAACTTGCATTTTACGATGCAGTTGCAAATAATGAAAGTGCAAAACAAGTATTAGGCGACGAAGTATTAAGAAATTTAGCAATATATCTTGTAGAAACTGTAAAGAAAAACGCAAGTATAGACTGGACATTAAAAGAAAGCGTAAAAGCCAAATTAAAGGTAATGGTAAAAAGAGCCTTACGTAAATTCGGTTACCCACCCGACCAGCAAAAACTTGCCACCGAAACAGTATTAAAACAAGCGGAGTTGTTGGCGGATTATTTGGTGGAATGATGGTGAATTGCTAATAAAAAGATAAAATAACGTGTTTATTAACATTTTTGTGCTAATATTTCACTTATAAGTGAAATTTATTATTACTTTTGCAAAACATAATCAAATGAAATACAGAATAGTGAAACTTACAAATTTTAGTGGCAAAGAGGCTTCTGTGTACACGATTAAAGATTTAAGCACTAATGAAACACTATTTGATCAATTCATAAAAAACAATCTTTCTTCATCTTCACGTGAAATAAAAAACATTTTAATACGTTTACAAACTATAGGTAATGAAACAGGAGCCAGAGAACATTTCTTTAAGATAAAAGAAGGGACATTAGGAGATGGAGTATGTGCACTATATGATAAACCTAAAAGTAAACTCAGATTATATTGTATTCGATATGGTATGAATTTAATAATATTAGGAAACGGAGCTCCTAAATCAAAACAAATTAGGACATTTCAAGACGATGACAAATTAACCGAAGCAAACTATTTTTTAAGACGATTATCAAAAGAGATAAAGGACAGAACAACAGCAGGTGAAATCTGTTTTACTAACGATGGAATGGACTTAGAAGGAAACTTAAACTTTTATGACGATGAAAACTAAAAAAGCAGAACTATACAACAGCAATCTTATTAACGAATTACTTGAATCTATAGACCCGGAAGAAGCAAAGAGAATTGAAGAAAGAATGCTTTTGGCTACCAAAATAGATGATTCAATGAAAGCAAAAGGCTTAAATAAAAGTCAATTTGCTGAACTAATGGG
>Ga0334896_1002854_pt1 | contig 11220 bp, 8 predicted proteins | sample GraSluR3_MG_8_FD_207734 | JGI IMG/M metagenome (GOLD analysis project Ga0334896, IMG submission 207734) | Sludge microbial communities from methane-producing bioreactor in Wageningen University, Netherlands - Granular Sludge_27_06-R3 | ecosystem: Engineered > Bioreactor > Anaerobic > Unclassified...
TCTCAAGCTCCCTTTGAGTGAAATCACCTGTGGTAATCCCTGAAGAACCTTCTTCCCTTAGTCTTGATGTAATCTTTGCGGCGACCTTGCCTGGGAGTATGATGCTGCCCTTCATGCCATCCACTATTGCTTCTATCAGTTTGTCACTGCCAATATCCTTAAGCAGGTAGCCTGATGCACCATAGGTCATGGCCTTAATGATATACTCATCATCATCAAATGTAGTCAGCATGATGACCACAGTTTCAGGAGAATCCCTCTTGATCAGTCGGGTGGCTTCCACCCCGTCCATCTTTGGCATCCGAATATCCATCAAGACCACATCGGGCTTGATTTCAAGGGTTTTTTCATAGGCACTGGCACCATTTTCAGCCATGTCCACAACGGTGATAAGAGTGTTCATCTCCAAAAGTGCCTTCAGTCCATCCAATATTATCCTCTGATCATCCGCAAGCAAGACCCTGATTTTATTCACTCTCTTCACCTCCAGCAACTCCAACCAAGGGTAGGGTGATCTCAACAGAAAATCCCTCTCCGGGACCACTTTCCGTATTCATGGTACCACCAACTCCCAGTACCCTCTCCTTCATGGCGGTAAGTCCAAATCCATACACTATCTCATCGGTTCCAACTCCATTGTCCGAATATGTCATGCACAACCTTTCCCTGAAGTCCTGAAACAGAATGTCCGCCCTGTTTGCCTTCCCATGCTTAAGACTGTTTGTGCAGCACTCCTTTATGGAACCTAGGAGGACACCCTGTAGAATCGGTGGTATTGCTTCCTTTACATCCATTATAATCGAGATTTCCATTCCCGTGTTTTGTAGCATTTCCTCCTGTAGTTCCCCCAGTGCTGCTGGAAAATTCCCCACCTCCCCTTTCCGGATTGTCCTGACTGACAGCCTTATTTCACCGAGCCCCCTTTTAACCTGGTCCTTAGCCAGGGACAGCTTTTCAAGAGCTTCCTCCGGTTGGTCGCCAAAGAGCTTCTCAGCATTCTCAATTGAAATTACAGCACTTGTCAAGGTGTGTCCGACCTTGTCATGAATCTCAGCAGTGATCCTGTTGCGTTCTGAGATTGCTCCCATTTCCCTCAGCTGTTCTGCCTGGTACTGGACCCTTTCAAGGGCTGCACTTAGCTGGTTGTTTGTCAGCAGCTGACGCTTGAGAGTATAGAAGGCAGCTATCACAAGTACAAAGAGCAGGGTGTTTATATACAGGTAGCTGATGATCTCGTCCATCCCATCCAGTCCATTGAATCTGAGGGCCTTTGCAACACCTCCTATCCAGTAGGCACAGAAGGCTGCCATGGTGTAGGGCCTTGCAAGTCTGAAGGGAAACCTGTTTATTATACTGGCTGTCACTATTAAGACGATAAACTGGGCGAAGTATGAGTTGTCCAGATACTCAATCGGTATGGCAATGACCAGCTGAGTGATGGGTAGAATGTAGTATAGGATTCCAGAATTTTCATCTATGAAAAGGTTGTTTATCACCATTATGACAAAGCAATAGGCCAGCAGGCCAGCAAGTAGGCCTTGATATGGATTTTCAACGTTATCGGCAATAATCCTTAGGGAGAAAATTTCATAGGCTATCACAAGCATGACAAATATCCCCTGCTTGATATTGGGATCAACATCCACACCTTCAAAGTCACGCGCCATCCTTTTTTCCGTCCTGCGATTGTTAAACAGGTAGACAGCAGCAGCAGGAAGGTTGAGGACAGCAATGGCCAAGGCGTAGGCTCTCCGCTTAGCCCTTGAAAGTTCACCATTTCTCAAGGCATGCCTGATGAAGTATGCCTGAATGGCAATCTGAACAATGATTCCAGGTATTATTATCGGCAAGAATCTACTCACTTCCATACAACTACCTTCCTTTCTTCCACTCCATATTGACAAAGGATCCACCTTGATATATCTTTATTATACGAAATATTCTGATAACAATAAAGCATGTGCTATTATTTTTTCAAAGGAGGTACTTATGGGTGCAAACAAAGGTTGGCTATGGACAAAAATAGACTCTGACTACTGGTCTGAACCATCAGAGGAGATCTATTATCTGGGAAGTAGATGGGAGGATATGGGTTTTAGAAAATTTCTTGATCTTGGATGTGGCATAGGGAGACATTCTCTACACATGGCCAAGCTGGGCTTTGATGTGACAGCTTACGACCTTTCCGATACGGGGCTTCAGCTCCTAAGGGACAAGGCCTCCAAAATGGAACTATCTATTCATACAGTCAAGGGCGATAACGAGAGACTGACATTCAATGACTCCTCTTTTGATTGTCTCCTTGCCTATCACTCCCTCTACCACTCGGATTCGGAGGGGATGGGCAGGATTGTTTCCGAGATGCACAGGGTGCTGGGGAGTGGTGGAGAAGGCTACCTGACCCTGATTTCAAAGTCCCATCCTGATTATCTGAGGGATGACCTGGAAAAACTGGATGCAAACACAGTCATGAAGCCTGAGGAGGACGGGAGCATAGTACCCCACTATTTCGTCCAGTATGAAGAAATAGAAAAGCTGCTCCACCCCTTTGAAGTCATCAAGGTCAAGCATGTTGAGGACTTCTTCTCCGGTAAAAGCAGCTGGCACTATTTTGTTCATTGCAGAAAACCATAGGGGTTGAAAATCTAAGCAAAATCTATAATTCAAGCCTTATTCCGTTGTTCCGGAGCCATTCCTTCCTTTTTTCATAATCTGGCAGTATTCTCTCAAGCAACTGCCAAAAGTCCCTGGAATGGTTTCTGTGGACCATATGACACATCTCATGGACCACGATGTAGTCCAAAACCGGGGCCGGGGCCATTACAACCTTCCAGTTGAAGAGGAGCTCATTGTCCCTTGTGCAGCTTCCCCACCGCTTGTCCTGGTCCTTGATCACAATCCTCCTGGGTTTGTGGTCAAAGTATCCCTGGTAGTAGTCCACACGCTCCGTGACCTTCTCCTTGGCCTTGTCCCTGTACCAGTCCCTGAGGGCTTTTCTCACATGGTCCTCATCCCTTGAGGCTGTCCTTACCACAAACCTGCCTCTGAACAGCTTCGCCTCAGGGACCCTCACAGACCTATCCACAACAATATCTAGGGAATGGTTTCTTCCAAGGTAGAGAAAGGACTCTCCGTTGACATACTCCTTTCTGCTTCTTCTGTGCTCGATCTCCTTGATTTCATATAGCTTCTGGACAATCCATCTTGATTTTCCCTTTACTGCCTGGAGTATCTCTTCCTCGGTTTTTCCAAGAGGTGCCACTACAGTGATCTCCCTTGGAGGATTGACCTGTATGGACAAGGTCCTTCTTTTGCTGTATTCAAGCTCAAATTCTATTCTCTCGGTTCCATATTGATATTCCAGTCTCATCATTCATTGCTCCAGTCATCTGTATGGTAGTGCACCTTGGCCAGGTCCATGATCTTTGCCGCCAGCCTGGTGATCTTGTCGTAGTCCCCAATCTCGTCATAGTAGTTGGACAGGAGGGTTGAATGGATCTCCTGCTCCATTTCATTTATCCTTGTGGGATTATGGTGAAAGCCCACAACCCAGCTTCTCTTTATTGCATCAACTATTGAGCCTGTCATCCTCTTGAGGAGGGACACCTGGTCATCCATGTAGTAGACAACATCCTCGGCAACCCTTTCATCAGTTATCTCTGATCTCAGCATATCAAAAATGGCTAGCTCCCTCTTTTCCTTAAGCCCAAGCTTTGCAACCAGGTTTTCCTCCCCATGCTCGAACTCCCTGTCAATGAACTCCTGAAGCTGCTTCTTTCTCTGTTCCCAGTTAAGGTCTGTCTCCTCCAGTATCTTCTGAAGCCTCTCCAGAAGAGATTGGTAGTGTACAGGGTTCTCCTTCATCTTGACTGTGATGGCATGCCTTATGGCATGTTCCATGGTGGAGGCAATGGCCTCATCAGAGCCTCCAAGCTTTTCCTTGAAGTCCTTGTCAAATAGGGTAACCGGCTTAATCCACTGGAATACCCCAAGGGATTTCAGGTGGGAGGAAATCAGTTCCCTTGATTTCTCTCCACAATCGGATATGTCTATCCTGTCCTCAGGTTCAAATCTCACCTTGGCTGCCGCCCTTATGTAGGACAGCCACTTAAGTTCATCAATGTCCTCCTTCTTTACATGGGTTGGCATAAGTGCGTTGAAGGTCACAGCAAACCTCTTGTAGGCCACTTCAAACTCAGCCCTCTTGTTATCAGGCTTTAGCACATCCATCAGCTGATCAAGGTCTCCCTTGTCCACACCTGCAAAGATGCGGAGTACAGCCTCCTTGTAGTCCTGCATGGTCCTGTATAGGGACTCAACACTCTCCATCGGCTCCCCTACATCCCCCTTGTCGAATATCTGCAGAGCCTCCTCAAGGTGCTTGGTGATTCCAAAATAGTCCACAACCTTGCCAAACTCCTTCTTTCGCTGCTTCTCAACCTCCACCCCATCCTCAAGGTCCCTGTAGGGCTTGTCATAGGTCCTGTTGACCCTGGCTATGGCCTGGAGAAGGGTGTGTTCCTTGAGAGGCCTGTCCAGGTACATGACATCCTCAATTTTTGCATCAAAGCCCGTAAGGAGCATGTCCTTTACAATAAGTATGCAAAGCCTGTCCTTCTCAATCTCCTTCTTGAACCTGTCTATGAGTAGCCTCTGCTCGACCTTTGTGGTTCGGTGTTCCTTTATGTAGGGTTCATCGTTGTTTCCAGCCGAATAGATTACCCGAATCTCTATTGGATCATCACCAAAGACCTCCGGCATATGCTTCATAAGCTTCTTGTAGTAGAGGGTGCAGGCATGCCTTGACACCGTAACCAGCTGGGCCTTGAAGCCCTCGTTGTAGCTGTTGTCCCTGTAGTGGACAAGCAGGTCCCTGGCAATGTGGTCAATCCTTTCTTCAGCCTCCGCTATTCCAATCTTGTTGAAATACCTCTGTTTTATGGCCTCCTGCTCCTCCATGGTCTTGTTCCTGAAGTAGTCCTGGAAGTCCTCGTCAAGCTTGTCCTTCAGGATATGCAGGTCCTGCCTTCTCCCCTCATACATTATGGCAACTGTGTTGCCGTCCTTGACAGACTGGGAAAGGGTATAGCTGTCTATGAGCCTTCCGAAGGTCCTGTAGGTTGACTTGTCGTCCTTTTCAATGGGGGTTCCCGTAAATCCAATGAAGGTTGCATTGGGAAGGGCCGCCCTCATGTTTGCGGACAGGTTGCTGTACTGGCTTCTGTGGGCCTCGTCAGTGAAAACTATGACATTGGACTTGTTTGTCAAAACCTCCACTTCCTTTGTGAAGAAGAGGCTGGTCCTTGCAGCCTCTTCCTCAAATACCGGATCCTCGTCAGTCTCCGATTGGAACTTCTGGATGGTTGTGCATATTATCTTCGCCTGGGCCATTCCGAGGAGGTCCTTCATTTCCTGGACGGTCTCAGCCCTTGTGAGTATCTTGTCCAGGTTGTTCCTGCCTGCCGAGTATTCCCTGGGGAAAACTCCCTTGAAGGTGCTGTATATCTGAAGGTCCAGGTCAACCCTGTCTGTGATCACCACAATCATGGTGTCCCTAAGGTCTCTTGTCCTTCTTATCATCCTTGCCAGCATTACCATTGTCAGGGACTTTCCAGATCCCTGGGTATGCCAAATAACCCCGCCTCGCTGGAGGGGAGTTTTGCCTTCCATCATTCTCTTGAAGGCCTTCATGGCAGCCCTGTACTGCTGGTACCTGGCTATCTTCTTTATCCTAATGTCTCCCTCTGTCTCAAAGAGGATGAAATGCTGCATGATATTGAAAAGGTTTCTCTTCTCAAGTACTCCCAGAAGGAATATGTTCTGTCCGTTGTTGTCCACATCAGGTATGTCCTCCAGTTTATGGGGATAAGGGTCCTTCCACTCCAGGTAGTAGTCGTAGGATGAGGATATGGTTCCCACATAGCCTTTGTACTTGTTGATTATTCCATTGAGGAAATTTGTGTGGAAAAGCCTCTGGGCCCCCTCTGAAACCATCCCGTCACGGATGTCCATATACCTCTGAATCTGATCAAATCCGTCCTTCTTCCCGGCGTTCATATCGCCTCCACCCTGCTTGAAGGGGGACTTTGCCTCAATCACCCCTATGGGGATTCCGTTTATGAAGACCACTATATCCGGAATTATCTCGCACTCTGGTCCCTGAACCAGATACTGGTTGGTGACCAGGAAGTCATTGTTCTCAATGTCCTCAAAGTCAATGAACCTGACTGTCCTGTGCTTCTTCTGGCCGTCAATGGTCTGGACCACAGTGTAGTCCAGGTCAACAATGGCCCTGTGGATCCGCTCATTGATTTCCATAAGGGATATGCCCAGGCTTTCGCTGTGGAGGATAAACTTCACGGCAGCCTCCAGTGAATCTCCGTCCATCCAGGGGTTTAGCCTAAGGAGGGCCCTTCTCAGTCTCCCTTCAAGGATTACATCACGAAGAGACTCCCTCTCACCGTATGCAGGAATCAGCCTTTCACCTGGTATGAACTTGTATCCCAACCTTTCTGTCAGATAATCCAAGGCCGGCTTTTCAGCCAAGGTGTACTCATTTCCCAATACTGGCAAGCTTATCCCTCCCCTTATATTCCTGCTTCCCTGCTAAATTTTTATACTACCCTGATCTTTCCTGTAAGCAGGCGGTCCATCAGTGCCTGTTTTAGAATTTTATAGTTGTCTTTGTTTTTCTTTAGTTGGTTGATATGATCGTCGATTGATGAAAGTATTGAGGCTATTTTCTCTTGTTCTTCAAGTGGTGGTATAGGCACTGGCAACTTAGAAAGCTTTTTCCTCGTTATTCTTCTTCTTGTGGTTCCTTGTTCATTTAGTCTCGAATACTTTAGACCTTGATAAGAGTTAAGAAAGTAATTAACGAATTTTAACTGATGTATTTTTGTGTCTAACCTTAGTATAACGCAATCTACAGAGGTTATCATTCTCTTGTTCAAATCTGGTGCTATGCAGCTTCGGCCAGTAGGTTCTGCCATTCTACAAATCAATATATCATCTTTAAATACCTCTTTACAGTTAAGGCTACGAAAGCTTTCTTCTGAAATATACTTCTTATCTTCTTTTTCAACAAACTCTCCAATTCCAATATTACCAGTTTGAATTAGTCTTATTCCATCTTCTCTGAGATGTTCTTTTTCAATCCAGTCCCCGTCGATAAAACTATTCTTGATTTTCTTATTTGCAATCTCTTCTAACGCTTTTACCTCCCACCCATTGGGAATCCTTCCAATCTCTGTATCCTTAAACTCCGTATGTCCAATCCCCTCTGTAAGAAGCTTCTGCATCATCCCCTTTTTAAGAAGCTCATAATCCTCAATAAGTCTGTCCAGGTCCTCAATGTGGTTGTCTGCGGTGGACAGGATTTCTGCGATTTTTTCCTGCTCCTTTAGTGGGGGGATGGGAAATAAAAAACTTCTCATTTGTTTCCAGGATGTTCTTGGCATTTTAGTACCATATGATTGATTAGAAACTGTGTCAATAAAATTGTTACTTTGAATTAAATAGTAAGGAAACTCACAATTTTTATTTGGACGAAGCACCAATATCTCAGTAGAGCAAGCCCCCTCAAACTCAGTATAGTGATACTTCCTTAGATAAGGCCTTAATTTACCAAACAAAATATCCCCTTTTCTGAAGGTATTTTTTGAACTTTTCATTTGACTTGTGTTTCCTATCCCCAACAGCTTCCCTGTAGCAACTTCAAGATGTTCAAGGCCAATGTATGGTATATCTTTGTCATTCTGTTCATATTTCTTATTTATGTTTGCTACAAAATGGCCTAATGGTTTAACTTCCCAATCCTCTGGTATAATTCCAATCTCCGTCTTTTTATACCCTTCCCTGATTTCAGCCATATCCATCACCCTAAATCCTTTCAAAGCCAAGGTCCTGAAGGAAGGAGTTGAGCTTTTCCTTGGACTGGGCAAGGTCCTCTTCCCCTTGTCGGATGCTTTCCAGGACAAGGTGGATGTCTATCTCCTCTTCCTCCTCTGTTGTATCAACATACCTGCTTATATTAAGGTTGTGGTCGTTCTCCTCAATCTCCTTAAGGTCAACAACCCTTGCATATCTTTCAACATCCTTGAAGTCGTGATAGGTCTTTACAATCCTTTCAATGTCCTCTTCCCTCAGCCTGTTCTTGTTGCCGTCCTTCACATACCCTTCCGAAGCGTCGATAAATAGAACCTTGCCCTTTCTCTCCTCAGGCTTGCTCTTGTTGAGGATCACAACCGCTGCCGGTATGCTGGCCCCATAGAACAGGTTCTGTGGAAAGCCGATAACAGCCTGGAAAAGGTCATCCTTGAGAATCCCTTCCCTGATCCTGCCCTCTGCTCCTCCCCGAAACAGAACTCCATGGGGAACTACTGTTGCCATTACCCCCTTGCTGTTCAGGGATGCCAGCATATGCTGGACAAATGCCAGATCTCCGTAGCTTGCAGGTGCAACTCCGTAGTTGAACCTGTTGTAGTCGTTCTTCTCAGCAACTTCACGCCCCCAGTTCTTAAGGGAGAATGGAGGGTTTGAAAGGACCATATCAAAGGTCTTAAGTGTGGCACCCTGGGTGTTCTTCGGGTCCCTGATTGTGTCTCCCTTCCAGATTGTGGATCCGGATACGTCATGAAGAAGCATGTTCAATTTACAGATCGCCCAGGTTGAAAGATTTATCTCCTGGCCAAACAGCTGCATGTTTCTGTGATTCTGCTTCTGGACATCCCGGACGTACTCAATTGCAGATATGAGGAATCCACCGGACCCGGCACAGGGGTCGTAGATGGAGGTTCCTTCATGGGGTCCAAGCAGCCTGACCATTGTATCCTTGACCTCCTTGGGGGTATAGAATTCCCCTCCCTTGGCTCCTCCATCATCAGCAAATTCCTTGATAAGGTACATGTAGGCATCTCCAAGGATATCCGGCGACTCCAGTCCCTGGTTGGAAAGGTTCATAGCATCGAATATCTGTATCAGCTGGTTGAGCTTTCCGTCTGGAACCCTCTCCTTGTCGTTGTAGTTTGCCGTGGTTAAGACCCCGTCAAGCTCTGAGTTTCTTGGTTCATCCTCAATGGCCTTAAAGGCCTTGTCAAGGGCTGGTCCGATATTGAGGGTCAGGTCCTTGAAGCTTTCCCACCTTGCCTGCTTTGGTATGAAGAAGGTCTTGTAGGACTTTGCATTCTCAAGCTCCTTGTCCAGTGCCTCCGGTGGCAGCTTGGCAAATTTCTCCCTCTTCTCTTGTCTCTCCAGATCAAACTGGTCATTTATTCTCTTTAGAAAAAGCATTCCGAATATGTAATCCATGTACTGGGAGCTGTTAAGGGTTCCCCTAAGTATGTTTGCACAATCCCACAGCTTGTTCTCCAGTGTACGTAAATCTATCTTCTGCATATGATGCATTCCTCCTGTCATTGGTGATTCTTGAAAATCTTGTCATATATTCCCATTATATCGCATCCTGTCCCTGCCACCAAGTCAAGAATAACTCTAAATAACCCTCCATGTGGATGCCATTGAAATGATTATCTTCCCTGAAAATTTGTTATTGCCCTATTCCGTTTAATCTTCGTAGTTGACATCAATACCAATATCTCTGTATGCATTAAGGAAATATATCATTCTAAACGTGTTCTCCATCTTTTCCTTTTCTTCAATGTCATTTTCTTTGATTACGTCTCTTCTGAAGCCCTTAAAGTTATCAACCAGTCTAATCAATATCAGATCATCGAATATCCCCGACATCCCCGATGTTATATACATGCCTTCGTATGGCAGTACTCTTGTGAACAAAAGAGGGTTACCCTCCAGAGTTTTGCTGAAAAGTATATCTGTCAACCTTATGTTTTTCCGGTCCTCCAGAAGGTCCCTGAGGAAGATCAGGTTTTTGCTCTCTGACTTGTTTACTACCCTGAACAGTGAAAGGTAGGAGTTGTCGTAGCTATCAAGTATTTCAGCCTCCAATTGGCTGATCATATTATTGTCCCTAAATAGCTGATAGATCTTTTTACCGTCCACCATGTGTTCATAGATCAGAAAATCCAGAAGAAACGGCAAATACATTTTATCATAAATAAGCTCATCCACATCACCCATCATATCGATATAATCCGCACAATGCCTCAGAATTTCCATTCCAAACTTATCAACCGAATAATCAAAAATTCTTGAGTTAAGGATTAGCTGGGCTTCCCTAAAGTCTTTGTATCTTTCCATAAACACGTCCACTCCTTGCAATAGTCTACTTTATTACTATTTTGCTACAACAGCAATGGTATAATTCAAAATCCATTGTAACTTACTCCATTATAACCCAAGTCCATAGTATTCCCAATCAAATTCCGAATATTTGTTGAATTCACAACACACTTGTATTGTCGTGTTATTATATTATCAATCTATTGGAGGTAATATAATGAAAAAAATTTCTATGTTAATCTTGGTTATGCTATTTCTCTTAACCGGGTGCTCTACCCAAGGCTCCTTACCTGTGTTGAATCTTGATGACCCCCGTTTTGATGGGTATGTACCGGAAAAATCCCTGTATTACAATCCCGAATCAGGGATAAGGTTAAGGGTGAGCCCGATGATCGAGGCCACATACCTGGCTGTTGAGATGACTGGCAGGAGCAATGACTTCACCAATTACAATGACGATACTCCCTACATTGAGACAGGCAAGGAAAGGTTCAAGGAGTTTGAAGACCATGAATTTATTGGACTTCTCTCCTCAATGATGACAAGGGGCTAAAAATGTGTCCATGGGGACTGACCCCATGGACACATTTTTCTTCGATATTTATATCAGAACAGGAACCAACTAGCTGCCAGTCCAAAGATTACACTATAGATAAGCATCTCAAGATATAGTTTGCCGGAAACCTTTCCCTGGATGTACCTTGGCTTCATATAAACAAACCCTTCAATATTGTGGGGAAATGGTACGGCACAGGCAAAGTCTGTGTAGATGAACATCAGCCCTCCCAGGAAAAGTGCCCTCATCATAAATGAGATGCCCCCAAGCATTCCTAGGATTGGATAGAGGACGACCGACATCAAAATTCCTCTGACCAGCTGTGCTGGCAGGAACCATTTTTCAACGTGCTTGCTCTCTTCCTTAACAGACATATCTCTCATATAGTCAATAACCCTTTGCTTGTCTTCGTACAAATCCTTGCTCACCTTCAGTGCAATCATGCCGGCAAGGGTGTAGGCTAT
>Ga0334896_1002855_pt1 | contig 11214 bp, 5 predicted proteins | sample GraSluR3_MG_8_FD_207734 | JGI IMG/M metagenome (GOLD analysis project Ga0334896, IMG submission 207734) | Sludge microbial communities from methane-producing bioreactor in Wageningen University, Netherlands - Granular Sludge_27_06-R3 | ecosystem: Engineered > Bioreactor > Anaerobic > Unclassified...
AGAAGAACTTCTACATTACTGAGGGCTCTCTGCGATTCCCCTCTTCGGGAACAGGACTCACCGAAGATTTCATGCCGAGGCTCTCTCTTCGCGCCAGATTACGGGAATTCGAGGCAGATGGGACTCGTATCGATATCTACCTTGTTCTCCAGGAGTCTCGATTCGACGACCTTGACCCACGTTTCGAGTCCGTCCCCATGCGTTCCACGAATGAAATACTTGAGTTGCTCGGACAAAATCTTGTCTCCATGGGAGCCGATCGGGACAGTGGTGCGACCAGTGTTGTTGCTGTCGCATCTGCAGCCACCGATGTGATCAGTAGATTGGGGTTGTTACAGACCACCACGATCTCACTCGGATTTTCCAATATCATTCGAGAGTCGCTCGGCCTCGATGTCTTCACCATTCGGACGAATCTCCTGCAGAACATTCTATTGGAGGCTCTCCCAGGAATAGCGGCCGATACTGCTGTGAGCCCGATAGCACGCTATCTGGACAATACCACTATGTATATCGGAAAATATCTGCTGGATGATTTCTATCTCCAGGGAATGCTTCACTTCAGGCGAGACTATTTCGGCTCTCAGAACACCTTCCTCGCCTCCGATCTCAGAATCGACACAGAGTTGAGCGTTGAGTGGACAAACCCATTGGCAACTTTCAGTTTCTTCACTCAGCCTGAAGAGTTGTCGGTTTTCGATTTATTCGATACTATGGGCTTTAGTATAACAAAGCGATTCGAGTTCTAGAAAAGGAGACTACATGCTGCGTAAAGTTATTATCCCCATTCTCTTGCTGTTTTTCATTGTTCCTATTGCAGCAGCAGATACACCAGCTGCAGTAAACTGGTGGGAAGGCAAACCGATAGTTGAATTTGTCTATGTGGATCTACAGTCGGTCGACTCGAAAGAGATCGATCCATTGGTAGAGCCCCTAGTGGGAACCCCGTACGATCAGCAAGCAATCGACGAACTGGAGAGGAGTCTGATCGATTCTGGGTATTTCCTTGAGGTGATCCTTATTCCTGCTAGAGTCGATGGCGGCACCGACCGTACCATGGTGTACATAGAGTTCGTCGAACGACAGCAGCTCACTTCAGTTCAGTTCAGCGGAAACCGATTTGTCACTACCGAAGAATTGCGATCTGCCGTTGTGCTTGAACCGGGAACCATGTTCGAATCTTCCGAGTTAAACACTTCTGTACAACAAATTCGACAGCTCTACAATGCAAAAGGGTATGACAGGGTGGATATTGTGCCATCCTACGAAACCGACAGTCGGGGTGAAGGGATTGCCGTTCGTTTCGCCATAACCGAGTATGAGTGGTATCTGCAGAGACCAATTCGGGGATTCTCCTATAAAGGGCTCCAGAATGTGGCAGCAGACACGCTCGATGATCTGACGTATCCATTCATCGGACGACCATTTACCCAACAATTGTATACCGAGTTGGAGAGAACGTTGAATGAGACTGGGCGATTCAGTGTGTTCCAAGCCGAAGCGAAACGGGGAGGAGCGAACAACAACGAACTATTCATCGAATTCACCTTCACAGAACTGCCGGTCATTCGTGCTATCCAGTTCGAGAACAACAGTGCTGTTCGTACCCGAGTACTCCAAGACCGTTTGAGTGTGAAAACTGGTGAGTTCCTTTCACTCAATAGGGTAAATGGAGAGACAGAATCTTTGAAATCCCTCTATAAGAGTCGAGGCTATGCCGATGTAGATGTTGCATCTTCCTATACGATCGACAGTGACACCAATCTCTTGGATCTTACATTCACCGTAACTGAAGGGAGACAGTGGAAAGTTGGAGAGATCCAATTCGAGGGGAACGAGGAACTGGGAAACTCTGTGTTACAGAAAGCTGTTTCGACACGAGTGCAGTCGCTTTTCAATTCAGGAAATTACGAAGAGTCCAAGGTAACTGCCGATTCTCAAGCCATTCAGCTTGCATACCAAAAGAATGGTTATGTCGATGCTCAGGTTCGTGACGTACGAATTGAGGATATTCCAGAAGAGGACACTTCAATACGAAAACTCCGCATCGTGTTTGAAATCGAAGAGGGATCCCAATGGTTCTATGGTGGAATCGAGGTTGAGGGAAATACCGTGTATGACGATGAGGAGATACAGAATCTGCTCACCATGCGGGCCGGAAGTGTACTCGATATCTCTCGAGTCCAGAATGAGATTGGCAAGATTGCCGACCTCTATTGGGATGAAGGGTATGTGGAGAACACCATCGATGTACAGGAGACACGGAACCAAGAGACGAATACGATTCACTACACCATAGTGATTGTAGAACGGGGACAGGCTGTAGTCGAAGAGGTCATCATTCGAGGTCTCACGAAGACTAAACCCTATGTACTGGAACGGGAACTCGCATTGATTGAAGGAGATATCTTTAGCAAGGCAAGGTACATACAGAGTGCTCGAAATTTGTATAACACCGGACTGCTCACCGATGTCGTCCCATCTATCGGCTATGGTTCAGCTGAGAATAGTCTGGTGGTCACCTATGATGTGACCGAGGGAAATCAGATGAACATCGGCTTCGGTGCGACCTTCGGTGGAAACGTTGAGGGTTTTCCGGTCAGTGGCTTCCTCCAGTGGTCGGATACAAACCTCGGAGGCACCGGAAGGGATCTCGAAATCTCAACCGAGTTGTCACCAGACAGTCAAACGGCATCGATTGCCTTCAGAGATAACTGGGTAGGTGATAGACGGTGGAGCAATGCAATCAATCTATCGTTCAATCGCAGTACCTATGCGAATGGTATGATACTCGGTAACCACTCACCCGATACCAGCAGACAAGAGAACCAGTCCTATCCGTTCCCCTATACCAGCTACGAGGCATGGAAAGCAGACAGCGAACGGCGACCGGATCCCGAGTATCTGATGAGCTATGAACAGCTTCGCTTTACGCTTGGATACACCACTGGTTATACCTTCATGTTCGATACTGGAAGACTCTCCCTTTCGATTGGACCGAGTTTCACCCTCAATAGAGCCTTCTACGATACGGACCTCTTTACGCCTTACGACTATCTGCTTGGTGAATATGGGGATGGATGGAGATTCTCTAACCGCCTGGGAGCATCTATCACCTGGGATGGTAGAGACCTTATCAGCAATACCACTCGCGGCTATGTAGTGAGCCAGAATGTAACGTACGCTGGAGGTGTTCTCGGTGGCTTGTCCAACTATGTTCGGACCTCAAGTAGCTTCTCAGCTTTCCAGAAGATCTTCGAGATTCCTGGAGAGAAACCGACTCCGGGCGTTGTGAGTATAAACACAACGGTGAGTATGATGCTCAATCAGTTCTATCCTGAGAAGCGGGGGGACTGGAGTGGCAGCTGGATTTCGGATATCAGCGCCTCCAAATACGAGTATCTCTATATCGATGGCATGACCATCGCTCGAGGATTTGTACCAGATTTCTACTTCGAGTTCCTTTGGGACTCTTCCCTGGAGTTCAGCATTCAGATTGCAGAGAACGTACTTTGGGGAGAGGCGTTTGTGAGTGCCACCGGTACTTCCAGAGACTTGTCGACCGTTGGCGATGACCCGCTGAACTGGTACTTTGCTGCAGGTCTCGGAATTCGTCTCAAGGTACCTGGATTCCCACTGGGCTTGTATCTTGTGAAGAATGCAACCATAGAAAATGGTGGCGCGTTCACTTGGGATGCTGGACCGATATTCAGTAATCAGAGTAGAGACGATAGTGGACTGAAACTTGTACTTGCAATCACAACCAGTATCTACTAGTGAATGACAAGGAAAGCATGAGCGGTACGACGAACACACCTATGATGGAGCAATACCTCGAACTGAAGCGAGAGCATCAGGACGAGGTGTTGTTTTTCCGTCTTGGCGATTTCTATGAGATGTTCCTCGATGATGCCAAAGAGGTTTCACGCCTGCTGAATATCACCTTGACATCGCGAAATGGAGTTCCCATGTGTGGAATTCCCTTTCATGCTGCGAAGAATTACATAAAACGATTGCTCGAGGCTGGAAAGAAGATCGCTGTATGTGAACAGGTGGAAATGCCTGGCAGTACGAGATCTATAGCTCGTCGAGAGGTGGTGCAGACCATCACTCCTGGAACTGTTGTGGAAGATGAGTTTCTCGAGGCAGCCTCCCATAACTTTATTCTTGCTATCGCTCTGACCCGCGGAGGGATATCCTGTTCATACAGCGAGATTTCCGATGGCTCGTTTCATGTAATAATGCTCCCACAGGAGAAGCGGTTCGAATCGCTCCGTGCACTTTATCAACAACTTCAACCGAAGGAGTTGTTGATCAATGAAGACGATTACTTTTCACATCGTGACTTTGCCGAAGTAGTGGAGCAGATGGAAGGAATGATGACTCGTCTACCTGCCTGGTACTTCTCGCGTACGCAATCATTCGAGCTCCTACGTGAACATGTACAATCCATTGGGCTGAAACAGTTCGGAATAAGCGACGATGACCCGGTACTCCATTCCGCAGGAGCACTCTTCAGATACATCAAGGAGACTGCTAAAGCTTCGCTTGCCCATATTACCGACTTCATTCGAGTCGATCGTGAAGCGAACATGCTTATCGATGAAGCTACCCGTAAAAACCTTGAGTTGGTGACAAACCTCCAAGATGGAGGCAATGCTCGCACACTGTTCAGTACATTGAACACTACCTGCACCAGTGGTGGAGCCAGATTACTGAAGTCTTGGATCGCATCGCCACTTGCTCGTATGGATCAGATACTCGAGAGACAACGGGAAGTCACTTGGTTTCTGGAAGATGAAACTGAGAGGCAGCGAGTGCGTTCGCTCCTCAGTGCAACGAGAGATCTCTCGCGTCTTACATCGCGCATCACCATGGGGAGAGCGATTCCACAGGATCTTGTTGCAATCCGCCAATCCATTACAGCGTTCTTTGAGTTAAGCACTCATCATGCAGACCATTACCGATCACTGTTACCGAAACAGTTGAGTAATACCGATCTCAATGATCTTGTATCGCTCATGGAGACTCTTCTCGAGGCGATTCGAGAGGATTGTCAGGGCCCGTATGTTCCAGGAAAGGTTATTGCCCCCGGGTACAGTACTGATCTCGATACTCTACGAGCGCTACAAAAGGATGGCACGAAAGGGCTTCACTCCTATGTAGCAGAGCTGAAGGAAGAGACGAACATCCCAACTATCAAGCTTGCACACAACAGAATCATAGGCCACTACCTTGAGATTCCCAAGACTCACGGGAGTAAGGTTCCCGACTGGTTTTACAGAAAGCAGACATTGGTGAATGCAGAGCGTTATACAACCGATCGCCTTATTGAGCTCGAGTCTGAAATCATGGCGAGTGGAGAACGGGCAGACGCGTTGGAGCGTACCCTCTACGACGAACTGCTTGCTCGCACTGCAGCACAACATTTGACACTCATGTATCTGGGACAGTTCTTCTCCACCATCGATTGCCTTCAATCGCTTGCGCAATGCGCCAATCTCTATGGATACTGCAGACCGGAACTGGTCGACGAGGACACCTTTGATATCTCCAGCGGGCGGCACCCAGTGGTTGAACAGCACCTCGCAAAAGGTGAATTTGTCCCGAATAGCCTTGCCATGGGGGGTGAAGCTGAACGGTTCTGTCTCATCACCGGACCGAACATGGCAGGAAAATCGACCTATCTCAGACAGAATGCACTCATTGTGATCATGGCACATATTGGGAGCTATGTCCCCGCAGCAACGGCGAAGATCGGGATAACCGATCGATTGTTCTGCAGAGTGGGGGCTAGTGACAATCTGGCTCGCGGAGAATCTACCTTTCTCATAGAGATGCAGGAGGCCGCCTTCATTCTTCGTACTGCGACCTCGCGTTCGTTTGCAATCATGGATGAAATTGGAAGAGGTACCAGTACCCAGGATGGCATGTCCATAGCCTATGCTGTCATGCGAGCACTGGTAGATATGCAGGTGAAGACCCTGTTTGCCACCCACTATCATGAACTGACTATGCTCGATACCACAGGTATGCAGTTACTCACACTTGCGGTTGCCGAGACGAAGCGTTCCATTGTCTTTCTCAGGAAGATTCAACAAGGTGTCGCCGATAGCTCATACGGACTCCATGTGGCGAGAATGGCTGGAATCCCGCAGAGAGTAATACGAGAGGCTGCCCAGTTTCAGAAAAACCATTTCGCAGACTACGAGCTACGCAGCAACACCGGACAACTTGATCTCTTTACCGGCGAGATTCCGCAAGAACAGAATGCTGACCAGCTCGAACCGCTGGTAGAGCGAGTTCGAAACTATCCTCTCGAACAGAGTACGCCACTCGAAGCGATGCATTTTATCCAGCAGTTGCAGGAACTCATCGAAGAGCTCGATTAAAGTAGACGAAGACACTTCGCAGTTCTATTCGTATGCACCTCGCGTTCGGAATCTGCCCACTCTGCAACCAAGTCTCCCGTCTATACGATGAAGTGTGCCTCTCCTGTCTAGAAGCGCTGCATTCACACCAGTACCAGAGGCACAGCTCATATACTTGCCCAAGGTGCTTTGCACCACGGTTACATGAACAGGCTGTATGCTCACACGATACCCCCCCCTTTCCAATCGTACGAATCATGCCCTATATCGGTGTAGGGAAACAGCTGATTCTCTCATACAAGAAGACCGGCATACGTAGGTTGAGTAGAACGTTTGCCTCGATCATGAGTCCATACGTTCGTAGGCTCGAACAGGAGCATGGCCCTACAGCATTGGTTCCAATTCCTTGCAGCAGAACGAGAATCCGTGATTTCGGTTGGGATCATATGCTCGTTGCGGCCCGGCGGTGTGGTGACCAAATTCCCATTCCAGTGCTCCCGCTTCTCGAGCGAACCAATATAACTGCTCAAAAGATGCTTACCAAGGATCAGCGTATCTGCGCGGCCAAACAAGCCTTCCAGGTGAGACTGAGTAGTAAAACAAAGGAGCGCGAGCATCTCAGGCAAGTTCGAACACTCATCGTATGCGATGATGTCATGACCACAGGAGCCTCCATGCATGCGTGTATGCACGCACTGAAGCAGTCGTACTCTTTGCAGATTATTGGCCTTTGTCTTGCCATGGATTGACATGAATGGACAAATGAATTACTGTTTACACAGTTAGATTTGATTTTTGGGGATCGCAGAAGGCCGATCCCTTTTTTATGGAGTTATATTGCAGAACAGTATTACAGAAGATGCTCTGTTCAAGGAGATTTCCACTGTACTTAACCCTATAGGGTTGCAGGTGGTGGACGCACGAAAGGACAAGCATAGAGAGACAACACATGTGGTGGTCATCATTACCACAGAGGACCACAGGGCCGGGATAGACGAGTGTGCGAAGGCACACAAGATTCTCTTTCCTCGACTGAGCCTCATGCAGGGTGACAGACATCTTGATCTGGAAGTATCCACTCCGGGTGTGCAACGCTCTTTCAGGGATATCCATGAATTCACACTCTTCACCGGGAAACGGTGCCGGGTATACGATTCTCGGATACGGGCATGGGTAGAGGGAATCATTTCCGAATCGCAAGATGGACAGGTGATTCTCCGGAATGCTACCGTTGAGGACACATCTGATCTGCACGAAGAGTATCACATACCGTACAGCCAAATACATAAGGCGAAATTAGCATACGCATGGGAGGATATGTAACAATGTCCAATGATCTAGGAGATGCAATACGCAATCTCGTTAATGAACGGGGGATCAGTGAAGATCTCGTTCTCGAAACCATCAGAGGCCTGCTCCTTGCTGCCTACAAGCGCAAGTTCGGAAGTAGTGACAATGCGGTGGTGGAATTCAATGAAAATCATGACAATGTACAATTGTTTGCAAAGAAAATGATTGTTGAGGATGATGATTTCGACGGAAGTTTCGAAGAGATCTCCCTCAGCGAGGCTCGAGAACTGCACGAAGATTGTGAGGTCGGCGACGAACTCATGATAGCGATCGACCCAAAGACTTTCGATAGGATCTCTGTACAAAGTGCCAAACAGAAAGCCAAGCAGGATCTCCGAGAAATTCAGAAGGACACCCTCTATTCCGAATTCAAGACTAAAGAGGGAGAGATGATTATCGGATATTACCAGAGAGAGAAAGATGGAGACATGTTCATCGATCTGGGCAAGATCGAAGGAATTCTCCCCAAACGGTTTCAGAGCCCGCGTGAACTCTACAGAAAGAACGACAAGATCAAGTGTTATGTGCATCAGGTCGAAAAGCCGGAACATGGTCAGCTGCGAGTCATTCTCTCCAGAACCCATTCTGAATTTGTCAGGAAACTCTTCGAACTGGAAATCCCAGAAGTGTACGATCACTCCATTGAGATCCACAAGATCGTACGAGAGCCCGGTTACAGGACTAAAGTGGCGGTCTATTCCCATAGAACTGACCTCGACCCAGTCGGAGCTTGTGTTGGCTTGAAGGGAATCCGTGTTCAGACTATCATGAGAGAGATGGAAGGGGAGAGAATCGACGTACTGCGGTATGATCCGAACCCCATCGAGTATATCAAGAACTGCCTCTCTCCAGCAGAGGTGAAAAGGGTGGTCATTCTCGATGAAGGAAAACGGATGGCAGTCGCTGTCGTCGATGATTCACAGCTCTCACTTGCGATTGGAAAGCAGGGAATCAATGTACGGCTTGCGAACAAGCTTGCAGACTGGATCATTGACGTAAAGACCCTCGACCAGTATCGTGAAATGGATCTCGACTTCGAAACGAAGGAGAGGGTAGATGCACTGTTCACCGATATTCCCGAGAGTGCTCAGGAGTATTATGAAGAGGAAGATGGTGAACTCATGCTCAGCGATATCGAGGAGCTCGGAAGAGAGATTGTCGATAAACTGCAGTTCCACGATGTCTACACTGTGGAAGAGTTTGTCAATCTCTCAGAAGAAGAGATTGGTGATTTTGGAGATATTTCCGAAGAAGAGATACGGACTATCCACAACGTACTCAGTGAATATGTTGACATTGTGGAGGAAGAGGAAGAGGCTGAAGTAGAAGAGGAATTCCTCTGCCCGGAATGTGGCCATACCTTGACTACCGATATGACAAGTTGCCCCAATTGTGGTGTCGGCCTGAGTTTTGAAGAAGTGGAAGAAGTAGAAGAAGAAGTTGAAGAAGACGACGAGGAGTAGTTGAGAGAAATTATGACGGAAGAAGATAAAAAACCAAAGACAACCCTAATCAAACATGCGCGTGGCACGACACAGCAGGCTCCCCAGACTTCACAGAAGGATGAGGTAGAGTCGACACGCCCTGTTGAGAAAAAACGAGTGGTTGTTGTCAAGAAGAAGGTCGTGGTAGTCAAGCCGCAGGCGAAGCCCGTTGAGAAACCCGCCGAGAAACCTGTTGAAAAACCGACTGAGAAACCGGTCGAGCAGAAGGTAGAGGCGAAGACTCCGGAGGCTCCTGCTGCGAAGGCGAAAGAGACCGTCGAAAAATCTTCCGTCGAACAGGCTCCTGTCAAGAAATCAGTTGAACCGGAAGAGAAGCGTACCGAGAAAAGTACTGAGAAGACGGAAGTAAAGAGCGAGAAGCCAGAGAAATCGAGCAAGCCCACCGAGAAAGTCGAAGTGCGAAAGCGTGGAGATCACCCTTTCAGGCGGACTCCGAATGCAGGCCCCTCAACTCCGGTTGTGATCGATCCGAAAAATCTTCCTCCGGTGCCCGGACAAGGACAGAATGCACAGGATCATGCCGAATGGAGAAAGAACAACCCTCCTGTTTCCCGACAACCACAGACCAGTGGTCCTACCCGCCAGGTTGGACAGGTCGGCGGTTCCGGAAATCGTGGCCCTGCTGGACGACCTTCGAGTCCAGGACGTCCAGGTTTTAATCGGCAGGGAGATGGTGGAAGACCCCCGTTTGGTCAGAATCGCCCTGGAGGACCTCCTCGCGGTGGTCGTCCCCCGTATGGACAGGGTCGCCCTGGTGGCGGTGGCGGGTTCAATGGACCTCGCGGTCCTCGCTCTGGTGGTGCACCTCCAATGGATATGGCTCCTGTCTCTCAGAAACCTTCCAAAAAGGTCTATCGGAAGAAGAAAGATTTCTCAAAACCAGAACATCGTGAGAATGAACGTGATTTCCACATCAAGCGGAAGAATCAGCATCGAGCGAATCCGGTTCCGAAGAAGATCGACATCATGGAGGTCATCACCGTTGCAGATCTTGCAAAGAAGATGAATCTCAAGGCTTCCGAAGTGATCGGAAAGCTGCTCAAGATGGGCATGATGGTCACGATAAACCAGCAGATCGATTCCGATGTCGCTACACTCATTGCGAATGAGTATGATTGTGAAGTGAATATTGTCTCACTGTACGACGAAACGCTCATTGCAACTGCCGATGACAAACCAGCCGAAATGACTAGTCGTGCCCCGATCGTTACGATCATGGGACACGTCGACCATGGAAAGACAAAATTGCTCGATGCTATTCGATCGACCGATATTGTTGCTGATGAGTTCGGTGGCATCACCCAGCACATTGGTGCCTACAAGGTGTCTCTTCCGGAGAAGGGCGATATCGTATTTCTTGATACTCCCGGACACGCTGCCTTTACGATGATGCGTGCTCGTGGGGCTCAGGTCACCGATATTGTAGTGCTGGTCGTCGCAGCGAATGATGGCGTCATGCCACAGACTATTGAAGCTATCGATCATGCAAAGGCTGCTAAGGTTCCCATTATCGTTGCTGTCAACAAGATAGATCTTCATGAAGCGAATATCGACCGTGTGAAGCAACAGCTCAGTGATCACGGACTCATGCCCGAAGATTGGGGTGGTGATACACTCTACTGTGAACTTTCAGCTCTCAAAAAGATCGGTATACAAGAGTTATTAGACACGATTCTGCTGCAGGCTGAGATGCTTGAATTGCAGGCGAACCCGACTGTTCGTGCTGAAGGTAAAGTGCTCGAGTCGAGAATCGATCAGGGAAGAGGTATCGTTGCATCGGTTATTGTAGAACGCGGTACACTACGTCAGGGCGATAACTTCGTGGCGGGAATATATCCTGGTAAAGTTCGAGCCATGGTCGATGATCATGGAAATCGAATTGCGGAAGCAGGCCCGGCCACTCCGGTCGAGATCATCGGTCTCAGTGATATTCCAGGTGCGGGAGATCCGTTCCAGGTTACGGAGAACGAGAAACAGGCTCGTCAAGT
>Ga0334896_1002871_pt1 | contig 11150 bp, 10 predicted proteins | sample GraSluR3_MG_8_FD_207734 | JGI IMG/M metagenome (GOLD analysis project Ga0334896, IMG submission 207734) | Sludge microbial communities from methane-producing bioreactor in Wageningen University, Netherlands - Granular Sludge_27_06-R3 | ecosystem: Engineered > Bioreactor > Anaerobic >...
ACCAATGGCCTCACACCATCATGTATTGCCACAAGCCCATCGCCCTTAATGGAGTTAAGCCCATTCTTAACCGACTGGTAGCGAGTATCGCCTCCAACAACAAGGGTGTGAGGGATTGTGAATGAGTATTGCTTGCACAAATTGTCCCATCTACTATGTTCACTTTCGGGTAAAACCAAGAATATTGATGGGCAAGGCGTAAGGTGCTGAAAAACCTTAAGAGTATGCATTAGTATAGGCAGTCCATTTACACAAAGGAACTGTTTGGGAATTTCTGCTCCCATTCTCACGCCAGAACCCCCGGCTACTATAAGTGCATACCTACTGCTCGGCATCTATTTCAATTACCTCGTCATGAAAAAGCCTCTTGCGCTGGAATAAAAGAAGATAAAAAACACCGATGGTAATGGCCGAGTCGGCCACATTGAACACTGGCCTGAAGAAGATAAAGCGTTCTCCACCAACCCAGGGTACCCAGCTGGGCCAGGTTGTATTGATTATTGGAAAGTAAAACATATCGACTACCCTACCATGCAGAAACGAGGCGTACCCTCCGTCAGCAGGTAATAAGGTTGCTGGAGTGGCATATCCCGACTCACTAAAGATAAGCCCATAAAAGGCGCTATCGATAATATTACCTATTGCCCCGGCCATAATAAGCGCTATGCCAAGAACTAAACCTGCGGGCATTTTCTTTTTTATTAGCGATGCGATGTAGAAACCAATGAGAATTACGGCTACAATCCGAAAAATGCTAAGAGCCAGTTTACCGTACTCCCCCCAGAACTGAAGGCCAAAAGCCATTCCATAGTTCTCGGTAAAATGAATTAGGAACCAGTCGCCAATCACATTAAAACTTTGGCCAAGGCTCATATTAAGCTTAATCCAGAATTTTGAAAGCTGATCGACAACAAGAATGCTGCTAACCAAAAGGATAACCTTTGCGTGCAACGATAACTTCATGCTAAATTTATCATTAAAAACACAGAAAAGTGGCAATTACCTTGCCACCTTCTGCATCAATTTTGTTTGGAGTAAAAACTACCTTTGGTTGTTCTTTGCTTCAATGCTAAGGGTTGCATGGGGAACAACACGAAGCCTTTCCTTGTCAATAAGCTTACCGGTCTCCCTACAAACCCCATAGGTCTTATTCTCAATGCGCACCAAAGCGGCCTCTAGGTGTTGAATAAACTTAATTTGGCGCTGGGCCAATTTCCCAGCCTCTTCCTTCGAGAGGGTTGCGGCACCCTCTTCAAGCACTTTAAACGTGGGCGATGTATCCTGAGTATCGTTGCTCTCGCTCATGGTAATGGCACTCTTAAGGATATCGTAATCCTTACGGGCCTTATCGAGTTTTTGCAGAATTATCTCCTTAAATTCTGCCAACTCCTCATCGTTATACCTGGTTTTTTCTGCCATAACACAAAAATTTGCTAAATGTAGTAATTAACCGTAATATCACCAATACTACCCAATCTTTTCTACCTTGATAGATGTAAATAGATCGGTATCGAGTTCAACGCTCGATGCGCTTCCACAAGGCATTGCATCAACCATCAGAATATCAAGCGCTAGGGTTTGGCTTGCAATGTACTCCTTGTGGTTATCAATGGCCTGTTCTATTAGTTCATGCTTCAATATACTTATTTTTACCTTATCGGTTACATCAAAACCAGCATCTTTACGCAGATTCTGAATACGGTTGATCAGCTCGCGGGCAATACCCTCCTGCTTAAGCTCTTCGGTAATGGTTACATCGAGCGCCACGGTAAGCCTATCCTCGTTGGCCACCAGCCAACCAGGAATATCTTCAGAGATGATTTCTACATCTTCCAGAGTTACTGACTGATTTTCACCAGCAACCGTAATCTCGAACTTGCCATCACGCTCAATCTGGCTGATATCGGTTTGCGACATCCCCATAATGGCTGAGGACACCTCCTTCATCGATTTGCCAAAGCGTGGCCCTAGCGTTTTAAAGTTGGGCTTAATTTTTTTCACAAGAACTCCGGTCGAATCATCGAGATACTCGAGCTCTTTAACGTTTACCTCAGCAAGGATTAAGTTCTCAACACCCTGTAGCTGCTTACGGAACTGCTCGTTAAGCACAGGAACCATCATCTTGCTTAGGGGCTGTCTCACCTTGATATTCACCTTGCGCCTAAGGCCTAGCACCATCGACGAAAGGCTTTGGGCAATCTCCATTCTCTCCTCCAAATCCTTGTCAATTAGCTCCATTTGGGCTTTGGGGAATGATGATAGATGTACACTATCCTCGCTGTAGCGCGATGTAACAGCGTTAAGGTCGGTAAAAAGCTGATCGGCAAAGAAAGGCACGATTGGAGCGGCCAGCATAGCCACTGTTTCCAAGCAGGTATATAGGGTCTGGTATGCAGCAATCTTATCGGTATCGTACTCACCACCCCAGAAGCGCTTGCGGTTAAGCCTAACGTACCAGTTGCTAAGATTCTCGATTACAAAATCTTGAATTGCCCTACCGGCACGGGTTGGCTCGTAGCTGTTGTAGGCATCCTCCACCTCGGCAATTAGCGAGTTTAGCAGCGACATAATCCACCTGTCAATCTCCTGCCTTTGGGCAATGGGAACCTCAGGCTCGCTGTAGGTGAAGCCATCAACGTTGGCGTACAGCGAGAAGAATGAGTACGTGTTGTATAGCGTTCCGAAGAACTTGCGCTTCACCTCATCAACCCCATCGATGTCGAACTTGAGGTTATCCCAAGGCTGGGCGTTGGTAATCATATACCAGCGAAGCGGATCGGATCCATACTTCTCAATCACCTCGAAGGGATCAACAGCATTACCCAAGCGCTTGCTCATCTTGTTACCGTTCTTGTCGAGCACCAAACCATTGGATATGATATTCTTGAACGCCACCGAGTCGAACAGCATGGTGGATATGGCATGAAGGGTGAAGAACCATCCTCGTGTTTGGTCAACCCCCTCGGCAATGAAATCGGAGGGAAACTCTTCGCCAAAGTTTACCTTATTCTCAAATGGATAGTGTATTTGGGCATATGGCATTGCTCCCGAGTCGAACCAAACATCAATCAAATCGAGCTCGCGGAACATTTTCTTACCCGATGCAGATACAAGCACTATATCGTCGACAAATGGACGGTGCAGGTCGAACTTCTCGTAGTTTTCCTTTGAGTTGTCGCCGGGTTGGTACCCCTCAAGCGGGTTGGTTGCCATAAAGCCAGCCTTTACCGATTTTTCGCACTCGGCCTTCAGCTCCTCAACGGAACCTATGCAGATAAGCTCCTGCCGGTCGTCGGTTGCCCAAATGGGGAGCGGTGTGCCCCAGTAGCGCGAGCGCGACAGGTTCCAATCCACCAAGTTTTCGAGCCACTTGCCAAATCGTCCGGTTCCTGTGCTTGCAGGTTTCCAGTTTATGGTGTTGTTCAGCTCAAGCATTCGCTCCTTAACGGCTGTGGTTTTAATAAACCAGCTGTCGAGCGGATAGTATAGGATTGGCTTGTCGGTACGCCAGCAGTGTGGGTAGTTGTGGGTATGCTTCTCGATTTTGAAAGCCCTTCCCTCCTTCTTAAGCCATACGCTCAGATCCACATCGAGCGACGATCCATCGGTAGGCGGGTTGGGGTTATAATCGTTCTTCACAAAACAACCGGCAAATTCTTTATAGGCATCAACGTTTACGTAATTCTTTACGAATTCCGGATCTAAATCCTCGATGGCGTAGAATTTACCAGTCCGATCGACCATGGGCTCGGGGTTGAGCTGCTTATCGCGAAGGATAAGAGGGGAGATGCCAGCCACCTTGGCCACGCGGTCGTCGTCGGCACCAAAGGTAGGCGCTATGTGTACCACGCCCGTACCGTCCTCGGTTGTTACGTAGTCGCCAGCAATTATGCGGAACGCATCGCCCTCGGGCTTAACAAACGGGAATAGCTGCTCGTACTGAATACCTACCAAGTCGACTCCAACGTACTCGGCTAACACTTTGAATGGAATATTCTTGTCGCCGGGTTTGTAATCCTCAAAAGAGAGCTCAGCGTTCTCGGGCTTAAAGTATGCGTTTTGCAGATCCTTAGCAAGGATAACGGTTACGGGCTCGCCCGTATATGGGTTATAGGTGGCTATTTTAACGTACCTTATTTTGGGGCCAACGGCAAGCGCAGTGTTTGAGGGAAGAGTCCAAGGTGTTGTAGTCCAAGCCAAAACGAATAAATCGGTATTTATATCGCTAAAAAAGAATTCTGACTTTTCGTTCCTAATCACTTTAAATTGAGCTACGGCTGTTGTGTCCTTCACGTCGCGATAGCAACCGGGCTGGTTAAGCTCGTGGGTGCTTAATCCCGTTCCTGCTGCAGGAGAGAATGGCTGTATGGTCTTTCCCTTGTAAAGCAAACCCTTTTCGAATAGCTGCTTAAGTAGATACCATAGCGTTTCGATGTAACGGTTGTCGTATGTGATGTATGGGTCGTCCATATCTACCCAGTAGCCCATTTTATGGGTAAGATCTTCCCACAGGTCGGTGTACTTCATCACCTCGCGCCTACAGGTTTGGTTGTACTCCTCAACGGTAATTGATTTTCCAATATCCTCCTTGGTAATACCAAGCAGTTTCTCAACGCCAAGCTCAACGGGCAAGCCGTGGGTATCCCAACCAGCCTTACGATGCACCTGAAAGCCTTGTTGGGTTTTATATCGACAAAAAATATCCTTAATAGCTCTGGCCATCACGTGATGAATACCTGGAATACCATTGGCAGATGGAGGCCCCTCGTAAAAAACGTAGGCTGGGTGCCCCTCACGAATGGTTAAGCTCTTACGAAATGTATCGTTCTCTTCCCAGGATTTAAGAACATCCTTGTTTACCTGCGATAAATCTAACCCTTTGTACTCTTTAAACTTGGCTTTCACTTGACTACTGTATTATTATTACAATTATGATAAACAAATAGTTACGCCACACTAAGCGTTATTTTTTACCTTTTATTAAAATCTCACAAAGATAGGTTACAACGTGATAAAAACAAACCGTATTAACCGAAAAGGAGTATTTTGGCTGTTCAAAAATTGTGTGGTAAATTGCATCCTTAATTTGTAAATCGATGAAAGCACTAAAATACTGGAGGTCTAGCGTTTGGACTGTAATAATAATTCTGGCGACAACATTGCCAAGCAGTAGTATCCCCAAAAGCTCCCTGCTTCAAATTCCACACTTCGACAAGCTGGTCCATTTTGTGCTATTTTTTGTACTGGCCCTATTCATCCTGTCGGAACGAAACTCGCTTAGGCAGCAAGGGAAACTAGCTAACAGGGCGATAGCTTTTGCTTTAAGCATATCGATTGCATACGGATTAATAATTGAGCTGCTGCAGTATTTTCTGCTACCGACTCGCAGTGGTAGCCTATACGATTTTATGGCCAATGTGCTGGGTGCCATAATGGCTGTGGTTTTATACCGACTGGCTAATAGAATAACAGCTGGTTGGATATAGATATCATTTGACCTGAATAGCGAAAGCGTTTTATTGCTAATTTTACTATTCATTTCTATTTTGATTAATTGAGTGCACAGACTATTAGCCGCCATAGCATTTTCCCTAATTGCCTCGTTAGGCCAAGCCAACGAAAGGGATAGCACTGCCAGCAATTGGAAGGAAACCATTAGCTACCGAATTGAAAAGCTGGGCAAGGGCCTAAACCCAAAACTTTCGGGTAATAACCAGTACCAAGTTGCAGAAAAAAAACTGAGCAAGCCATTTGCTGTAAGGGTTACCGATAGCCTTGGTGAACCCATAGCCAATGTTAGGGTGTTCTTTGAAATTATTCAAGTGCCCGATGATGCTGAAGAGTTCGCTATAGAGCCGCTCTACTCGCGCACCGACAGCCTGGGCGAAGCCCATTGCTGGCTAACTCTTGGGAGCAAGCCGGGCGAGTATCAGGTAGCCGCTAAAATTAAAACCGAAAACCTTGAATCGTTTGTAATATTTACAGCACACGCCCGTAAGCAGAATTGGGTTCTGATGCTAAGCGTTGGGCTGCTAGGTGGCCTTGCCCTGTTCCTTATGGGAATAAACCTTATGAGCACTGGGTTTAGACATAGTGCGGGCGAAAAAATCCGATCGGTGCTTGGTACCCTAACGCAAAACAGGATATATTCAACCGGATTTGGTGCATTTATCACCATGGTTACCCAAAGCAGTAGCGCCACCACCGTTATGCTGGTTGGGTTTGTGCAATCGGGGCTATTGAAGTTTAGGCAAACCATTGGGATGATCTTTGGTGCGGCCATAGGAACCACCATCACCGTGCAGCTTATTGCATTTAGAATTGCCGACTACTCTCTACTGCTCGTTGCCCTGGGGTTTGCGCTTAATGCCTTTGGCAAAAGGGAGGGTGTAAGATTTGCAGGCGAAGCCATTCTGGGTTTCGGAATTCTTTTCTTTGGGATGCACCTCATGAGCGAGGCGATGTACCCGCTCAGAACCTTCGAGCCCTTTATCGATTTGCTGGGCAAGCTGCAAAAACCCATTCTGGGAATAATAGCTGGTACCATTTTTACGGCACTAATACAAAGTAGCGCCGCATTTATTGGAATTATGCTAACCCTGTCCACACAAGGGCTACTAAGCCTTGAGGCTGCTATCCCCTTGCTGTTAGGCGCCAACCTAGGAACATCAATTACTGGAATAATTGCAGGTATTACATCAAGCCGAGAGGCTCAAAAAGTGGCCATGGCCTACACGCTTTTCAAGCTGGTGGGTGTAGTAATTCTGGTTTGGATTATTGACCCCTTTGCTCAGCTGGTGAGATATATAACCCCCGATACCATAACCATTGGAACCAACGTAGCAGTGGAGAATACTCCTCGATTGATTGCAAATGCTCACACCATTTTCAATGTTCTTCTCACTTTGGTTGTGCTTCCGTTTACCAATGTTTACGCACGATTTATCGACTGGCTAATGCCAGCAAGGCCACCCAAAAGCCCAACCTTCTCAACAAAATTTATCGACAAAAATTTGCTTTCCACACCTACCATTGCCCTAAAGCTGGCTAAGCAAGAGGTAATAAGGCTAAGCGAGATTGTGGATAGAATGGTAAATGATATCATTACACCCTTTGTGGCCAAGGACAAATCGACCCTAAGCCGTATTGAGCGCGACGAGGTAAAGGTTGACTACCTTAGGGATCAGATTAATGCATACCTACTTGACCTTACCCGACAAGATGTTACAGACCAAAGCATACAGGAGGCTTTTCAGATAATGTACGCCGTAAAGGAGCTGGAGCAGATTGCCGACATTGTCTCGAAAAACCTTTTGGAACGGGCAAAGTGGTGGTTACAAGTTGAGCATGAATTCTCACCTGAGGGGAAAAAAGAGCTGCTGGAGTTTCACCAGCTTACCCAAAAGCAGCTAAAAAGGGCAAAGGCTGTGTTTTCGGATCTGAACCTTGAGAAGGCACAAAAAATGGCGCGAAAATACCAGGAGTATAAAGACTTTGGCCGTGAGCTGGAGCGGCAGCACTTCTCGCGGTTAAAACAAGATGTGAACAAGTCGGTTGCCAGCTCCAAAACCCACCTCGAGCTGGTGTCGATGTTCCGAACCATAGGTAGCCACGCCAACAACGTTGCCCAAATTATACTGGAGTGGCCTAGCAACAGGGAGTAATATCTCCAAAATATTATATGTTGGATAGGTAAACCTATTGGCTATAAATCGGTCATAATGGTTGTAAAACAGTTACCCTCATCATCTTAAAAAACACAGCAATTACTCACTACTAGCACTGCGCACCATGGATTACAAACTGTTAATGGGTTGCTTTGTGGCTTTTGTCGCCCTGGTAAATCCTTTTCAAAAGGTTTTTGTGGTAACCTCGCTCCAGCAGCAGTTCGATGTTAGGACCACCCGCTCAATTTCGGTTAAGGCCACTTTCACTGCATTTGCAATTCTACTCTTCTTTCTACTAGTTGGAAATGTGGTTTTTAACTACGTGTTCCGAATTGAGCTCTTTGCCTTTCAAATAACCTGCGGAGTGGTTCTGTTTTACAACGGCATCAATGGGTTGCAAAAGGGAATGTTTATTAAGCTTGACAACAATATGACGATGAAGGATATTGTTACCGTGCCCATTGCGTTGCCGATGATTGCCGGCCCAGCAACAATAACTGCAGCAGTAACCTTTCCTGCGGAGTTTGGTAAACTTTTCACCATTATATCGATGGTGGCAGCGCTGGGGATAAACCTAATATTTATGCTGTATGCAAATGTAATAGGCAAGGTAATGGCGCGATACAACATGATGAACCCCTTGATTAGAATTTTTGGACTTATTGTGGCAACCATTGGGGTACAAATGGTGTTCAATGGCCTGAAAAGTTTTATTGCTTCTATTTAGTGGAGGGCGATAAAAATTAAGGACTTTCTGTAAGTATTTAAAGTCAGAATTTACGGAGGATAAGCTTAACGAAAACATATGCTGTTTGGGCTACAATGCCAATATCGAGCCACAAGTTCCACTCTCTAACATATCTAATATCATCCTCTATACCCTCGGAAAACTCAATCTTTTCGTAGGGGTTTTTAAGCTGCCGAAGGCAGGTGATGCCAGGCTTCACAGCCAACCGTTCGCGCTGCCAGGGCATATACTGTGCAACATGCTCGGGGGTATGTGGCCTTGGGCCAACCAGCGACATTGAGCCAGTGAGGATATTGATGAGCTGGGGTAACTCATCGATATGTGTAACTCGAAGAAAAGATAAGACTTGTTGCATTCTACTCCCCGGTTTCTCGGCTAGGGTTTTTAGCTTAATGATTCTGAAGTGCCTGCCATTCTTACCTACTCGCTCCTGGACAAAGAAAGGATTTTCACATAAACCAATCCAAAGCCATAGGCAGATAATGAGAAGAAAGGGGAAAAGGATTAGCAATAGGATGAGGGCCAAAAATCTATCGGAAATATTCTTAATCAACAGCACGGCAACAGCAAGTTTCTTTGGTTAAACAGTAAAAATTGATACCAAAGATAGCACAATATGCTGGCAAACCTAAGCCCTTTTCTTGCATATACTAGAAATTTGGTGACCAAATATGGTAAGATGTGTTTACTGCAAAGAAGGATCATACCCATTCCACAAGCAGCAGTTTGAAGAACTCTACAACCCGACCCTACTCCCAATGTCTCTATAAAAGTTGTTTTTATGCCACCAAACAAAAATACTTTAGTAATAATTTGAGAATAGTAGATTAATTTGATACTTTTATTGAATATTTACTAAATATGAATGCGAAAGAATACATAAAACATCTGTTATCAATTGAAAACTACTCCTTTTCATTGGGTGAGATTACTCAAGAAACTGCGGGAAGTCGCAATTCATTAAAATTCGAACTCCATAGATTATCAGAGAAAGGGGAGATAGTAAATCTCCGAAAGGGATTTTATTTAATAATCACTCCCAGATACTCGAAAGCAAAAAAACTTCCAATTCAACTTTACTGTGAGAAACTATTTAAGTATTTGGATAGAAACTATTACATTGGTTTGTTCTCAGCCGCAAGGTTATATGGTGCAAGTCATCAGCAAACACAGAGAGATTACCTGATTACTGAAAAGCCAAAATTAAACGATATATCAAAGAATACTATAGACATTCGATTTTTCACAACAACCAACTGGTCACATAAAAACATTCGGCAAATGAAATCAGATGCAGGCGTTTTTAATGTTTCTAGTCCTGCATTAACAATTGTTGATTTAATACACTACCAGACAAAAATAGGCGGAATAAATAGAATACTTACGACAATTGAGGAGCTTGCTGAAGAGTTAAAAGAGTTGGATATTTCGGAACTTTTAAGCTGGTATCCGAATAAAAGTGCTTTGCAAAGATTTGGCTTTATGCTTGAAAAACTTGGGATGCATAAAGATTTTCAAGAAATGATTTTTTCAGAGTTGGCTGCAAAAAAATTCTTCCCCGTTTTACTAAGTCCAAAATCAAAAGAGAAACCTGGTGCGGTTCATAATAGATGGAAAGTTTATGCTAACGTGACATTGGAAAGTGATTTATGATACCCAAGCCTTATATAGCAAAGTGGCAGGAGTATGCACCGTGGAAAGAATTTTCACAGGTTGAGCAGGATTTGATTATTTCCCGAGTTTTAGTGGAAATTTTTTCTGATGACTTTCTTAGAGAAAACCTTGCATTCAGAGGTGGAACTGCTTTGCACAAATTATACCTTAAGCCAGCCCCTAGATTTTCCGAGGACATTGATTTAGTACAAATCAAGCCTGGCCCAATAAAACCGATAATGGAACGAATTGAAGAAGTTATAAACTTCTTTGAAGAGAAGAGATCTACCCAAGTTGGCGGACACGGCGCAAAAGCATTATATCGTTTCACATCGGAATACGAAGAAATACGAATGCGAATAAAACTAGAAATAAACTGCAAAGAACATTTTAATGTGCTTGATTGGGTTGATTTTCCTCTTGAAGTTAAAAGCGAATGGTTCTCTGGTAAAGCAGAATTGAGAACTTACAATATAAACGAGCTTCTGGGAACAAAGCTTAGGGCATTATATCAAAGGAGTAAAGGAAGAGATTTATTTGACTTGGATTACTCTCGCCAACATATTGATATAGACTATGAGCAAATCATAACTTGTTTTAAGGAATACACTTCATTTGCAACGGGGAAAAGACCACCAAGTAAAAAAGAGTTCTTACTTAACATTGAAGAGAAGGCGACTAGTGCAGAGTTTGCCGGTGATATGGAAGCACTACTAAGGCCAGAGGTTAAATACAATCAGAGTGAAGCTTTTGAATGGATTAAAAATGAGCTGATTATAAATCTATAGCGGTAGCACCCCAATAGTTATGCTAACACCCACCACGCGGCACCGACACATCTACCACCACCTCATCGCTGGCTGGTTGCGATGATTTTGCTCCGTTGGGCATAAGCGTACCGTAGCTATGGCGCATCTTCTCGTCGGAGTAGTGAAAGAACGATGGCGTAGGGTTCTTAACCACTCGATTGTTGGCAATTTCGAAACCTCCATTGAGCACCTTAAACCCATAAAAGCCATTCATCGTTAGCAGGGCGTTAGCCCGTATGGCTTCAGCCTCACTATTTGCATACAGCACCTTCA
>Ga0334896_1002873_pt1 | contig 11144 bp, 14 predicted proteins | sample GraSluR3_MG_8_FD_207734 | JGI IMG/M metagenome (GOLD analysis project Ga0334896, IMG submission 207734) | Sludge microbial communities from methane-producing bioreactor in Wageningen University, Netherlands - Granular Sludge_27_06-R3 | ecosystem: Engineered > Bioreactor > Anaerobic >...
TCTTAATGAGAAAGCTTAATTATTATAATTTTGTAAATACAAAATCTCCAGACAGCTCATAAATTGATATGCAGTTTTGTTCAACGTTTAAGAAGGTACTAAATTTTTTAGTGAACTAGGTATTTTCTTTCTGCTACTGTTTCGGCAACAGTCGTTTCACCTGTTCGATCAGTAGCCACAATTTTAACTTCCACCCTTAACTCACCAGGATCTTTAATAAAAGTAGTGGTAAATTTGCAATAATCTCCAATAACTCGGGTTGTCTGCTGCTGATAAAGTTCTTCCTCGTCATATTGATTTAAATAAAAATTCCATTGACATTCTCCCTTGGCGTTTTTGGGGAAATTTGTAATTCTAGCTTCATACATTCTGGCCTGAGACGGCACAAATGAGTCGCCTTCAGGACTTACAATTTCCGCGCTCATGGGACCGGTTACCTTAATTTCTTCAGCTTCATCTAGAAGTCTAAGAGCTTCCTCTGCGGCTAACTCGTCTGAAAAAGAAGGGTCTGACTTGGTGATGGTTGGCGCTTCTGCTGTCAATTCTGACCTATAGTTTACGTTAAATACCATCCAACCCGCATAAATTAAACCACAAAGTAATAGGATCAATAGGATAAAAACAACTTTGGATCTATTTGACATCTTGGATTTTGTATTTTCTTGGTTGATATTGAAATTATTTTCCATATAAATACATTTTAGCTTATTTTTGTGGGGCAGGGTAATGTTGGACAATTAAAGGTGTTTTTCTAAACAGTTTAAATAAAATAATCTGCTCTAATGATTTGTGGCTAAAATAAGGCACAATTCTCGCTTAAATGATAAAATTCCTGCCATGGAAAGGTTTCTATATCGAGTTTACAATGTAGATAAGCCTCTAGCTTATCCTGATGGAACACGGCCTGATATGGAAACCGCTAGCTTTGATGATTTGCTTGAAGCTGGATTGGAAGAAAAAATAAATTTGGGAGTTGCAAGAATACTATTTGAAAACAATCGTTTAGCCATTTTTTATTTTCCAAAGTACGCACCTTCTAGGCCTTTTGAGTCACTAATCTGTGTTTTTTCTAAACAGCGAGGCAACCCTTTTATTGATTTAGCTCAGCTAACTAATGATGAGCAACAACAATTATTTGCTGTCATTTTATCAACCGAAAGATGTTTGGTTGAAGTTGTCACAGAGAACAAGCTAAAAACAGACAAAGTTTTCTCATTTATTCATTATGGTCCCAAAGATTTACCGTCAGCAAATGAATTAAAAAAATCTTATCATACAAGTTTTTCTAGCTTACACTTTCATATTCAAGCCTACGGTCATTCATTATCAGTATTTCCCCAAGTTTTTAAAAAGGATAGGTTTACTAAATACAGTAATCTTGAAAACTCAAAGCGACTTGCCCGAGACCCCTTTACTCGTATTGCTAATGATATATTGCTAGCATTGGGCTACCATGCCAAAGTTCAGCACGATGCAATATATCTAACTAAAGGCACTATAAATGATCTAAGTATCGTTATAACTCATTTTAACTATTGGTGGAAGAAAATTGCCACTTGTTTTGTACTAAGTTCTGAAAATAATCAGTCATTGTTGCCTAAAGAGCAACGGATTCAGCGAGTTTATAATCTTTGTCAACATCTTAATTTGAGTTCTCGTAGCCAAAAATTATTGTTTTTCTTAGCAGAGAATATTAAACAGGAAGAAACAAATGAATGGAACTGTTTTTATCGTGGTCCCAATGGTTCGCTAGGTTTTGAATTTGACCCAGCAACAAATAATCGAAGCATAGTTTTTGCTCCTCGTCTTACAAGAAGTTGGATGAGACATTTTGCTATGGTTAATCCTTCAGAGATTACTCTTAAAAATGAGGATGGAGAGGATAGCATTTCGGCCGACGCAAGAAAAACTATTATGAATGTTCATAAACAAGTGCTAATGAAGTTATCAGATTAAAAAATCCTCACCTCTTGTGCAAAAACATTGTTCTGGTGTTGAATATGTAACATTAAATTCTTGATATTTATCAATCACCGCTTGTTTTTGTGGGATAGCATCGTTGAACCCGAAGTGAGTTGTAAAGCAGAAAGACAGTTGATTCTATTAGTAAATGATCTGGATAAGAGAATTAAGAGGTGGAAAAACCGGTGGTTGAAATAGTTTGTTATGCTTATTGCACCTTAATTTGCTTTTTCTTCGGGTTAAAATATAATTGTTGCAATGGAACTGGACATTTTACAACCTCTAATTGATATTGGCGGCATTGCTGCACTCATTGGTGTACCATATTTGGTTATCAGTAGCAGAACTAAAAGAAAACATTTTGCTTTCGATTTCTCAGGATCAAGTGGTAATTTGATTGATGAGAAAAATAATACTTATAAATGGACGTTCTCAGGTACAATCAAAAACCGCAGTGAAGTCCCTAACACAATCTCTCAAATATACATGGTTGTCTGGAAAAACAATAAGCGTAACTCTTGGTTACGCATGGGTCATGGGTTGACGATAAAGGATACTAATTCAAAAAGTAACTTACAGTGCCCCATCTACTTTTTACCCAGAGAGGCTAAAAAGGTGGAACTTGAGTATACGCAAAATATTGACCCCAATAGTGCCGATGGACGAATTTTAAGAGATATGGAGGAAGTTATTCCGGGGAGAGGATTTTATCTTCATAAGCGTTGGTACGAATTGCTCTTTGAGGATGTAGATAAAAATTATTTTGACCAGAACGGAAACCTTATAAATAGACAAAAAGCTGATTTATGGTTCACATTGGGTAATAGTTATAGACAGCTTGATGATGTAAAGCTTCTTCCAATCGTTAATCACTTTTTCAAAATAATACTGTCAAAGATAATATTTGCTCTTCACAGGGTTTTTTGGCATCTTGGTTTAGCGTAAAATAATGAAAATGCAGAAAAAGCCAATATCGAAAGACAATCCTTCATTCATTGAGTTCGGAACTGATGACACTGTCTTAATCAATATCTTTGACCCTAAAACGGCTACATACACTAGTAGAAAAACGACTCTTAGCAGGAAAGGTGCTGAATCGCTCACCAACGAGGAAATAGATGAAATCGCCAAGCACCTACTTACGGATCAATACAAAAAGATAAAAAAAAAGTACGCTATCGGTGATGTCGTTATTGCAAACAAAGCCACATATCCTATCTCTGGGAAATCATCAGTTAAACAGTTGGAAGTCGGTATCTACGCCTCTGAAACGGATGATAACCGGCTTTTGCATTACCTTTTAACCAAGACAGAGCAAATTGAGGATTAAGCTATTTTCCTTTATTGAAGCCTTTGAAAAAGGTTTCAAGATCATAACCCAAGGCATCAGCCAATCTCCATACAGTATGTAAACTTGGAGAATATAAACCTTGTTCAATTTTCCCTACATATGTGCGGTAGTAACCTGCCTTAAGTGACAAGTTCTCTTGACTAATATTCGCTTTCTCTCTGAGCTTCCGAATGTGATTGCCAATAGCCAATGCGAAGTATTGCTTTTCTTGCCTTCTTTGGCTTGGCTCTTCTATTTCTTGAGGTTTCATTAACCCCAATTGTTCTTGAATCCACAACACTAATCCACGCATTAGTATGGTAGGATAAAATTAATTATGACAGTTAAACTTGCTGGTCTATTTTTTATTATCGGCTTAATGATAGTGGCAACTGTGCCAAGCTTGCTAGTTCCTTATGTAGCTACTGTAATAGTAACATTCATCTACACAACTATCTCTGGATTAATAAAAGTTCCGCTACTCCTAGCTTACCAGTCGGGTTTACGCATCAAGTTTCTTAAAGAGGTGTTGCAAAAGAACATACTTTTTTATCTCGGTTTATCCTCATTCATGTCAGGTGTTGTTGATGTTTTTGTCTTATATCTACTCAGCTCACTACTAGACTCTTATCGTTTTGGATTAGCATTAGTGTGGTTTGTAATCTTAGTTGGATTTAATTATCAACACAGGATGAAGAGTTTTGAATTTCATGAATTACTCGGAAAATCTGTTAGTGCTAACATCAAAAATGAGCGTATTTCATTAATTGGACACCTAATCGGTTTATTAATAGGTTGGATATTAGTATGAAAAACACTTCAGCAACTAAACGATTTGTAACTATGGTAGTGGACTACGTGTTGCTTCCACTTCCTGTTGCAGTGTGTGTTGCAATTGTTATGGCTGATTACCTAGTAGCTATTGGTGCTGAGTTTGAGGCACTTTATGGAATTGCTCAATTGGTATGGGTAATACATATATTTCTAGGAGAACTTCTATTCGGAAGAACTTTAGGCAAGCTTGTTACTGGCACTAAAGTCGTTAGTACAAATAGTGAAAATCTTAGGTATATTCAGGTATTCGTTAGAACGTTAGTCAGAGCTTTTCCAATTGAAATGATTTCATTTTTAGGTAAGAATCCAATTGGATGGCATGATTCACTCTCAAAAACTATGGTGGTCGATGCAACATCTTAAACATGAATAATGACAATGAAAATCTCGCAACAATTATCGACTTAGTCTTCAGCTCCGAAAGAGCTATGCCGGCACGCTATACAAGTAATGGTGATAGAACAATGTCGTTCTGTGTTGATATAGACGAACTTACAGAAGATGATGAATCTGCAATGGCTTCATTTCCCTGGTTTGCTATAGGTGACCACTATGCAAAGCTCTCAAAAGAGCAGCAAGAGCTTGTTAGTTTTCACATAGTTTTAAAACAGAGTGAAGATATCATGATCGGTGCTTTTGCCAATCAAGTCAGGTTTGATAGCGAGATTGATGCCGATGAGCTAATAACAGCCATCATTGAAGAAAATCTAGATATTCTGGAAGAAAATGAGGTTGAAGTATCTGATGCCTTTAGATCTGCGATTTACTCCGAGCCAATACAGGCTTTCTACAAAGAATGCTATGACTACGCTAAACAGAGAGCTGCGAGTCATGAATAAGCCCCTCCACGATAGTTATTTAGGTACTTTATTTGGTTTAGCTTATGGAGATGCGTTTGGAGCACCATTTGAGTTCTGGAATGCCGATAAGATTCAGGAACACTTTGCAAACAATGAATTAGTATTGCAGCCATTCATACGTGGCAATCAAGAATTCCCTGCTGGCTTTACTACTGATGACACAGCTCAGATGATCTGCCTTGCTGAAAGCTTGCTAGAGAAGGGATTTGATTTAGAAGATCAGTTTGATCGTTATTGCCGTTGGCTGAATGAAGGCTATGGATCAGCCGGTGGTAATGCGTATGGAATTGGTCAGCATACAGTCAAAGTATTACTTGCCGGTAAAGAAAAGGCACTGAGCAAACTAGATGGCTCAGACCATAAAGCCGGTGGAAATGGTGCTTTGATGCGATCAGCACCCCTGGGACTGTATTACAGTGGTTTAGGTAGAGAGATGGATAATGTTTGGGGTCGAGAACTGATAGCTCGGACAATTGAGAGTACCTATGTTACACACAATAGCGAAGTAAATGCATGGACTTGTGTAGCCTTCAATTTATTAATCTCACTGATTTTAGGTACACAGAAGAAAGAAGAGCTGCTTGAGCTAGTAAAGTTTGCTCTTAAAGAGTTTGATATTGGTGAAGTATCAGCTGTTCTGGATTTTGAGTATTCAGATGCGAATAGAGATAAGCTTAAGATTTCTGGCTATGCTCCTGATACACTTAGGATTGCTCTATGGGGTTTTCTAACTACAGATAACTACTTGGATAGTATTCGTAAAGTTATGGAGCTAGGAAGAGATACAGATACATTTGCTGCTGTAGCTGGTGCACTTGCTGGTGCGTACTATGGGTATGAGCATATTCGTAGACAGGTGAAGGAAGAGCTTGTGCTGCATGATCGGATTGATGATATAGCTAATAGACTTTATGAAAATCAAGGTAACATCTTACCAATTTTCTCTAATGCCTCGGATATCTCTCTGTCTTGAGTAACATCGACTTTCTCTGCTTGATATTTGCCGGTGAGCTTGTAGTACATATCAATCGCTTTTGCTTTGACTGACAAATTGCCAAACTGATTAATCAAGAATGCATGTTGCAACTTAACTTGTATATCCAAGCTGTCGTCACTCAGTTCTTCTAGTAAAGCAGTTTGTACTTCTTTTGACTTGAGCACCAAATGAGGCTTCTTAGAAGTGGTTTCTGAGTAACCGGCTTGGAGAAGTATAGTGCCATAGTTAATAGAATCGCCGCTTGGATTTCGGATAAAATCAGATATAAGCTGGACGACTTTTTGTTGGCGTGGGTTGAGCATAGCTAAGCTTGTTCATCGTCTATAAGTTCAACAATATCACCTACTTTAACACTACTTTTTTCTTCTTCAATTTTCTTCTTCTGCTCTTGAGCTACTTCAAAAGTCTTATATTTCTTGACGTAGTTTGGTGGTGCAAATATGTTTGAAAAACCTTGCAATGTATTAATTCCTCCAATATTGACCTTCTCATACTCGAACGTTTCAGCTAAAGATAGTTTATCGCTAGCCACATAGGTAACTTTAATTTTCATCTTAGGGAACTTTAAAGACCCTAGCTTTTCGCCCGTGTCAGGATCTATAACTTCTCTCCCATCTTTAGCGAAAATCTGAAAAACCATTCCGACCCTAACACCATCTTTTGAACCAACATTAATTGCTGCTGTTCTATTATCTATGATCTCAACAATCTTCCCTATTATCATATCTCGCTGCCTTCATTGTTAACAAAACTATTCATTAGATCTTGATAACTTTCAAATTTTTTCACACTTCTAATTTGATTAATTTCTTGATCGGTACTAATTATATAGAAGCTACTGTTTACTCTAAATACAAAATTCTGTAGAAAATCATAACCTAGCTGTTGTGGTTGCTGTGCTACCAATGAAATATGAGGAAGCTCTTCAAAAGCGTTATTTTCGTATGCGAGCTTTATGACGTTTTTGACTGTAGACTTCTGTTTATCAGTTTGCTTTTTTCTGTTGCTTTCTCTTATATGATATACCGCTAAGGTTAATGTGGAGGTTGCAATCAGCAAAACATAACTGATGATTTGAGTAAGTATGGCATTTATGCTTGCTTGATCTGGCTCAATGGCAATACCAAGGTATAAAAAAAGTATAAAACTCAATAATGCAAGCGGTGTGGAAAGTAAGAAGATGTTATTAGGATTTAAATGAAAAGGTCGAGATACAAATGGCGTTTGCTTTAAATATGCCTTTATTTCATCAATAGAATAAATCAACGTGTTTTGTCTTGCCAGATGCTCTTGGTATTTAGAGTTGGCATGAGGATTAAGTGGAATTTCGAACCACGGAAAATTTCTAATTATGAGTATGAGAATATATGAAAAGAGAGTTGCAAATATTGAGATGAGTAAGAAGTAGTTACTAAAGAGAAAAATATCTTTTGTTTCATCAGGAAAGAATTGAAAAAATACCTGAATAACCGGAAGCAGCAAACCTATAGCACTCGCTAGTTTTTGTAGATTATTACTTTCACTTTTCGTTGATTCATACATACATGTATAGTTTAACATTCTTGTACTTAATTAAGTAGTAGTTTGATACGTTACCGCAATACCATACTTCGGGGTATACTATTCCTTATTATTCTTTATTAGCAAATTATGAGTGTAAGTAACGGTACACAATCAAGAGTAGCTATCTATTTACGAGTCTCCACAGAAGACCAAGTCGAGAAATACGGCTTAGATATGCAACGAGATGCCATTGATGCCCTGATAAAATCAAAGGGTCGTTTTGAGGACAACACAGAGCGAATGGTGTTTGCCGGTGATAAATATGTCTACATTGATGACGGCATTAGTGGCACTACAGTTATTAGCGAGCGACCTCAATTCGCTCGCCTCATGGAAGATATCTTGAATGCACCAGAGGGAAAACGCCCTTTTGATGCTGTTGCGGTTTATAAAATTGATCGCTTTGCTCGCAAACTTAGTGTGCTAGTCGATCTCATTGAATTCTTTGAGAATCAAGGTATCCAGATGCTTTCCGCTAACGAAAGCATAGATACCTCGACTGCATTTGGTAGAGCTGTATTAGGAATAATCGGAGTCATTGCAGAACTTGAAATTGAAACCTTTAAGCAACGCAGTGCAGATGGTCGGAAGGCAGCAATCCGTAAAGGCGTATTTATGGGTGAAGTGCCTCCCTATGGGTATATTAAGACACCAGAAAAGACACTTAGAATCCTCGAGGAAGAAGCAATAGTTGTTCGAGAAATCTTTGATATGTTTCTTAAACAGTTTATGAGTCCTCAACAAATTGCAGATGATCTCACAAAAAGAAAAATCCTTTCACCTTCTAGTAGTGCTATTCAGTATCGAAAGAAAAGTGGAAGCTCCAGAAAAAAGAATGCTGACACATTCTGGAGTCCTCTAGTTATAAGAAAAATACTATTTAACGAAATCTATATTGGCACGTATTACTATGGGAAAACAAAAAAAGGTAAAAGGTTACCAAAAAGTGAGTGGAAGAAATCAGATTACAGATACCCATCAATCATAGAAAAAGCCGATTTTAGCCTAGTACAGCAACGACTCAAGAAGAGTAAATCTAGAAGTGTCACAGCTCAACGAAAACAAGAGGACAAACACATTTATCTACTTTCTGGCTTACTCCGGTGTGAAGCATGCTTAGATCAACAAAGGTCAAGAGAGATGCCGCATTGGGTTGGTGAACCACGAAAAATGATAGTTTCTGGAGAATCGGTTACTGCTCGATATTACAAATGTGGAAGGCGGAATACTAAGAAGTACTCAGGAAATTACTGTAATGTCATTACCTTACCAGGAGATCAGATAGAGCAAATTATTTTTGATCAGGTAAAGGAGTTGCTCAAAAACCCAGATGCAGTTATAAATTACCAAAATAAGCTTAAATCACGCACTCAAGAACTTAAACAATTGAAAACCAAGCGTGATTTTTACGAAAAACTGATCAACGCTGCACCAGATAAAATTGAACGCCTCAAAGAACAACACCAGGCGGGAATTATTTCATCACTTGATGAATTGAAACAAAAAATCGCTGAGCAGGAAGGAGCTGAGAAAATAAATCAAGACAAGCTGTTCGAGTTGGAAACTCAGATCGGTAAAATCGTTCTCTCAGATAACTATGTGCAAACCTTTAAGCACTTCCAAGATAAGTATATAAAAGCCATGACAAACATTGAGGAAAACAGGCATCTTCTCAAAGAAGTACTTGATGTCTTACTCGATAAAGTAGTGGTGAAATCTCGACCGGTTACACCGGAAGATACTATTTCGGGTCGTAAGAAGGAAGGTCAGTACATACCGTACAAGCTTGATCTTCATTTCCGATTACCTAAAGACATGCTGCATGAGGCATTCTTTAAGTTCGGGGTAAAAGATGCTAATTTGTGAGCCAGCTGGGACTCGAACCCAGGACACCCTGCTTAAGAGGCAGGTGCTCTAACCAACTGAGCTACTGGCCCTTGATGGCTGGCGAATTTTAAAAGAGAAACAATCGAGTCTCCCCAGGTAATAGCCAACCAAATTACGCAGGTAATTATATCAGAGTTGGTGGATACAGTAGTGTTTGATCTAAACACTTACTTCCTTGCCAGAGCCTAGATTTAGCCAACCTTATCACTATATAATGTAGTTATGTTTGCAGGAATTTCGAACTTCACAAAAAAAATAACAAGCTTAATCAACCATCGACTTGTGGGCTTAATATTAACCCTAGTTTTTTTTAGTTACCTAGCTGTTGCCGTTAATGCCCAAACCAGACCGTCGCCTGCTACACCAAATGCCTCACCAGATTTGTCAGAGAACCAAGATTCAACCATCGGTGCTGAACTTGACGCTACTTCTGAAGCTGAGGCGAGCCCTGCTGCTCAAGTAAGAGAGGTTATTGAGGAAAGACGTAGTTCAGATTTAACTGAAACTACCGGTGAGGCTAAAGGCAGGTTGTCTAGTTTTTTGGAACAGACTCCGGCTCAACCACTAGGTCCGACTAATTTTGTTCAACACGCCATTCGCAAAGCTGTCGATCAGGGAGTACCAGCTAATGTACTAGTTCTTATATTGCTATTTCCGGTGGTAGCTTCATTAATTGCTACTTCTAGGCATATCATAGGTCTACAAGGATTTGGAGTTTATATACCAGCAGTTCTAGCCGTGGCTTTGCTTTCAACCGGCATCATAACCGGTATATTTTTGTTTATTGTAATTCTCATCTCAGCCAGCATCGGTCGAACTATCTTTAAAAAATTTAAGTTGCAGTATTTACCAAGAACAGCCTTAGTTTTGTGGTTAGTGGCTCTAACCGTATTTTCTTTATTGTTGGTTTCCCCCCAATTAATTCAGTTTGAGATCAATTTGGCTGCTTTAAGTATTTTCCCAATTTTAGTTCTAATCTTATTATCGGAAAACTTTATTGAAGCTCAATTAGCTGGCACTCGGTCAAGAGCAATTGAGCTGACCATTGAAACGGTGCTGCTAGCCGTACTATCCACCATATTTATGAGAGCCGAGATTGTCCAACGATTTGTCATTATTTATCCAGAACTAACCATTATTACCGTACTGGCGATTGATATCTTGGTAGGCCGCTTTAAAGGTTTGCGTTTAGCAGAGTATCTAAGATTTCGACCAATCATTGATCCAGAGGAATAATCCTATGCCTAAGGCTCAACATATCCTGGGAATGAATGCCCGGGTACAAATTTACACCGTTCAAAATAGCTACAAAGCCAAGCGTTATGGTTTTTCTAAATTACGAGCCAAACACTTTTTACAAAAACATCAAATTCAAGTTCCCCAGTTGTATGCTCAGCTATCTTCTTTAGATGAACTAAGGGAGTTTGACTGGCACACAATATCAGGCGGTTTTGCAATTAAGCCAGCCAATGGGGTTGCCGGCAGCGGTATTATGGTTATTAAGCGACGTCGAGGCGACACTTGGTTCGATATTGAAAACAACCAATTCAGTCAGGATGATCTATATTTACATGCCAGTGACATTCTGGACGGCCAATATAGTACCTGGGGTTCAACTCATCAGGTAATTATTGAAGAAAGAATCCCTATTCACCCTGATCTTGAAAGCTTTGCTGAGGTAGGAACTCCGGACATAAGAGTAATTGTTTAC
>Ga0334896_1002885_pt1 | contig 11108 bp, 10 predicted proteins | sample GraSluR3_MG_8_FD_207734 | JGI IMG/M metagenome (GOLD analysis project Ga0334896, IMG submission 207734) | Sludge microbial communities from methane-producing bioreactor in Wageningen University, Netherlands - Granular Sludge_27_06-R3 | ecosystem: Engineered > Bioreactor > Anaerobic >...
CTTCTTCAATTTTTTCTTTCAGGATGACCGGGTCCACCGGTTTTTCCAGGTAATCGATCGCTCCCAGGCGGATGGCCTGCACGGCGGTCTGAACATCGGCATAACCGGTCATGATAAACACGGCGCTGTCGGGCGAAGTCTCCCGGATCCATTTTAAGAGCGTCATCCCGTCTGTGTCGGGCAGGCGAAGGTCACAAAGGACAATGTCGTAAACCAGAGACTGTACGGCTTTCATGGCTTCCCCGGCGGAAAGTACACCGTCTGCGCGGAATCCGCCTTTGACCAGCCATGTTTTCAGCAGGACGTTGAACGCGGCATCGTCCTCAATGATCAGTATTTTAACCATGGGTACAAATGTAAAAAATATTTTTATGTACCTTTGCGATCGAATGAGAAGCTCCGCAAAATACAGATTTCTATTGTCTATGCTCTTTATGGGCGGGTTTTCCCTGATGTACGGACAATCCCAGACAATGTATGTTCCCCTGACCGCCCAGCTTGAAATTGAAGTGATCATACCTATATCTATTGCAAAAGAATCCAACCTCTCTTTTGGGTTTGCTTCTCCCGGACCCGGTACCGGATACGTTACTGTGACTGCAGAAGAGAATCCGCAACGCACCGCATCGGGTGCTGCCTCTCTTTTGCCGAGCACAGGCGTTGTGTCTTCAGGCAAATTCAGGGTAACGGGAACCCCTTATGCATCCGTAAACGTTACCGTCCCCGACTGGACGCACACGCTTAACCATCAGGGCGGAACTTCTCACCTTAATCTGAATCTGACCAGTTCGGCAACCAACCTGCAACTGGGCGCCGCCGGTGAAGATGTCTTTTATGTAGGCGGCACCGTCACCATGTGGTGGGGTCAGCAATTGGGTCAGTACACCGGCACGTTTACCGTGACAGTTTCTTATGATTAACTGCCAGGGTTTTTACTTTGTCGTTGAGTAAAAAAGGCAGTTCGTAGATAAAACCCCCGTTTATGTTGAAACCATTTTCCCGTTTAATACGGGTGGCATATCTTTGTACCACGTTTGAAAAAAGACTCGCATTTACAAGTCAATTTTTAGTTTAAAAAACAATTTAAAATATTCATTATGAAAACAACAGTTCTTAAATTTTTCACGCTCTCAGTAGCCATCTTCGCTTTCACCAACATTTCTTTCGGACAAGACACTAGTACTGGAACTGCATCTGCAGGTGCTAATATTATTACACCGATTTCTATTGTAAAAGTAACTGACATAAACTTTGGAGACCTTGTTCCTTCTCTCTCAACAGCTGTAACTGTCGTAATGGATCAATCAGGTACTATCACTTCCGATGCTCAATATTTTCTGGCTAATTCTTCGACGCCTAGAACTGCTGCTTCATTTACAATTACTGGAGAAGCAGGTCATACTTACAAGATCAATTGCCCAGAAACAATAGATTTAGAAGGTCCTGGTGATGACATGACTCTTACTTTCAACCCAAGTTTGGCTATTGACGGATCTTCCCTAACATTGACCGGTGGAACACAAACACTAAATTTAGGTGGTAGCCTGGCTCTTGCAGCAAATCAAACTGCCGGAGCATACACAGGGACATTTGATGTAACAGTAGCTTACGAATAACATATAGTTCCACAAAATATATTTCCTCGGTCGCTCCTTCCATATGGGATGGAGCGTTCCGGGGAAAATTCAAAAAAAGAACTAAAAACACACAACAATGAAAAAGCTTATAGTACCCATAATATTAGGTCTGCTGGTAATAGGATTTCCACTGACCGGTTTTGCACAGGTTGAGGCAACAGCGACTGCAGAACTGGTGGAAGCCCTTTCAGCCAGTGAAGAGGATCAGTTAAATTTCGGTAAATTTATTGCCGGGGAAAGCGGCGGAACAATTACCGTTGCCGGTACCGCTGCCGGAGCCATTACCACTACCGGAACCGTTGCTACTATAGGCGGTGGTGCCCCCAGCTCCGCTTCGTTTGATATCAGCGGTCTGGCCAGCCAGACTGTTAAAGTAACCCTGCCTGCTAACGGTTCGGTAAACCTTTCTCATTCAACCAGCGCGGATGTTATGAATGTGGCCTCTTTCACCGTATCGGCCAGCACAGTCACATTGAGCTCCACAGGTGATGCCACCGTATACGTCGGAGCTACCTTAACGGTTCCCAATTCCGGAATCGACGTGGGTGTTTACTCCGGCACTTACCAGGTAACATTTGCCTACCAATAAAATTTAAGAGCCAACAACAATACAAAACGCTTCCTGCGGTCAGCCGGGGAAGCGTTTTCTGGTAAAAAATACGTACCTTTAAAATATGAAATCAAGACATTGGATACCGTTCCTGCTTTCCGTGGTTTTCCTGGGATTTTCCCCGGTTCAGTCTTTTGCCGTTGACCCGGATCCGGAAGTCACCAGCACCGCCGTTGCCGAGTTGATTGATGTGCTTTCCGCCACGGAAGCCGCTCCGTTGAATTTCGGCAGGTTTTTCATTGACGGGGAAGGCGGGGGATCCATTATCATTGCTCCTGCACCTACTCTGGACCGAACATCTACAGGAAATGCCATTCATTTGGCCGCCGGCGGCGTCCCCAGTCCGGCAATGTATGAAGTCGTGGGATATCCCGATTGTAGCGTATCCATCACCCTGCCCGGACCCGCAATATTGACGAACACTTCCAATTCCGCACATCAAATGATCGTTAACAACTGGGTCTCAACACCTTCAAATTCGGCCAAACTGGACATGAACGGCAAACTTACTTTTTATGTGGGTGCGGTGCTTAATGTGGAATCTTTATCACAGAATCCCGTAGGCGTCTACACGGGAACTTATACCATCACATTCGCCTATAATTAAAGAAAATCCTTTAAATCAAAGGTGTTAGGAGTTTATAATTTTTTATTATCTTTGTTTGATTGGTATAATACTCTAAAATCTGGGGATAATGTTTGAATCTAAAAAAATTGTCTTTCTGCTGGCATTGGTGGTTTTTACCGGTGTCACGATCCCGCGTGTCCAGGCACAGGGGAATCTGTTGGTAACACCGCGTCGCGTTGTTTTTGACGGATCCAACAGGGTAATGGAACTGAATCTGGCCAATACAGGACGTGATACAGCACGCTATAACATCTCTTTTATTCAATACCGCATGACTGAAGAAGGTGCCTTTGAGGAAATTACGGAACCCGATCCCGGTCAGTTTTTTGCAGACAGACACCTGCGGTTCTTCCCGCGTTCGGTAACCCTGGCTCCCAATGAAGCCCAGACAGTCCGAATGCAGGTGATCGGAAGGGAGCGCCTGGATCCGGGAGAATATCGCTCACACGTATATTTTCGCGCCGTTCCTAACCAGGTAGCCCTGGGCGAGGAAGATCCCAACAGGGACACCACCTCGGTGAGTGTTCGTTTGATTCCCATATTCGGGATCACCATTCCCGTAATCATTCGCGTTGGGGAACCCACTACAGAAGTGTATATTTCCGATCTGGCACTGGAAAAACCGGAAGAAGGTGCCCCGCAATTGCAATTTACGTTCAACCGCTCCGGGAATATGTCCGTATACGGGGATCTGACGGTTACTCATGTTTCTCCGGGAGGAACCGAAACCATTGTAGGCATAGTGAACGGGATTGCCGTATATACGCCCAATGCAATTCGCAAATTCCGTCTGGAACTGAATCCGCAGGAAGGGGTAGATCTTGGTTCCGGAAAATTAATGATCACCTACAACGCCCAGTCGGATGTGAAGCCGGAAACGTATGCTTCCGCACAGCTGGAGCTTCCCTGATATTCATTTCAAGTTTTCTCTTTATGAAATTGAAATTATCCCTCTTTGCTCTATTGCTATTGCTGACAGCTACTTCTGCCAAAGCACAGCTGGGGGCGGATGTCATTAAAAATTTCAATTTTGGCAAGGTTGCCGTAACCGGTTGGTGGGGAACCGTTTCTTTAAATGTCAACAACGGGAACCTCAGTCGTACGTCAACCGGATCCGTTGAACTTAAAAGCTCCGTTTTTCATCCCGCTGAAATTTATTTGTACGGTGCCGGCAAGGGAAATCCTGACGTAACCCACATTGCCGTTCCGGGATCTGTTGTTCTTACCCGGCAAGGAGGCGGTTATACCCGCGAAATTTACAACATCACGTATTGGCCCGCTACCCCCTTATATAATTTAAAAAACAATCCGAAGACGGTATACCTGGGAGGCACCATTGGGATAGCCGATTACGCCACCAATCCCGGCGGCGTATATACCGGCAGCCTGCAACTATCCCTGGTATGGGAATAGTTGTGAAAAAGAACCTGCTTTTTTTTATTTGTACTCTTTGCTTTTTGCCCTTATGGGGGCAATACGTCAAAGACAGTCTGCCCGGAGAAACCCGGGGACTCCGTGTTGTGAGTACTTCCAATGAGTCGTTCGGTTTATGGATAGACGGATTTGTTCACCTGGACGGAAGCGTTTTTATGGGGTATTACGCAGACTACAATCCCATTCCCGGAAAGGGGACCGTACGAAGGGCCCGTCTGGGACTGAAGACCCAGATCGCCCGTGACTGGTTTGGGGAGTTCCAAGTGGATTTTTCGCAACTCAAACCCAGGATAACGGAAGCCTATATCACATACTCAGGATTAAAAAACCTGGAAATTGAAGCGGGTCATTTTGAGAACCTTCTTTCCATGGAGGCAGCTGTTTTACCACGGGACCTTCCTTTTATGGAAAGACCTATGGTCGTTCAACTTATGGTTCCGCCGGAAATGATGGGGATCCAGTTTGTAACCCACCAGTACTGGTTTTTGGGAGCAGCCGGTGTTTCTTTTGACCGGACACGCTACCTGCTAGAAGATTCTGTTTCTTTTTCAACCGCCTTTGATGCCCGGTCCGTGTGTGTAAAGGCTGTTGCCATGCCATTTGTAAACAGGGACGATCTTGGACTTCATATCGGAGTGGGAGCTTCCTACAGAATGCGCATTAAAGATCCTGCAACAGGATCCTACCCTTACATCAGGTACAACCCGGAAAACCTGGCCTCCCTCAACAGAAACCGTTACCTGGACACATATGAAATACGCAATGTGCGGGAACAATTCCTGTTTAACGGGGAGTTTGCGGCTTATTACAAGGGGTGGCGTATGCAGGCCGAATACATACACAACATGATCCAACTTGGCAACCCTCTGACCGGAACACAGGGTCCTGTTTCCAGGCTTCATTTCAGCGGATGGTATGCCCAGACCGGGCTTATGCTTTTCGGGGGCAGGCAGCATTACGACAATCAGTCCGGGACATTCCTCAGTCCTTTTCGCGGTCGTAAATGGGGAGACCTGGAAATCCTGGTCCGTTACGACTACCTGAACCTGAACTTTGATCCCGTAACGGGAGGAGCCGTGCAGAATTATACGGCAGGGATCACATATCACGTAAATGAGAACGTAAAATTTTTAGCTAATTACATGTACACTGACAACGACCGCTATGCCAACGGGAACGGGCAGTTTTACATAGGCCACGATCCTTACGGATACCCTTCCACGGACTATTCGGTGATCGTGGAACCGGCACAAAAGGCGGGAGTTGATTATCATTCCGTATCTTTGCGTTTTGAAATCACTTTTTAACATGCGTTTTTTATTATTTATCCTGGCCCTCACTTTCACTCTGAAAAGTACCGCACAACAAATTGACAGTTTAGAAAAAGAAACCCGTACAAGCCTGTACGGGGTGAAAATGAACCGTACTCCCCTTCAGGCAGAAGAACGGAATGGTGTCTTGTATTTTGAATCGCCCAACCGGGATTATTCATTCTGGATTGACAGCCGCATTCAGCTGGACGGAGCCGTCTTCTTTGGAGAAAGTGACGGGGCGGAACCCATTGGGAACGGGGTGGCGATCCGTCGAGCCCGTTTTGCCGTAAATGCACAGGTTACAAAAAATTGGTTTGGTCAGCTGGACCTGGATTTTTCAAAAGGGATCCCGGAGATCAAAGATGCCTACCTGAGGTATTGCGGTCTTGGTTTCTTGGAAATCCAGGCCGGGAATTTCAAGGAAATGTTTTCCATGGAAGAAAACAACACATCCCGTTACCTGGCATTTATGGAACGGCCCATGGCTGTAAGCGCGCTGGTTCCTTCACGTCACCTGGGACTGCAGGTACAGGCCAATCACAAATGGTTGCTGGCATCTGCCGGACTGTTTTTCCAACCCACTGAAGATGCAGACATGTATGAGAACGTGCAGGACAACAACAAGGATTATGGACGCGGTCCGGGTTATTCGGTTACTGCAAAAGTAATTGCCATGCCTTTTTACAATCGTGAAGAAACGGGAATCCACCTGGGTGTGGCAGGCTCATTCCGTACTCCAAAATCCACGGTATCTCCAAAAAAATACGGCGGATTGGAACTTAGCACCCGAAATGCCACATTCATCAATCGGAAAAAATACCTGGACACCGACATGATCCCGGATGTACACCACAATATGTTGTTAAATACAGAATTTGCGGCTCATTATAAAGGATTACGGGTTCAGGCAGAATTCATTCAAAATTATGTGTATTTAAACGATCCTGTATCTTTCGGTCAGGAATATGTATCACGCCTGTTTTTTAAAGGATGGTACGTTCACGCCGGAATTCTTCTTTTTGGAGGCAGTCAACGTTACGACAACCATTACGGAGAATTTACCCAGCCTGTACGCGGCCGTAAATGGGGAGACCTGGAATTGCTGTTGCGTTATGATTACCTGAACCTGAACAGTCATCACATATTGGGAGGTGAAGGACAGAATTTTACCGCCGGGCTGAATTATTACGTAAACAACAACGTTAAGATCGTACTGAATTACACCTATACCGACAACAAAAGCATTAAGGATGGAGAACCCGGGATTCAATACCACGGCTTGTCCCTGCGTACGGAAATTGATTTTTAATTATTGGCTTTATGGCATCCGACCCCCTGGATATCAACCGTTACCGGGTAGAAAAACTTCCTGAAATCAATCGCCGGGGATTTGAAAAATGGATGGCCCGCCTGGGCGCACCGTTGGCAATTGTTGTTTTCACACTGCTCTATTTTGTCCTCAAAATTCCTTTTCTGGATCGTATAGAACCACAAACCCTTACCGGAAGTGCTCCTGAGCGTTTTGCCGAGTTGGGTGCCGCTGCATTTTCACGCATTAATTACGCCATGCTGGCCATTTTTGCAGCAGGTTTGATTCTGTGGATCACGCAGGCCATTCCCAATTACCTGACTTCGCTCATAGTAATAGCGGCCATAATCCTGACCGGGATATTGCCCGAATCCGTTGCCCTGCAACAACTGGGACATCCCGTAATGTGGCTCAACATCCTGTCCTTTATTATGGCCGGCGTTCTGGTAAAAACCCGTGTAGCCAAACGGTTTGCTTTATGGCTGGTGGTATCTTTCGGGAAAAGTACTGCCGGAGTGATCCTGAGTTTTGTGGTGATCAACCTGGTTCTTTCTGCTTTTATATCTGCCACTACAGTCAAAGCGGCTATCCTTATGCCCGTTTTCATGGTAGTGGCGACCATTTACGGGGCAACCGGAGGAAAGAACAGAAACAACGCAGGAAGAAACATCGTCTTGCAAAACCTTTTTCAGATCAACCTGGGTGCCAACGGTTTTTTGACCGGATCAGGAGCCACACTGCTTGCCGGGGCCTTGATGGCCGGAGCGTTGGGCAAAGATTTTTTCCCTTACACCGATTGGCTTGTTGCCGCTCTGCCCATGAGTATTCTGCTTATCCTGATCGCATGGCTGGTGGGAACACGCTTGGTGTTTCCCATAAATAAAGAAGAACGCGTTCCGCAGATAGAAGGAGGTCTGGATCGTTTAAAAGAAGAACTCCGCCGCATGGGGCCGGTAAACAGGCAGGAATATAAAGCCATAATTATTTTTTCCTGTGTATTGCTGTTGTGGGTAACTGAACGCTTACACGGGCTAAGTCCAACTTTGGTTGTTTTCCTTGGTGCGGTAGTGGCATTACTCCCCGGTATAGGAATCGTAAAATGGAACGATGTGGACATTCCCTGGCACCTGATGTTGTTTTCTGCGGGAGCTTACACGCTGGGAGCAGGCCTTAATGGTACCGGATTGCCCGGTATCCTTGCCCAAGAGTTGTTCAACGCCGTGGGAATCACCCAACAGACTCCGTTTTGGGTTATCTACATGCTCCTGACAGGAACCATGCTTGTAAGTGCTTTGCTCTTCCAGTCCAAGACCATGCAAACGTTGCTCTTTGTTCCTATTGCCATAAGTGTAGCCCAACAATTCGGGTACCCGGTCATGTCGTTGGCATTCCCGGTTGCCTTGCTAATAGGCCACGTTTACGTACTGCCGTTCAACTCCAAGCCGGCCGCATTACTCTATACTTCCGACCAATACAGCCTGGGTGACAGTTTTCGTTTTGGTATAATCATGATGGCTGTCACCTGGGGTGTTATCATTCTTTGGGGAGAAACCGTACTTCGTTGGCTGGGTTATACCAACGGCGTTTTCTGATTTAGCGGTCGCCCGGAAACAGTTTCTGCATCAGGGCATCGGGTTTTGGATCGCGTCCCCTGAATTTACGGTACAGCACATCCGCATCTTCAATATTTCCCCTGGAAAGAATGTGTTCCCGGAATTCAGCGGCTGTTTCGCGGTTGAAAATACCTGTTTCTTTGAACAGTTCAAAAGCATCCGCTTCAAGCACTTCGGCCCATTTGTAGGAATAGTAACCGGCACTGTAACCGCCCGAAAAAACATGAGAGAATGCTGTTGAAAAAGCAGTCCCGGGAATGGCCGGCAATATGATGGACCCGCCCAGGGTAGTTTCTTCAAATTTGGAAATGTCCATGGAAGGAACCTGATCGGAATCGTGCCAGGCCATATCCAGTATCCCGTATTGCAATTGCCTTACCTGCCCGAACCCGGCCAGGTAGTTTTTGGAAGCCACTATCTTGTTTATCATTTCCTGGGGTATGGCTTCTCCGTTTTGGTAATGAACGGCAAATGTTTTCAGGAACTCCGGTTCGTAAGCCCAGTTCTCCAGTATCTGAGACGGCAGTTCCACAAAATCACGGGCTACACTTGTACCTGTAAGCGATGCATAGGATCCTTCTGCCAGCATCCCGTGCAGGCAATGTCCGAATTCGTGAAAAAGTGTAATCACCTCACTGAATGTAAGCAGCGACGGTGTTGTGGCCGTAGGCTTGGTGAAATTGGTTACCAGCGACACCAGCAGACGGAATTCCTTACCATTATGTTTATATTGTTCACGGTAAGAAGTCATCCAGGCACCGGAACGCTTACTCTGGCGAGGATAATAATCCACATAAAGCAAAGCCGTGAATTCTCCGTCTTCCCCTGTCACTTCGTATACTTTTACATCGGGATGATAAACCGGAACCTCCGGCGCAGGCCGGAAGTGCAAGCCGTATAATGTTCCTGCCAGCGAAAAAACGGCTTCCTGTACCTTGTCCAGTGAAAAATACGGTTTCAATGCTTCCTCGGTAAGATCAAATTTTTCTTCTCTGTATTTTTCAGACCAATAGGAAAAATCCCAGGGCATTAAAAGCCCTTTAAATCCTTTTGAACGCGCATACTGTTGTATTTCAGCCACTTCCCGTCGCGCATAAGGCAAAGTTTTTTCCATCAGATCCTGCAAAAAGCGGTTGACTGTTTCCGGTTTTTTAGCCATACGCTGTTCCAGGGCATAATCCGTATATTTTTCGTATCCCAACAGGTTCGCCGATTGCAGACGCAGCGATACGATCTCTTTGATCAGCTCCCGGTTACTGTTTTCATCCAGGCAGCGTGAATTATAAGCTTTCCACATTTGTTCCCTCAGGTCCCGGCGCGTGCTGAATTTCATAAATCCGCCGTAACTGGGATAATCGAGTGTAAATACCCACCCTTCCTTTTTTAAAGCGGTTGCAGCTTCTTTCCCCATTTCTTTCATATAGGAAGGAAGGCCTTCCAGGTCTTCTTCTAGGGTGAGGTGAAGGGTGTATGCATTGGTCGCTGCCAAAACATTTTTGGAAAATTCCAGGGAAGCCAGCGAAAGTCTTTCCTGTATGGCCCCGTATGTTTTTTTGTCTTCCGGTGACAGATTGGCCCCGTTGCGAACGAAGCCTTTGTACGTTTCCTCCAGTAAGCGGGCTTGTTCCTGTGTCAGTTCAAAAGACGATTGATCCCGGTATACATCCTTTACCCGTTCAAACAAAGCAGGATTCAGGGATACATACAATTGGTATTCGGTATATAGCGGATACAGCTCCTGTGCCAGTTTCTGCATCTGATCGGAAGTATGCGCCTCGTTCAGGTTGTAAAAGATCATGGCCACCCGGGCAACTTCCTCTCCGGCATATTCCAGGGCTTCTATGGTATTGGTGAAAGCGGGAGACTCCGGGTTAGCCGTTATTGAATCCACACGGCCTTTGGCAATATCAATGGCCCGGATCAGGGCAGGTTTGTAATCTGTCAGTTCAATACGGTCAAAAGGAGGAGCCTGGTATCTGTTATCCGGTGTTTCAAGTAAAGGATTGTTTTTTGTCATGGTGCAGGAAGTCAGCAGAAATATAAAAGTGATCTTTAATAGATTTTTCATAAGAGTTACAATTCACAGGTTAGAATGTCTCCACTTAGCAAAAGTAATGATATTTCACAGATTTTTATGTTGTATTCAACCGTGGACAGGCGTTCCTCCGATTTTAAAAGACTCAATTGTGCCTCCCGCAGCTCTATCCCGGAAAGTTCACGCAATCGGTAACGTTCCATAGCTATGTCAAAATTACTGCGGGCTACGTTCAGATTGCTTTTTTCAATTTCCCATAACTGCAGGTTGTTTTGGTAGGCCATCCATAAACTGGCCAGGTCGGCTTGCAGGGCATTTTCCATTTGATCCAGGCGTAACCGGCTGTTTTCAATACTAAGCCGTGCATTGGCCTGTTCCCGCCGGCGGTTCCCGGCATCGTAAAGGGCAATTCCCATGGAAGCACCCAATGTAGGTCCAAACTGATTGTTTCTGTCATAGGTGCTGTTACCGTACCAGTAATTCCTGTAACCGTAACCTGCATTTAGTCTGAGGTAGGGATAATTCCTGC
>Ga0334896_1002894_pt1 | contig 11082 bp, 9 predicted proteins | sample GraSluR3_MG_8_FD_207734 | JGI IMG/M metagenome (GOLD analysis project Ga0334896, IMG submission 207734) | Sludge microbial communities from methane-producing bioreactor in Wageningen University, Netherlands - Granular Sludge_27_06-R3 | ecosystem: Engineered > Bioreactor > Anaerobic > Unclassified...
TTTCAAAATAAACAAGGAGGTTTATTTGCCGGTTTGCAAAAACTGCGATGGAACAGCCCGGGAAAGAAAGGCGGTGGAGGAACAACTGGACAGCCTGGCTGACGGACTTGTTTGCGGGTGCATATAAAAAAAAACCGCGGTTGCCCGCGGTTTCACTCACTCTGCTTATCTATAGCTGTTTAATTTAACAGGTGTGTGTAGTTTTCATTTAATAACTCGGGAAGGTAATTGGCAATCAACCCTAATGCCTGTTCGTCGTCCACCCGGTTAGGTGTAATAATTCCCTGTTTCTTCATCTCATCGGCATTCAACACCACGCTGCAAATCTCACGCGGCACAGAGCTCCATGCCCTTTTAACCGTCTTCACACCAAAACCTTTGGCTGAGTTTGTGTAACAAACCTCAAAAAACGGGTTGTTAACCACATAGGCCACACCATCGGAAGTGTTTCGTTTCACGACGGTAACCGGTTTATCACTGCCGTTATAGGAAAGGTTCCATACTTTGTCGATGTCTTTTCCCAGGTTTACATTTTCAACGGCCTCAATCTGATAATCGTTAAAACCGGTACGATAACCGGATGCAGTTGCAATAACCGACACAAATAAAAAACATACAGATGCTGCAATAATAATTCTCATTTTTCTCATGGCTTCTAATTTTTAATTAAACAATGGTTTCGTTTTCTATAATCTATCTGTATCAGAAAGACGCGCAAGTTACGAACCTGTTACACCAAAATCTCTGTTTAAAAACACATTACACACCTTCAGATTTTCCTTGTCCGTTATAAAAAATAATTTTTCACTGAAAAAATTTGAATATTTGAAATTTAGTATTACTATTCGGATGTGATTTATTTTGAAAAATTCATTTTGCGGTTTCAATTTTAAAAAGAAGAATTATTAAAAATTTTTGATCATGAAATTCAGTCAGCTCGTAAAAATGCGTCATTCGGTAAGAAAATATAAAAACACACCGGTTGAAAAGGAAAAACTGATGCAAATAATGGAAGCCGCACGCCTGGCTCCATCGGCAGTAAACTTTCAGCCCTGGCATTTTATTGTGGTTACACAACCCGAAACCCTTTCGAAGTTACATGACACTTACCCACGCGACTGGTTTAAAACAGCTCCGGCGGTAATTCTGGCCTGTGCCGACCATTCAGAGTCGTGGAAAAGAAATCACGATGGAAAAGACTCAGCCGATATGGATGTTGCCATTGCAGTGGACCATCTCACCCTGCAGGCTGCCGAGATGGGAATGGGAACCTGTTGGGTATGCAATTTCAACACACAAAAATGTGCCGAAATGTTGCAGTTACCGGGTTACATCGAGCCGGTGGCCATGATTCCGGTTGGCTACCCGGAGGAGGAATTAATTCCTGAAAAAAAACGAAAACCCCTGAATGATATCATTCACTGGGAAGCGTTCTAAGGTATTTTGAGAGACGATTCATCCCTTCTTCAATATTTTCAATGGAATTGGCATAAGAAAACCGTAAAAATCCTTCGCCGTTTTCCCCAAAATCGATTCCCGGAGTTACGCCAACGTGCGCTTTTTCGAGTATATCGAATGCAAAACGGTAACTGTCGGTTGACAGGTGTTTTACATTTACAAAAACATAAAATGCTCCGGTAGGTACAACCTTAATATCGAAACCCATTTGCTGCAGGCGGGTTACCAAATATTTGCGCCGTTTGTTGTAGGTGTCCCGCATTTGCTGCACATCGGCTCCTGCAAACCGCAGCGCAGCAATACCCGCACGCTGTGCCGAAGAACTTGCACAAATAAACAGGTTTTGCTGAAATTTCTGTAACGGGCGAATGTATTCTTTTGGAGCAATAACGTAACCGAGCCGAAGTCCGGTCATGGCAAAAAGCTTGGAAAAACCGTTTAAAACAAAGGTATTTTTTGTGAATTCGAGCATAGAGTGCGCCCGGCCTTCGTAAACCAGGCCGTGGTAAATTTCATCAGATATAACCGGAATTTCGTATTTCGCAAGTTGCTGCATAACCTCAGGAGACAACAGATTACCCGTTGGATTCATCGGGCTGTTGATGATGATTGCCCGGGTTTTGTCTGTTATCCGTTTGCAAATTTCCTCGGGCCGGTACTGGAAACCATCCTCCTCGTAAACCGGAACTTTAACTGCTTTAATTCCCAAAAAGCGCATAAAATTCGGATAGCAGGCATAACCGGGGTCGGATAAGATGACCTCGTCGCCCGGGTCACACAAAGCGCCCAATACAAGCAAAATAGCCGGCGAACTTCCGGAAGTCACCAGAATCTGGTCGGGTGAAACGGTAACACCATATCCCTTTTCATATCTTTTTACCAATTCCGCGCGCAATTCCGGGTCGCCCAAACTGTGCGTATAATGTGTTCTGCCTTCTGAATAAGCCTGTTTAACAGCCTCCGAAATGCAGTCTGGCACATCAAAATCGGGTTCGCCCACTTCCAGATGCACGACGTCGATTCCCCTGCGTTCCATTTCCGCAGCCTTTTCCAGCACCTCCATCACAATAAACGGAGAAATATGTTTTGCTCTTTCCGACACCATTTTTGGTTTTTTTATTTTAATAATCTGGCTTCTGGCTTTTGGCTTCTGGCTTTTGGCTTCTGGCTTCTGGCTTCTGGCTTCTGGCTTCCGGCTTCTGGCTTTTGGCTTCTGGCTTTTGGCTTCTGGCTTCTGGCTTCTGGCTTCTGGCTTCTGGCTTCCGGCTTCTGGCTTCCGGCTTTATAGGTAATCTCTGGCAATTTGCAATGCCTGGCTCCGGTAACCTCCTCCAAACAAATAGTAGTGATTCAGCACATGATAAAGTTGATACAGTCTGTTCCGTTCCCTCCAGTCGGCAGGAAGCGGATTAACTTCGTTGTATGCACTGTAAAACCGTTGTGAAAAACCGCCGAATAGGGTCATTATTCCCATTTCCATTTCGCGGTTGGCATAATACGATGCCGGATCGATGAGCGCCGGTCCGCTGGTTGTATTCATGTAGTTCCCCGACCATAAATCGCCGTGAATGAGCGCCGGCAAACTATTTTTTGGAACAAGTTTCGGAATTTTATGTAACAACTGCTCATGCACTTTCAATTCACCTGCCGGCAGCGGCCTTTCTTTCTGTATCAGTTGCAACAGAAACCCCAGCCGGTTGTCTCTGAAAAATTCAGCCCAGTTGGTTTTTCGGGAGTTATTTTGTGGTGTGCTGCCACAATAATTGTCGTGGCAAAAACCAAATTTTTCTGAAGAACAGGAATGAATAGTTGCCAGTCCGCGCCCCAGAATTTCATCGGAATTTCCCCTTCCGTAACCCGGTTCAAGATATTCAAGCACCAGAAATCCTGGAGAATCACCCACCTCTTTTGCAGCAAAAACTTCCGGCACAACCAGTTGCCCTGCCGCAGCTTTCCGCAACTCTTCCAGACTTTCTGCTTCGCGCAAAAACATATCGGCCATGCAGTTGCCGTTCCATTTCAGAAAAAAGGCGCCTGCGCTGGTTTCAATTTTTGATGCATGATTTATACAGCCGCCTCCCAGCGAATCCGATGAATGAATTTTTACTTCCTCCCCGAATTTTTCAGAAAGATGAATTTCTACTTCGTTTAAAACGGATTTATCGTTTTGAAAAAAATGCATACCTGATGCTTCCCAAAATTTTATTCCACAGTAAACACGTAACTTCCGGCAGCAGCCAGAATTTTCCCTGATTCTGTTTCCGTAAGGCCTTCGATGGTTTCAGAACCAATTTCCACCCCACCCTCTTTTACGACAGAACCAGATTCAACTACAGGTAAATCGACTACGGCAGTTGTATTTGGCGGAACGGTCAGGTTCAGGGTAAATTTTCCGTTCTCCAGTTTCCAGTCAACCGAGAGCAAACCATAGTTGGTTTCGTAACTGGCTTTTGCCCATTTCAAATCTCCGGCAGGTTGGGGACGGATGATGGCCCGTTTAAACCCGGGCTGTTCATCGCAAATATTAATTCCGGCCAGGGTGTTCCAAATCCATTCGCCCACGCATCCCAGCGCAAAGTGATTGCGCGAGTTCATGCCTTCGGGCGGTTCGGTGTCCGAATTCCAGAGTTCCCATATCGTTGTAGCGCCCTGTTTTACCATATATCCCCAACTGGGGTATTCGGTTTTGGTTATCATTTCATAAGCCAGTTCGTGGTGGTTGTACTTGCTCAGCATGGGCAAAATATAACCTGTGCCGAGAAATCCGGTGGTGGGATGCCCGTTCTTTTCAATCACATCTTTCACCAGGTTTTGCACCACCTGGTCGCGAATAATGTCGGGAGTAATTCCAAACGCCAAAGGCAGCAGGCTGGCAGTTTGCGTTCCTCCCGGGTAATTCAGCGTTTCTGTATCCCAGTATTCGTTCTGAAAAGCAACTGCAATCCGTTCAGCCAGGGCTTCGTATTCCTGTGCATCGGCAGTTTTGCCAATCACTTTGGCCATTTTGGCAAGTAACTTTGTGGAATAATAATAGTAAGCGCTGCCGATGGGTTTTCCGGGCGAAGCTTCCACGGCAATCCAGTCGCCGTAGCCGTACCAACCGTTCTGTTCCCAGAAATAGATGTCGTTATCGCTGTTGCGGCGCATGTATTCCACCCAGGCTTTAATGCCTTCGTAATGGTCTTCTATGATGCGTTTGTTGCCGTAAAACCGGTAGTTAACCCAGGGAATGACTGCAACTGCATCGCCCCAGCCCGGTTTGGAGGGACCGCCAACCACAATGGGCGGATTCACATCGTAAACCCAGCCTTCCTCATCCTGGCCGTCGGTAATGTCGAACATCCATTTCGACCAATAACGGTCGAGGTGCATGTTGAAGTTGGCCGTTGGCGCAAAAATCTGGGCATCGCCCATCCAGCCCAGGCGCTCGTCACGTTGCGGACAGTCGGTAGGCGCCGGGTAAAAATTGCCCTTTTGAGCCCACACCACGTTTTTATTGATATTGTTAATCAAATCGTTGGAACATTCAAACTGGCCTATAAACGGCTGGTCGGTGTAGATAACCTTGCCAACCAGGTCATTCATTGCCGGTTTTTGTTTCAGCCCCGAAACCTGCACATACCGGAAACCGTGGTAGGTAAACATTGGCTCCCAAACCAGCTCTTCGCCGTTTGAAACCACCATGTCGATGACATCGGCCGAACGCAGGTTTTCCTGAGCAACGGTACCGTCGTCGTGTAACAACTCGGCATATCTGAAAACGATGGTATCTCCTTTATCAGCTCTGATGTTTATTTTTGCCCAGCCCACCATATTCTGGCCCAAATCATACACATATTCACCGGAAACAGGTTCATTCAGCGCAACGGGCATAAGGTCCTCGTGGTGCCGCATGGCCGGTGCGTTTGGACCGGTGAGCATTCCTTCATAAAAAGCCGGTTCCACAGAAGCCCACGAAGCATCGTTGAATCCGGTTTTGTTCCATCCCGGAAGTTCCAGGTTGGCATCGTACTTTTCACCGTCGTAAATGTGATCGTCCCAGATGGGCGAATCGGTCCATTTCCATGATTGGTCCGACACAAAAGTTTGGGATGAACCGTCGGCAAATTCCACCTGCAACTGCATCAGAAACTTCAGCGGTCCTTCGCTGTATTTCTGGCCGCCCTGCCAGCCCAGTCCGCCCGACCACCACATGTTGCCCAGCACAGCACCGGCAGCATTGGCGCCGGAAGTAAGCAGTTCTTTCACATCGTACACCTGGTATTCCATACGTTCGGGATAATGCGTCCAGCCGGGAGTCAGCAAATCGTTACCCACACGCTGACCGTTCAGAAACAAGACATAGTTTCCAAGTCCGGTCACATACACGCGGGCCTTTTCAATGGTTTTGGATTCCAGGTTAAACTCTTTGCGCAAATATGCCGAGCGACCGGGATTTTCGGCAGACCTGGCGATCCATTCCGCCTGCCAGTCGTTTTTGTTTAACAAACCCATCTCCCACGAGGCGGGTTCGCTCCATGCCGAAGCTTTTCCATCCTTATCCCAAAGACGGACCTTCCAAAAATACGTTTTTCCGGTTTCAAGTGCTGGTCCGGTATAAACAACATGCACCGACTGGTCTGAATCAGCCTTGCCCGAATCCCATACGTCGCCTTTATTTTGTTTTAAAACTTCGGGCGAAGCAGCTACAATCACCTGAAACGCCGTTTGCCGGGCGCTGCGGCGGTCGTCCGAAATTTTCCACTGCAACAGGGGTTGGGCACGGTCAATGCCCAACGGGTTTTTCTGAAGTTCACACATCAACTCACCGACTTTTGCAGGAGAGTCAGCCTTTTGGCAGGATGCAAATACTAAAAGTGCACCCATTAAAAACATTGCGGTTAAAAATTTTATTGGTTTCATCGTATTCTATTTAAAATCAGTTTGATTCCCTTTTTTATCTTCCTGATAAAACTTCCTTTTCGTATTTTTGAACTTTTGCGATATAACCAGCGCCTGCCGGAACTCCTTCTTTTAAACAGTAGTAATCCCAGACAGCACCAAACGGCATGGTTTTCAACTCTTCCAGCATGGCGAGCCGTTCAAATAATTTTCCCTCTTCCTCATACTTCAGCAAATGGGAAAAAGGTTCCAGGGCAGCAATTAAAAAAGCCTTTTGCGCAGCACGTGTGCCAATTACATAAGCTCCTATCCGGTTAATCGAAGCATCGAAAAAGTCGAGACCGACATTTACCCGGCTGAAAAAATCATTCCTGACAATTTCAGAGGCAATTAACTGCACCTCTTCATTCAGGGTTACCACATGATCGGAATCCCAACGGATAGGCCGTGTAACATGCAGCAGAATTTCGTCCACAAACTGAAGTACCGATGATATTTTATCGCCAACTACTTCGGTGGGATGAAAGTGTCCGTTATCCAGACAAATCAACTTGTTATTTTTAATGGCATATCCCAGATAGTAATCGTGCGAACCAACGGTCATGGCTTCGGCGCCAATGCCAAACAGCTTGCTTTCTATGGCATCTTTCATGTACTCTTTCGGATATTCCTTTTCATAACCCTCATTGAGCGATTTGGTTAAAACAGTCCGGTAGCCATTTCTGTCTATCGGGGTATCTTTAGAGCCATCCGGAATCCAGGTATTGTGAATACAGGGCTTGCCCAGCTGTTTTCCGATTTCTGCAGAAATCTCACGACAACGTTTTAAATGTTCAACCCAAAAACTGCGTACTTTTTCATCTTTGGAGGATAGCGTAAAACCTGAATCGGCCAGCGGATGGGAAAAATAGGTACCGTTGAAATCCATCCCCATGTCGTGCTTTTTGCACCAGTCGATCCAGCTTTGAAAATGCTTTACTTCGATCTGGTTCCGGTCAACAAACTGACCGCCAAAATCTCCGTAGCTGGCATGCAGGTTTAACCGTTGCTTCCCGGGCAGCAGGGAAATCACTTTCTCCAAATCGGAACGCATTTCTGCAATGCTGCGCGCCTTCCCCGGATAATTTCCGGTTGCCTGAATACCACCTCCTGCCAATGCAGCATCGGGAGTTTCAAAACCGCCAACATCATCGGTTTGCCAGCAATGCAGCGAAATAACCACTTGTTTCATTTTCTCTATGGCTTCATCGGTATCGACGCCAATGGCTGCATACTGTTCTTTGGCTAACCGGTATGCCTTTTCAATAAAATCCTGATTCATTGTATTAATTTCTCCTTTGTTTTAGCTTTTCCTCCCAGCCAGAATACAGCACTGCCAAACCACACAACTGCCCCAATAAGCATGAGTAAATCCTGAACGGTATGGCTTATCTTTCCCAAAAAGAAAAACACCGGAGGAAGAATGGTCAGCAATAGTCCGACCAGGGAAATAAATTGAAGTATCTGTTTCATAATACTGCTTTTTTCTGATAAATTTTACTTAGCAACACAAAAAGCCCAACTGCAAGAACCCACGCGGGAAGGGGCAAAAAGTACAGTTCAATCCCCACCACCTGATTCATTACCAATGCAGCCGCCAGCAGAATAAACCAGGTAAGTCCGGCAGCCCAGTTAAAATTGATTTTCATTCGTTCAGCATAATAATCCTTCAGTCCGAATTTTTTCATCAGATAGAAGTCGGCGAAAATAACACCACCCATCGGAATCAGCACGAGTCCGTAAAGCGCCACAAAATCGAGCAATTTCATAACCAGGGCCGGGAAAAGGGCGGCAACTGTTGTAATTAATCCGGCAATTAAAGTTACTTTCCAGCGGCTCCAGCCGGGTGACGCCACCTGCAACGCGAGGCCGGCACGGTAAAGTGTAGGATTGGCGGTAGTCCAGCCGGCTACTATTACACAAAGCGCACCGGCAATACCAATGGCCTGGAATGCCACTTCGCCCGGAGCATCGCTGGTAGCGGCAGCATATAAAATACCGGAGGCAATCCATGCCACGTAGTGTCCCAGGAACATCCCCACGGCGCTGGCAAAACCATACTGCCACTTTTTTGCATACCGGAAGATGGAAAGGTCGCTCATACCCAAATGCATAGCCGCGTTGGCAAACCAGGTGAAAAAGATGACATGCCATAAGGTAAACTGCGACTGTCCGGGCAAAGCTGTTCCAGTCCAGATTTTTGTGCGGGCTACTTCCCAAAAGTTACTCAAATCGGTTTCCACACCCAGCCGTGGAAAAGATGAAATGGCAGCAGCCAAAAAAATGAAAAACATCCACGGCGCAGCCACTTTTGAAAACCTTGCCAGCTTTTCAAAGCCGAGAATAGCAAATGTGGTAATTATAGCGCCAACGGCAAACACGGTTACCACCCAGCCCACGCTGGAAGGATACATGTCTGTCAGTGTCGGCATCTCCACCTTGAACGGAATGCCCACCGCCGTTGCTGAAACAGCCACCATGGCGCCGGCCAGGAAACAAAACATCAGGGCATTAACAATATTATACAGAAACACCAGCACCGGGCCGCAAATCTTTTTCAACTGCCAGTATAGCGATAACCGCACCTTTATGGCAATGGGGGTAGTTACAAATGCCCAGCTGAGCACTGCCAGAATGTTACCGATAAGTCCACCCAGAAACATGTCGGTTACAGAAACACCGTGGGCTACAAACAGCATCCCGATAACAAACTCGGTTCCGGCCACATGCTCGCCGGCAAAATTCCCTAAAAAATTTCCAATTCCCTGTAACGCATTTTTGCTTACCGGTTCGCGATCGAACTCATACAGGGCATCCAGTTTTTTCGAAATAGTTGCAATTTTCATTCTGAAAGGTTACGGTTTAAAATTGAAAGGCTAAGTTACATAAATAATTCAAAAAGGATTATCCTGTGGTGTCTGTGAAAGTATAAAAATAAAACTATATTTGCCCTTGAAGCTAACAGACCGGCCGTGGAAGACATATACATTTGGAAAGAAATAAAGCTAAACAGCAGAAAAGCCCTCAGGAGGTTGCACGATAAGTACTTCCACCAAATGTACCTGTATGCTTCCAATTCCACCAACGGAAATGAAGGACTGGCCGAAGAACTGGTTTCCGACTGCTTCATCAAACTGTGGGAGGACCGGAAAAAAATTGAAATCCACGATTCGGTGAAACACTATCTTTTTCTGATGCTTCGCAACCACATCATTGACCACCATCGCAAAAAAAGCCCCCTTACCGAACCGCTCGCTCAGGATTTTGCCATTCCCGGCGATGAAAAGTTTTTCGACGACCAGAAACAGTATGCCCGCTTGTACCTGGCCCTTAAAAAACTGCCCGACCAGTGCCGGAAAGTATTGGAACTGTCCATTTTTGAATCGCTGACTTACCAGGAAATAGCCGATAAACTGCATATCTCGAAAAACACCGTGAAAACCCAGGTGGGCAGAGCCTACAAACATTTACGTGAAATGCTCGACCCAAAGGATTTTAATTTCTTTTTGGTGATTCAGAAGAAAAGAAATAAAAATTCAGGTTAATTCATCCACCACCCCATCCGGCCTACAGCACCCCTGGCCGGATTACCCCTCCTTGAAAAGGTGGGGAAAGTTCGTAGCCTGGATTTTTTTCCGGTTTCAAAATACATTAGGGCAAAATTTAATCATAGCACGAATTTCTCCTCCCCGTCCGAACGGTGTTCAAGCCGGGCGGGCTAACCAATTTATTACCTGTTGGTTAGGAGCCTGCCCGGCTGCGCGGTCAGACGGGGAGTGGATCCATCGCATGATGGATACGAGGTGGTTCGTAATCCCAAAAAACCAAATCCCACCAAATCACCATTTCAACACAATAAATCCCCCACCTAATCTCCACAAATCACAACCTAATCACCATAAATCTCCACTTAATCACCACAAATCCCTAATTTTTTTTACATCTACAATCCATTGAAAAATAACTTATTACATCTTGCCCTCCCTCTTTTCTCAAAAAAAATCCCTCTTCCTGTCACCCTGCCTCTCCCATTTTTCCGTCATTTAAATGAAGGCAACCGATAAAACTTACACCCGGTTGTTCATAGTTTAGGTTAGTAATAAGACATAAAGAACGGCTGGGATGCCAGTCGTTCTTTATTGCAGCAACAAAAATTTGGAATGAACGAATCGAATCAAGATAAAATCTGGGAACTCTCCGCTTCAAAAGTTCACGATGAAGCAAATCCAACAGAAAAAACAGAATTGGAAGAGCTTTTGAAGCATCCCGGAAACCGGAAAATTTACGACGATGTAAACCATTTCCACCGAAAACTCCCAAAAACAGAGCCATTAGCCCAAAGTTCCGCAAGCCGTTCCTGGCACAGGATAACGCGATACTTCAGTAACAAAAAGGTCAGGCTCTATCTGAACATCACCAAATACGCCGCCATCATTATCTTGGCCATTGGTATTGGTACCCTGCTCCAGATAAACTGGAAACCCGCACCGGAAATTCCACCGGTTTATACCGAAGTTTTTGTTCCGCTTGGCCAAATGTCGGAAATGACCCTGAGCGACGGCACCCATGTGTGGCTCAACTCGGGAACCACACTGCGCTATGCCGACAACTTCGGAAAACAGGCGCGCAAGGTGGAACTCACGGGCGAAGCATTTTTCAAAGTAAAAAAAGGAGAAATACCTTTTCGCGTGAAAATTAAAAACA
>Ga0334896_1002906_pt1 | contig 11045 bp, 7 predicted proteins | sample GraSluR3_MG_8_FD_207734 | JGI IMG/M metagenome (GOLD analysis project Ga0334896, IMG submission 207734) | Sludge microbial communities from methane-producing bioreactor in Wageningen University, Netherlands - Granular Sludge_27_06-R3 | ecosystem: Engineered > Bioreactor > Anaerobic > Unclassified...
CTTCAGGGTCTGGCAGTTGTTTCTTGAGGTCGCCTTTGTTGGTTTTGTTTCTTTGTGTCATGAGTTTTCCTTTCTTTTTCTAAGTCTTTAGGATAACTCATTTACACACTTATTCTGACACCCTCTTGGCCTCTGATCCTCAATCAGCTTGCTATCCGTTTTGAGTACCGCTGGCCAGTATGATTTCATCCAATCATTTACACACAATTTTGGACACTACCGACAACACTGGGCAATGATCACAATTTTGCTTCGATACAAAAAAGTTTTACTGACCTTTTATTGAATCTATTGTTAGTTCTAAACTCTTTTGTACTTCTCCAGCCTTGAAATACAATGTTGGATTTGGGTACTTACTCATGCTTTGCTCTCGAATCTCGATTAAGATACGCGAAGCATTATCATATGCTTGAGCTAGAATGCTTGTATCATCGTCTAACTGATTGATAAATTCTCTAACAGCCTGTTCATACTTATTCCCCCACTCGTCATTTAATAGCAAGTACCCACATATTCTAGCTATATGGAATAGGCCATAAACTGCTACTTCACTCTGTGTTCTTGCTAAAGAAGAATTCTTCCGAGCAGATCTAGCTTGGCCATAGCAGTACCGATAAATCAGATAAGAAGCTAATAAATCACCAACAGTCGCATTACCAAATATTTCTTCATAATGATCAGACCATATTTTACCTAAGAATCCTCTTGCAATAGATGGTTTTCTTCTCACAATAGCGAGATAAGCTTGTGCAGCCTTAGAATTAGGAACAATTTGTTGTTTTTGAGATCCCCGCATACTTTGAAATTGCTTGTTCTTCCTTTCGTAATAGTATTCAAAGCGTTCTTTCATTATTTTCTGAATGTCAATCTGAATGCTATCATTAGCTCGTAAATCTCGGTCTGTGATTCTATTTTGGTTATTTGTGGTTAGTGTAATTCTTTCAGCTAGGTTTAGGTTATCAGTTGCGTAGATTCGTAAAAGCAAATGCACGTCATCTTTAAGTTCATTATTTTTCCATGCTTGTCGCAATGTTACAGAAGTTTGACAACCATTAACTATTTGCGCATTATATACTTTAACCATTGGTTTGTCGGGATCTCCCGTCCAGTCAAAATTATCGCAAATCATCGTTACCCCATTGTTGAGAAACCAAAAACGAGTTGACTCTTCAGTAGTACAAGTAACTAATATATCACGATTAACCTTCCCTCTAGGGCCATAATATGGCCTCACGTTTAGGTCAAAAATAGCATCTTGTGGTTCTGTACTTGTCACTTGAGCCAGAGTACGTCCGGTAACTGTGCATATTAAGGCTTTAGTATCCCCAGATCGATATTGTAGTAATGAAGGCCGATTAACATCATAAACAATAGGGATATCAATATCTACACACCGTTCCACTCGTTCACTTTCATTCATAATCTCAATTACTTCAAAAGCACCAAGTTCCCGGAAATTAAAGTCATTGAAACCAACATTTGAATATGTATCAAGAAGAATCTTCTTTTCCTGTAAGAACTCATCAGATAAAGTAGATGTATCGCCTACTGTAACAAAATATACAGAAACGGATATATTCGCAGCCCCATACCGTAAGCGTAGATCTCTAATTTCATCTATTTTATTTACAAATGCAGTGTTTTCTAACCCTTGATATTCAGATTTTGGACGTTCAAAAACCCAACTTAATCCGTTACGCATTTCAATTAATGTATTAGAACTAAAACCTTCTGTGTTCTTTGCCTGAACAATATGGATGTGAGCGTATCCCTGCTCGTCATCATCATCAATTCTGATAATATCAATTTGTTTATCTTGTCCACCATCAACTATCTCTTCAGGTTGTATTGATTCATAATCAAGATCAAAAAGTAAACTGATAACTAAAGCCTGAAATGCTTCTCCTAAAGTCTCATAATTGTACGAATTTTTTATTGATTCAATCTGTTCTGCGATCCAAGTTTGTCGCATTTGTAAGTTTCTTACTTCAGTTTGTTTTTGATCTGTCATTTACCCACTTCTTTTCATAAACACTAATGAATCTTTGTATGCTAGCTAATGGCTTGCGTTAGTGGCGATTAAAGATAGGGATGAGAAAAAAGCTTGAGGGCAGAAATGTGTTCAGGTGTGCCCTCCTTTTTTCCTTTGCTGCTAAAGAATTATCCACTTCATCTCTCAGTAAGCTAAATGAGAAAATATTCATTTTGTATACACTCATATTGAGTTATTTACTTTCACCACCAAGCAAGTTCACTTCAAATTAGTTTACATTGTAAAAATTCTTTCATTCAATACAAACTATATCCTAAATCTCAAATATACGACCAGATTGTAAACTTGCTGATAAAACTCTTATACATTTAGTGTAACATTATTTCTTTGGATTGTGAACTTTAACAAAGGGGGTGGGGCAGGAGTATCATAATTAGATAACAACATCTGAAAAGGAAATATAAGAGTGACCCGCCCCCCGAAAACTAGTTCAAGAAATCTGATAGCATCTGGGAATATAAAAAATTGGTCAGATATTTATCATTAATTCCAATAAAATTCTCGGTTGCCTTTCATGGTGCATTCCTGTTGCAATTCTGGTTTAAAACTGGTGATACATTATGCACACAACATATTGTATGGACACAATTAACACTGTAATATGCTGTGGACAAGATATCTCCTCATCTAAAAGTCCCACTACCCTTTACCCTTCCCCCTTCTTCCCCCAGCGCTCATTCCGCGTTATGATTAATCCCGGTCTTGTGACCTAACCACACAACAAGGAGTACTCACGCTTATGCCATCAGGGATCTACACCTTTCCCGAGGGGTTCCTCTGGGGAACCGCCACAGCCGCCCATCAGGTGGAGGGGCGCAACACCAACGACACCTGGTCCGCCTGGGAACAGGAGACGGGCCGGATCGTTGACGGTGCGACGGCGGCGGTGGCCTGTGATTGGTGGGGCGGACGCTGGCAGGAGGACTTTGACCGCGCGCAGGCGACCCATCAGAACGCTCACCGGCTGTCCGTTGCCTGGAGCAGGATCCAGCCCGCGCCGGACCGCTGGGACGAGACCGCCCTGGATCGTTACCGTGAGATGCTGATCGGGCTGCAGTCCCGCAAGATCACGCCCATGGTGACCCTGCACCATTTCAGCGAGCCGCTTTGGGTGGCTGAGCTGGGGGGGTGGGAGAATGAGGATCTGGTTGCGTTGTTTGCGGCTTTTGTCCGGAAGACGGTCGAAGCCCTCAGACCCTATTGCAATCTGTGGGTGACGATCAATGAGCCGGATGTGTTTGTCTACAGTGCCTATATCGAAGGCGTCTTCCCTCCTGGGAAGAAGGACCTTAAAGCCGCGTTGAAAGTGATGCACACCATGATCCGGGCGCATGCCCGCGCCTATGCCGTGATCCATGAGTTGCAGCCGGAAGCGCGAGTCGGGTCCGCCTTTCATTACCGGGGATTCAGGCCCGCCACCTGGCTCCCGGTGGACCGCTGGGCGGCGAAGGTCTTCCATACCCTGTTCAATGATCTTTTCCCCAGGACGTTGCAGGATGGGGTGTTCAATGCGGTTGTGAAGAAGGCCCGCATCCCGGAAGCTGTGGGCACCCAGGACTTTGTGGGAATTAATTATTATTCGTGCAACACCGTCCGGTTTGATCTGCTGGCGCCCGGGAAGATGTTCGCGCACCTCGGCTATCCCAGGGGTGTGGTTCTGAGTGAATCGGGTTTCATCGCCAATATTCCGGAGGGATTGGTGGAAGCGGTCAAGTGGGGGAACCAGTTTGGACTGCCGATGATCATCACTGAAAACGGCGTGGAGGATTCGCAGGACGTGCTCCGGCCGCGTTATTTGCTCGAACACCTTCACGCCCTTTGGTCGATCATCAACCACAACTACCCCGTGGAAGGCTATTTCCACTGGTCGCTGGTGGATAATTTTGAGTGGGAGCGGGGCTGGACCCAGCGCTTCGGCCTTTGGGGGCTGGACCTTGAAAACCAGGCCCGGATCCGCCGGCCGAGCGTTGATCTGTATGCTGAGATCTGCCGGACCAACGGCATCTCATCAGAGACCGTGGAGAAATACGCGTCGGCGGCCATGCCGGCTCTGTTCCCACCCCTGTGAGAACATCGCGCTGGTTGGCCTGGGCCCTTATCAAGATGGATGTCCATTCTGACATCCATCTTGATGATTAAACCCTCAAAACAGCACTCATTTACGCTTGATCTTCCCTTCGCCAAAAACCCTTAACTGAAACTCATGGAGTTGTAATCTGGGATTAAGGTAAACCCTGGATAGAATGAGTAAAATGTAACCATAACAATTCTGAAACGGTTTGATGACAAGTATTGCGAAAACATAAAGAAAAACGACTCATTATTGGTAAAACATAACATTTTCATTACTGCGATACTCAGACCTCATCCTTGTTACGGCTCAAGATTATCCGTAGTTTATTTAAGGCGGGCAGTGTTTTAGGAGGTAGACATGCAATCCAGGGAATCCGTGCTCATTATTGATGATGATCGTTCGGCCTGCAAGTTGTGGTCAGAGGCTCTGAAGGCTCAGGGCTACGAGACACTCCAGGCGGCTTCGCTCCATGATGCCAGAGACCTCTTTGAAACGCATGATTTCGGATTGGCGCTGGTGAATGTGAAATCGAATGGACACGTCAGAGGGTTGGATGCCCTTGATTGGATTCAGGAAAATGCACCGGCAATTGATGTGATCGTTGTTTCCGCCAATCCGACGCTTGAATCTTCCATTGGCGCTCTGCGGAAAGGCGTCTATGATTATCTGGTGAAACCGGTCACACCTGTTGAGGTTGTATCGCGGGTGGAACGGTGCCTGACCAGGCGCGAGGAAAAAGCCGAACGTCTGCAGATGATCAGCCAGATTGAGTTGATGCTTAATCAATTAAAGGCCCAGCTCACGCCGGAAGGTGAAGATGGGGTGTCTCATGACGATATTCTGGAGACTACTGACATCATCGTGGACCGGCGGAAACGACTGGTGGTGCAGGAAGGCGAACCCGTGCAGCTCAGCCCGACGGAATTTGATATTCTGGATTACCTGGTCGCCAATTCGGACCGCGTGGTGAGCGCGAGTGAGATCATCCAGGCGGTACAGGGTTATGAAATGGAAGAGATGGAAGCCCGTCCGATCGTCCGGGTCAATATCCGCCGGCTGCGCCAGAAGATTGAGGATGACACCTCAAACCCGCGTCATATCGTCACCGTGCGCTCCAGAGGATATCGTTTCTCAGCCTGACCTTTTCAGGTCTGACCCACTTACCTCAATCATCAAACATCTCAGGTGCCCTGTAACCCGAACAGGACATTGTTCTCCCATTAATCTCAACGAATAATTCTCCCTGTTTTTCAATGACAGGAAAGTCTGCCAGAGATTCCGTGCTGTTCTGGAGTAGTTCAACCGCGCGGGTTCGGGAGGCATGCCATGATGACCAGGGGATATCCTGCGGTGAATCCAGGGCCGCCAGCCGGCAGGCGAGGATCCCGCCAAGCTCGTCTTTCAAGGGATCAGGCGCTTCTGCACGGTTATAGAATGAGATTAAAGGCGGGATGGAATCATACGACAACGAGTGCAGGTACCCGGTATCCAATTCCGTTTCGACCTCATCTGAAGTGGTTTCCAGTGAGCGGGCGATGTTTTGAGTGACGATGAAGCGGTCGAGATTCAGGATATTAAGAGTCACGCCAAAACCGATGATAAAGAGGATCAGGACGAGAGGGACTCGCTTTAATGATCGTGTGACCTCAAGGACTGCGACCGCCAGCAGGAGCAGGCCTGTCCAGATGATGAAGATGTGGGTCAGGGTCCGCAGGCGGGTGAAACCATAGGCGGCTTCGTAGAGGGTGAGCCGGGTGTAGGCCGATGCCAGGATGAGACCCACGAGACCAACGAGGAGGAGGCCCAATCCGGAGAAGAGCCGGCGCTGTGCGGAGGTCTCACGCCGGGTGATGTTGCTCAGCGCATAGAACAGGGTCAGGCTGATCACCCCCACCGCAAGCAGTTCAAAGAATCCCCGCCTTGCATATTCGGCATAGGTGAATCCTTCAAGATGGATGTTCGTCGTCCCGCCGAAGAGATAGGTAAATTGCAGTGACACGAAGAGGGCAAAGAGGAGATTGACCGCACTGAGGATGATGCCGGATTCAACCAGGCCCAGGAACGGGTGGATCAAAGGCTTTTCCGGACTTTCAGGCCCCCCGGCTTTGGATTCAACCGAGCCGAAGAAATAAGCACCCAGCAGGAGGTAAGCCAGGACCACGATATACACCAGCCGGAATAGGGTTTCTCCCAGACGGTCGAGATCAAATATGGAAAAAAGATTTCGAAGGCGGCTGCTAAAAACGGGGTCTGCGGACGCAAGAAGCAGGGTGAGAACCACGAGGATCGGCAGAGCCAGCAGGGTTCCTCGTAAAATGGGGAGGAATTTGTGTTTATTGCGTGCCGGTTTTGAGGCATCCGCCATTTGGGCTTCATCCGGGTCAACAGAGGGGTCATCGCCCTCCTTTTTCGTTCTGACGAAGAACAGGATCCCACCCGCGAAACAATTCAAGATAAATTTGCAAATGTTAACCAGATGATCACGGACATTGAAGCGGAACCAGGCCCCGTTGAGCAGCGTTATGGTGAAAAGAACGACAACGCCAAGTGTGATCAGCCCGTTGATGAAGCTGGTGAAAGGATCGGCCCGGAAAGCCGTCATCACAGCGAAGTATCCAATGGGCGCTAATAGCACATAAGAGGTCCATGGTATCGGGATCCTCTCCAGCCAGATCGGGATCAAGCCTCCCAGCAAAGCCAGCAGGATAAAGATGAAAAAGTTGATCCCCCCCGGTTTTTCCCAGAACAACTGATCAAAGCTGAGTGCGGCCAGTAAGGCAAATACCCAAAACAGGTTTTTAGAGCGTGATCGCATGATTTACTCCTGTTATAAAATGGATTGGCTTATTAAATATCGATGATGCGTTCCATGGCAGGCTGTTACTGTGTGGTCGTGCGATATTATCTCAGGGTAGAGCGGAAACCCTATCAAAAACTATCCACAATGCAGTCAATTTCATGCAATTCATCCGAACTTTCATGTATACTATTAGGACGATGGTTCAAGATGTCTCTTTAGTTTACAGGAGAAATGATGAAAAAAGTTGCCATAATCACTGACAGCAGTGCCTATCTCCCACCGGAGATCGTCAAAGAATTGGGACTCCATGTGGTCCCCCTCACCCTGCATTGGGAAGGTGAATCCTACCGCGATGGTGAAGATATCCAGGCAGAGGAATTTTATGAACGTCTGGCTGAAGCTGATACCATCCCGACCACCAGCCAGACAACCGTTGGTGAATTCCATAAATTATTTGCAGACCTGCTGGAAAAGGATTATGCCGTTCTGGCAATATTGATCTCCAGCGGGATTTCCGGCACGGTCGAATCCGCACTGCAGGCGCAGGCAGAATTTAAGGATGCGCCGATCGAAGTTATTGATTCACAACTGGTTTCGATGGCATTGGGATTTATGGTGATGCGGGTGGCTCGGGCTGCGAATGACGGCGCCAGCCTGGCGGAATGCAAGGCGCTGGCAGAAGAAATTTACCCAAAGATTGGTGTTTATTTCACAGTGGATACCCTGAAATATCTCAATAAAGGTGGGCGGATCAATACCGCCAAACGCTTGATGGGGGCGGCGCTGAACATCAAGCCGATGATGGAAATCCGGGAGGGTAAGATCGAACTGGTGGAATCCGTTATATCGCGCAAGAAAGCGATGCGCCGGATGCTGGAACTGGTGGAAGGGGATATCGCCGGGAAAGGGAAAGTCTGGATTTCAACTTTCCATGCGGCCGCGGAGGAGGATAACAGGACGCTGATGGCTGAAGCGGTTGAACGGTTTAAACCCGTGGAGACGGTGACGACCTTTGTCAGCCCGGTTGTCGGGGCGCATACCGGCCCCGGCACATTGAGTCTGGCTTATATGGTCGAGTGAGGTCAGATCCAGCCGCGCAGGCTGTAGACCCATAACCCTAAATATTCTTTCAGTACCGTCGTTGTCAGCCCCAGAGCGCTCTGGTTGGGCAGGAGGTGGATCAAAAATTCACCGGGAGTCGGGCGAAAAACGCTTTGCCAGTTTTGTTCTGTGATCGTGAAATCCACAGGCGCGGGGATGACGGAAATACCCTGTTTTTCGAAAAGAGCTTTTGCCCGGGGCATATGCATCGCCGAGGTCACGAGAATGACCTCGGTGATTTCTTTTTCGTTGAGCAGTTCAGCAGAAAACACGGCATCTTCATAAGTATTCTGGGATTGGGGTTGCAGCCAGACCGCCTCCTCCGGCACGCCGACCAGGGCGAGCAGATCAGCCATTTCCCCGGCAGGCGTATCACCGCGGGCTGAACTGTAATCAAGGTTGCCGCCGCTGAGGAGAATATAAGGCGCTGCACCCTCCTGAAAGAGTTTGGCGGCATAAAGCACCCGGTCACCGGCGCTGTTGATTTCGGTCATGGGACGGGGATAATCAGCCGATTCGGTGCCGCCGCCCAGCAGGACGATCACTTCAGCCTGGGGCGTGGTGTTCGGAGGCAGGTCCCGCCATTCGAGAGAGCGGGCCAGACCGAAGCTGACCCAGCGGTTGCTCCCCAGCCAGAGCAGAGCCAGGGCGGCGATCAGAAGTCCTCTGCGCCATTTTTTGTGTTGTTCAAGGATCAGGACCAGGATCAGAATAAGGCAGGCCAGACCGAGGGGGTAGACCAGGAGGGGTAAGAGCTTGCTGAGGTATACAAACATTGAGGTTTGTCCTTTTATTGACTGTCAGGGAGAAAACTGTGTGATCTCATTGTTCAAAAGCTGGAAGGCGAAACCTTCCACCAGGTAGACACCTTCCGGGCAATTGCCGTGTTCAGTTCTTGTCAGGATTGCTTCTTTGACCTGAATCAGGTCGAGGTGAGGGTTGAGGCTGAACTTTCCCAGGTCGCAAACGGTCGCTGTGGGGAGGTCTTCCGCCATCGCAATCACGGTTTCAATGGCATCTCTGGTGGCATTGACACGGGGAACGCGCAGGGGGTCAAAATCCGGCGAGAATGGTGAGGGGAAGGGGCGGGCAAAAGGTGCTTCACTGGCTTCGAGGATTGCAGCCACCGGTGCGCCTTCCGGTGAGACGTAATCCAACAGCACCTGTTTACCTGCGTCTGTTTTTGGCCAGATGACATAGGGAAGCGCCAAAATATTGGGGAGGTCTTTTGCCAGGTCTTCCCGGCCTGCAATCGCCAGAGCTTCCCTGAGGGCGCGATCATTTTCGGTAAGCTGCCATTCAATTTCATCCGGTTCAAGGGTGTCCAGATAAGGGTGGTCGTAAAAATGGTTCATGGGGATCGCTCCATGTTCGATGGCCCAGACGATGGCCTCGGCGCGGGCCTGCCGCCAGCCATCCTCGACGCTGAAAACGCCATTCGTATAGCTGTTGCTATAGGGTTTATCGCCAAAGTTATAAAATAACGCCGCAGAGAAACCGAAATCAGGATGATCCTGAGAAAACTGCCACAAGCGGCCAATGCCGGAATAATCGGTGGGCTGGCCGTCATCACCCAGCGAGAGCTGATCTCCATAAAAGAGGTCATCCATCGTAAGGATCAGGGGACGCCGGCCGGGGGGGACTTCAATTTCGCCTCGCAGCCAGGCTTCAAGAGCGACCAGCGAAAAACCCGCCTCGTAAAGCGCCTGGAGATGGGCGTCAAACTCGATCAGCGGGATCCTGTATTTTTCTGACCTGGCGTCCGGTTGGGGGAAAAACCGGTGATACATTAATATCGGCGCCTGGGGCAGGCTTTCCCAAACGGTTGCTGACAGAGAGACCGGTTCTGTGGTGGCGGTGACAGGACTGTGCGTGTGAGTGGGCGCTGGGTTTGGTGTAAGCGTGATATTCGGTTCCACTTTGTCTCCATACCCGTCCGGTTCCAGTCCCGGCAGGCTGAGTGCGGGTTGACAGCCTGATAAAAGTGTACAGGCTATGAGAATCAGGATGATCCATTTTTTTCGCTGCATTGGGACAATTTTACCGTTTTTCAGCAAGAGGGGAAGCGGTTGCCTTTTGACCGTTGGCGTACAAGGATTTTCAACCAAGGTGGAATCCCGGCCAGCGTCAGGTTCAGTAACTCTTTGTCGCAGATGCATTTACGCTATATAATGAGAGGGTTGTTTTACCGGAAAGAGATTTTAATTAATTTATTATTGCGTAATGCAGGTTTTTTACTCATATAATGAGGAGTGAAAACAGTGGCTCGACCATTGTGGTATGTCAATTTATTAAAGAGACATTTTCATTTGCGATACGCTGGCGCGGAAATGACCAAGTGGCCAATTCTGGGTCGTTTGATGGAACGGGCATTGTTCAACGGGCATAAGACCGGCGATGCCTTATTTTACCTGCCCAAGGACAGGGTGGTCATTGATCAGGCGATTGAAGAACAGGAGAACCTGGCGGTTCCCTCAAGTGTGGTTGCCCATTTTATTGAAGAAACACGTTACATCTTTTTGATGAACCGCTGCATCTGCCGGGAAGCCGCAGATTGCCAGGACTATGCCCATGATATCGGCTGTATTTTTCTGGGGGAAGCCGTTCTGGATATCAATCCCAAACTGGGCAGGCTGGTCGATAAGGAAACTGCCCTGGCGCATGTTGAGAAGGCGCGGCAGGCGGGATTGGTGCACCTGATCGGGCGGGATAAGATTGATGCGGTCTGGATGGGTGTGACACCTTCAACCAAGCTGATGACGATCTGCAATTGCTGTCCCTGCTGCTGCCTGTTCCGGTTCCTCCCCAACCTGGCGCCAAAACTTCAGAAGAAGATTGAGCGGATGCCGGGGGTGCGGGTTGAGGTTACGGACGACTGTGTTGGGTGCGGTCTGTGTGCGGGTGATGTTTGTTTCATCAATGCGATCACAATTCACGACGGCCGCGCAGTGATTGATGAGACCTGCCGGGGCTGCGGGAACTGTGTGGAAATCTGCCCGAATGGCGCGATCAGGTTG
>Ga0334896_1002918_pt1 | contig 10997 bp, 8 predicted proteins | sample GraSluR3_MG_8_FD_207734 | JGI IMG/M metagenome (GOLD analysis project Ga0334896, IMG submission 207734) | Sludge microbial communities from methane-producing bioreactor in Wageningen University, Netherlands - Granular Sludge_27_06-R3 | ecosystem: Engineered > Bioreactor > Anaerobic > Unclassified...
GATGACCAGCGGGTGGTAGCGCACGGCGCGGGGCCGTCGCCGATCGCTTTGGGCCGATGACTTCCCCATGACGGCTATGTATAATCACCCTCGCACGCCGACTCAAGCGAGGGCGCTCACAAATAGCCTGGACGAATCGTTGTGGTGCGGGCGTCTCGCCTGCTGCCGACCGCTCGATGACGCGGATCGTTCTCGATGCGGTTTCGCAAGTCGCGGTCGTCTAAGGTGTTTGGCCGATCCGCTGCCGAAACATCCGGTAGTGGCGGCGGATCTGCTCGACGTACCCCTCGTCGTGCAGCGCGTCTTTGACGAGCCGAAGGATCGCGGGGGCCAGGTCCGACTGGGGGCTGCTCAGATCCAACGTCGGGCCTTTCAGGTCGGTGACGATTTCCGCGTCCTCCTCCCCCGACCACTCCGCGTAGAAATCCCAACTCTCCCACCCGTAGGCGACCACGGCCAGCACGTCGGTCCGCTCCGACGACGTCACGTGAAAGAACACCCGCCGGCAGTCGCAGTCGGGCTCGTCGCAGAACAGCTCTTCGAATGCGTAGTCATCCGGGGGAAGTCCGGTCGCCGCCCGATCGTAGACGTTGACGGTGCGCGTCTCCTGTTCGGCGATCTTGGGAAAATGGTCGCGAAATCGTACGAATGGCATCTTGGTTTCCCCGGGATTGCGCACACGGGCCGCTCTCCCACGGCGGCGAGGGGCGCGTGGGCGGCATGCGGCCATTGTACCCCCGGCGGCGCCGGCCGAAAACGCCCACGGCGACGGGCCCGTCCCGCGCCGGCGCGCCGAAGGCGATGCCGGCCGCGGCGCTGCGCATCCACGATGTCGATCGGTTTGACAAGGCACCTCGCGACGATCACAATGTCTCCGTTGGGTGGGGACCCAAGGCACGGGGACACAATCCGCGGGGGAAAGCGGCAGAAAGTCTTGACCAGCACTCCAGGAGTACATCGACGATGACGAGAACCATCCTATGCGCCCTGGGCGTCGCGGCGGCGGCCCTGGCTTCGAACGCGGCCGTCGAGGCGGCCGAGTATCTCGGCGGCATCGAGTGGGCCGAGCCGGCCGTCGTCGATCCGGGCGGGCCCGACAAGGCGCCCTCCGACGCCGTGGTCCTCTTCGACGGGACCGACATGTCCCAGTGGACCGGGGCCGACCAGTGGGTCGTCGCCGACGGGGCGGTGACCGCCGGGCCCGGCAACGTGCGCAGCAAGGCCGAGTTCGGCGACTGCCAGGTGCACCTCGAGTGGGCCGCGGCCGCCGAGGTTACCGGCAAAGGACAGGGGCGCAGCAACAGCGGCGTGTTCCTCATGGATCGATACGAAGTCCAGATCCTCGATTCCTACGAAAACACCACGTACTTCGATGGCCAGTGCGGGGCGATCTACAAGCAGCATCCGCCCCTGGTGAACGCCTGCCGCAAGCCGGGCGCGTGGCAGACCTACGACATCATCTGGAAGGCGCCCCGCTTCGACGACGCCGGCGAGCTGGTCAGCCCAGCCTATATCACCGTGCTGCACAACGGCGTGGTCATCCAGAACCACTTCGAGCTCGAAGGCGACACGCCCTACAACCGTGCCCCGAGCTATCAGGCCCATCCCGACAAGGGCCCGATCATGCTGCAGTACCACGGCAACCCGGTCCGCTTCCGCAACATCTGGGTCCGCGAACTCAAGGACCTCGAGCGCAAGCGGGTCCACGAGCCCAAGATCGTCGAGCGCTGAGAGCCGCCGCCCGGCGATCGGCATGAGACGCCGCAAGAGAATCGACGGTTGATCTTCCCGAGCGCGGGCGTTTGGCTCGTCGGCGACAAGCGGGCGAGATGTCCGCGCTTCGGGTGGCAAAATCGGGCCACGTATCGTCCTGCAACGCGCAACCACGGAAAGGCGGCCATGAACGATTCCACGACAACCGCGGCGAAAACGGCCCTTCTTGTCGTTGTGACCGTTGGAGCCCTCTCGCTGACGCCGGCCCGCGCCGACTGGCCCACGTATCGGGGCGACCATCGGCGCAGCGGCATGACCGACGCGCGGACCGCGTTGCCCCTGGCCGAACGTTGGACGCACCGGGCCGCCCTGCCGCCGCAGCCCGCCTGGCCCGAGGCGCCCGCCCGAATCGACGTCTACCGCAAGGTGCCGCTGGGCCCGACGGTCGTGTTCGATCGCGCCTTTCACGTGGTGGCTCAGGGCGATCGGGTGTACTACGGCTCGTCGGCCGACGACGCGGTCTACTGTCTCGACGCGGGCACGGGCGACGTGCGGTGGTGCTTCACGACCGAGGGACCCGTGCGCCTGGCCCCGGCCCTTGCCGGCGGCAAGGTCTATGCCGGCTCCGACGACGGCTGCGTCTACTGCCTCGACGCCGGCGCGGGCGAACTCGTCTGGAAACGCCACGTCGCCCCCGAAGACCGCCGCCTGCCGGGCAACGGCCGCATGATGTCGCTCTGGCCCGTCCGTTGCGGCCTGGTCGTCGACGACGGAACCGTCTATGCGTGCGCCGGGCTGTTTCCCTCGCAGGGCGCCTATCTGTGCGCCCTCGACGCCGCGACGGGCGAAGAGGTCTGGAAACGGCGCGTCGACATTTCGGCCCAGGGATATCTCGTCGCCTCGCCCCAGCGCCTGTTCGTTCCCACGGGCCGGACCCCGCCGCACATCTACCTGCGCGCCGACGGAGAACAGGTCGCGCCGTTTCCCGGCATGGGGCAGCAGCGATCGGGCACGCCCGAGGGCGGCGGCTGCTTCGCCGTGCTCGTGGGCGACCAGCTCTTGCACGCCGCCGGCGAGAAGGGCGGAATCCAGATCACCGACGCCCAGTCGCGCGAGAAAGTCGTCACCGCGTTCGGCAGCCGCGTGATCGTGCGTGGCTCGATCGCCTACATCCTCGATTCGAATCGGCTTTGCGCGCTCGACCGAAGCCACTACGTCGAGCTGACCCGCCTCCAACAGAAGCAGAAGAAGACCCCCGACGACGAAAAACGGATCGCCGAGCTGGGAGGCGACCGTCGCGCGTGGCTGAAGTGGGAGGTCGCCTGCTCGACCCCCTACGAGTTGATCCTCGCCGGCGACGTGCTCGTTGCCGGGGGCGAAAACCGGGTGGTCGCCTACGACCTCGCCGACGGAAAACAACTCTGGACCGGGCCGGTCGCGGGCAAGGCTTATTCCCTGGCCGTGGCTGCCGGGCATCTCCTGGTCGGAACGGATCAGGGAACGATTCACTGCTTCCAACCCGCGGCCGGGGCCGGCCCGGCTGTCACCGCCGAGTCGGAGCAAGAACCCGCCCCGCCGCATCCCGGCGAGTCGAACGGCCCGGCTCGTCGGGTCGCCGAGAAGGCGCTCGCGGCCGCCGAGGCGGCCAAGGGATATTGTCTCGTCTTGGGGGCAGGCACCGGCGAACTCGTCGGCGAGATCGCCCGGCAGTCGCCGTTCCGCGTGATCGGCGTCGAGCCCGACGCGGGCAGGGCCGCCGCCGCGCGAACGCGCCTGCGCGAAGCGGGCTTGTACGGAAGCCGCGCCGTCATCCACCACGCCCCCCTCGACAAGCTGCCCTATCAGAAGTGGTTCGCCAATCTGATCCTATGCGACGAGACGACCGCCGAGCCCGGGTCGCGCACTCCGGCGGCGGAAGTCGAGCGGCTTCTGCGGCCCAGCGGGGGCGTGGCCGTGCTGGTTCAACCGCCCGGCAGGGCCGGCGCCGAGGACCTTCGTCGCTGGGCTGGCGATGCGCTGCCGGGCGCGACGGTCGAGCGACTTCCGTCGGGTGAGCGCGTGCTGATCGCGCGGCGCGGGCCCCTGCCGGGTGCGGGCGAGTGGACCCACTTTCACGCCGACGGCGGCAACACGGCGTGCAGCGGCGACGCCCTCGAGCCCGGCCCCGTCGACGTCCAGTGGTTCGGCCGGCCCGGCCCGCGCAAGATGGTCGATCGCCACGAGAAGAACGTGGCCCCGCTCTATAAGGACGGGCGGTTGTTCGTCTCCGGCGACAACTACATCGTGGCCATCGACGCCTACAACGGCACGATCCTCTGGGAGCAGGATCTGCCCGATTCGATTCGTCTCGGGGCCTTCAAGAACGCGGGCAGCATGGCCGCCACCGAGGAGTCCCTGTACGTAGCGGCCGCGGGGTCGTGCGTCGCTTTCGACGCGGCCACGGGCCAGCGGCGGCACACGTTCTCGATGCCGGTGGCCCCGGCCGGCGAGAAGACCGAGTGGGGCTACGTGGCCGCCGTCGGCGACGCCCTGTTCGGCAGCGCCACCAAGCCGGGGGCGACCTTCCGCATCCAGGACGTTCCCACCCAAACGCTCATCTGGCGCGACTTCCAGCCGGTCGTGACCAGCGACGCCCTGTTCGCCCTCGATCGCCACACGGGCGAAACCCGCTGGACCTATCGGCCCGCGTCGGGCGCGATCGCCAATCCCACGATCGCCGTAGGGGGCGGGCGGGTCTACTGCGTCGAAAGCACCAATCCCGAATCGCGCGACGTGCCCGACGGCCGGGTCACGCTCGACGTGCTCCTGGGCAAGGGGGCGAGCCTCGTCGCTCTCGACGCGGCGACCGGCAAGGTCCTCTGGAAACGCCCCGCCGAGCTCGAAGCCCTCCAGCACGTGGTGTTCCTCAGCTACGCCGACGAGACCCTGGTCATCACGGGCAGCAAGAACGTGCCCACCGGCGACAAGCCCCGGGTGCGCTACGATCTGTGCGCATGGGACGCCGCGTCGGGCGAGCGGCTCTGGAAGACGACCCAGGTGCCCGTGCCCGACCACATCCTGCAAGGCCCCCACGGCGAGCAGGTGCAGCATTCGGCGATCGTGGGCGACGTGATCTACAACACGGGTTTCGCCCTGAAACTGCGCACGGGCGAGCCCTTCGAAGGCTGGAAGTGGCAAAAGAGCGACAAGTGCGGCGTGCTCTCGGCCTCGGCGCGATGCGGCTTCAGCCGTTTCTCGAACCCGATGATGTTCGATCTCCGATCGGGCGAGGCAAGGGCCCTGACGAGCGTCACCCGGCCCGGCTGCTGGATCAACATCCTTCCGGCCGGCGGCCTGATTCTCATTCCCGAGGCCAGCTCGGGCTGCACCTGCTACTACTCGATCCAGACCTCCCTGGCCCTGGCGCCGCGATAAGGAGTTGGCCGACGCCCTTGTCGCCCCCGCCCCGACCCTTGGGACGCCCAAGATCGCATTGACCCTGGCGCCCGTTGGGGATACTCTTTCCACCCGTCACCGTTCCCCGACCACACCACGACAAGGCGACCACGGATGGATTGGAGGCGTCACGGCCTGTGGATTGCCGGGCTGCTTGCGCTGGCCTGCGTCGTGCAGGTCGCCCTGGTTCGTCGGGCGACCGTGCCGGCGCTGGATGCCGTGGGCTTCGTCGAGACGGCCCGACAGATCGACCGGCACGGGTTTGCGGCGACGGCCCGATCCGAGCGCGAGCCGGTGGTGTTCCCGGCGTGGATTTGGGTCGTCCACGAGGTGCTGACCCGCACGCGGGGCGAGTCGCGGTCCGACTGGGCACATAGTGCCCAACTGGCCGCCGCCGTGCCCCTGGTGCTGGCCGTCGTGCCGATCTATCTCGTCTCGGTCCGGTTGTTCGGGGCGGCGGCCGGTCTGGCCGGTACCGGGCTGTTTTGCCTGCTGCCCAAGGCGGCTCGGCTGGGAGCCGACGGAATCGGCGACGGCGTGCACCTGCTCTTCTTCGCGTCGGCCCTGGCAGCCATGGTGGCGTATCTCGATTCGGCCGAAAGGCGCAATCCGCTTTGGCTGCTGGCGGCGGGGGCGGGGGCGGCCTTGGCATCGCTGGTGCGCACCGAGGCCCTGCTGCTGCCCGCGACTCTGGCGGCCGTGCTGGCCGCGTTCGAGCGATCACCCCGCCTGCGCCAGGGTTGGCCTCGAACGGTCCGCGCCCTGAGCTGCCTGGCATTGGGCGTCGGGATGGTCTTCGCCCCCTATCTTGGGGCCGTCGGACCCGCAACGCTCGGCGAGGCTGCCCAGCGATTACTGGGACGCTATACCCCCACGATTGGGTCCAATACGACGTTTCTTGGCGGTCAGCCGCTGGCCCCGGAGGACGCGGTGTGGCGGCTTTCCGACGAGGAATCCATGTCGTTCGGGCCGAAAGACACGACCGTCAGTATCCGCCGCCGCGGCTATCGGGCGGCGCTCGCCCAGTTTGCCGAAGAGCTGGCCGCCGCGTTCGGATACGTCATCGGCCCGTTCGGCTTGCTGGGCCTCTATCGGCTGCGAGACCGGCTCGATCGGCCGGTCGACCGGTTTGCCCAAACCTATTGCCTGCTGTTTGCGGTGGCCGTGGTCTGCTTCACCGCAAACGAGGGCTACCTTGCCGCCCGGCACCTTTTGCCCCTGGTCGTCTTGGGCCTGGGTGCGGCCGGCTACGGCCTGTTGGAGGCGAGCCGCGGGCTCGCCCGGCGCCTACGCCCCAACTGCGACGAGTCGGCGGGATGGGTAGCGTCGACGGCGTCCGGCCGGTTCGCCTTTCCCACCGACTGGAGCGTCGTTCTGCTGGCCGGATCGGTCTGTCTGGCCATGAACCTGATCAAGCCGCTGCACGCGGCGCAACTCGGCCACCGCCGGGCTGCCGAGTGGCTTGCCCGGCAACCGGGGGCTTCGGCGGTGGTGCTCGACTCGCGGGGTTGGACCGGGCTATACTCGGGGCGCCCCACGTTGCGTTACGGCGACGCCCGGGCGGCCTTTGCCCATCCGCAACTGGCCTACGTGGTGATCGAACGTCGCGAGCTCGAGTACGACAGCAACCGCAGCCGAACGCTGGCCCACCTGCTTGAGGTCGCCGCCGAGCCCCTGGTCGCTTGGCCTGCCGCCGAGGGCGGCAGGCAGCAGGTCGTGGTCTACCGGTGGCAGCCCGAGCGGTTCCGGCGGTGGGTCGCGCGGCAACGGTCCGTTTTGGCACTTGCGAGAGAAGAAAGCCCAGATGCACGAGCCGATCGACGCGTTCGTTGAGTGCGCCGCCGAGTCGTTCGAGCCGCAGGGCCCGATCTACGAGGTGGGATACTCGCCCGCCGAGGACCTGCCCGACGAAGCGCCCGGCTCCGGCGGGGTCGCCTCCTGGGATGCCGCGTTCGAGGGGCCGGCCGCCTCGGCCCTCGACCGCCTCGAAAACATAACGTCTTTGCCTTATGCCGACGCCGCCGCCCGCACCGTCGTGGCCGTCGGCGCCCTCGAGCACGCGTTCGACCCGCAACGGGCCGTCGCCGAATTGACGCGCATCCTCGCCCCCGGCGGCCTGCTCTTGATTGGCTCGGCGGCGAACGCCAAAGACCGCTCGCTCCCGCGCTACTGGCAGCCCACGCCACAGGCGTTCCAGAGACTGCTGGCCCCGTTCGAGGCGACCCTCATCGGCTGGCAGGGCCCGAACGAGTCGCCCGACTTCCTTTTCGCGATCGCCTGCAAGCCGCCGGTCGGCGAGGCGTTTTTCGGCGGAATCCACCGATTTCTCGACGGCTTTCCGAAACGTCTCGACGGGACGGCCTCGCGCAGGCGCCGGCCGTGGAGCCTGGGCCGCCTGATTCGCAGGCTTTGGGGCAAGCCGGCCGATCCCGAGCGCCCCGGCTCCCGGGCGACGCAATTCGTGCTCCACCTGCCCGTGCATCGGCAACTCAAGCACGAGCTGCTGGCCGTCTGCACGCCCGAAGAGAACCTCGGCTCGCGACTCGATCGAAGCGGGTAACCCAGGAGATGAACCGATGAACCGAATCTCGCGTGACTTCCGGCCGTGGACCCTTGTGATTGTCACGGCGCTTCTGGCGACGCCTTGCCGTGCCGCATCCGATTCCAGCGCTGAGAAATACCTCGAAGCCGCACGCCGCTTCGCCGACGTCGTCGTCGAGCGCGGGCGCGACGTGTACGGCGAGCAGGCCGGTCCGTTGTTCGTCGACGGGCTGCACGCGACGACGCTCGCGCCGGCGACGTGGAAAAAGGGCGGCGAAACCTGGGTGCTGTCGAACTTCGCCAGCCAGCAACCCCTGCTGCGCTTGCTCGACGGCCTGACCGCGATGACCGGCGAGCCCGAATATCGCCGGGCCGCCGAGGAGGCCGCCCGCTGCGCGCTCGAAAAGCTCCGCACCCCCAACGGCATGCTCTACTGGGGCGGACACCTCGCCTGGGATCTCGATCGCGACAAGCCGGTCGGGCAAGGCACGCTCGTGCACGAGTTGAAGAACCACCAGCCGCATTACCGGCTCATGTGGCGCGTCGACCCGGCCGCCACGCGACGGCTTCTCGAAACGATCTGGGCCACCCACGTCGTCGACTGGACGCTGCTCGACTACAACCGCCACGCCAACGCGGGCAAAGAGGCCCGTCCGCGGTGGGACCATGCGTTCGACGAGGGGGTCGACGTCCCGTTCCCGACCCGCGGCTCGAACCTCTCCTTTGCCAACGTCACGCCGCCGCTGATGCACGCCGGCGCGATGCTGGCCGTCCTCGGCGACGACAGCGGCGCCCTGCTTTGGACCCGCCGCCTGGCGCGGCGGTGGCAGCAGGCGCGCCATCCGGCGACCGGCCTGTCCGGCGGGCAGCTCAGCTATCGCGAGCAGGACCGGGCCCAGGAGGCGTTGGGACACGTCCATCCCCAGATCAACGAGGCCATGATCGTCGCCACCTATCACCAGAGCAGCCGCTACCACACCTTGCCCCTGGCCCAGATGCAGGCCGCCGAATCGCTCCTCGAGTCGGGCGGCGAGCGACGCCCGGTCGGGCGCGCACTGCTCGACTGGGCCTCCGACGACCTGAAGACCTACGCCCGCCGGTGCTACGACCCGGCCGCGGGCGAGTTCCCCGCCCGCATGACCGACGGAACGTTGATCCGGTGGAAGGAAAGCACCACCGGATACTACGTGCCCGAGTCGTTCGCCCCCCTCGCACCCGACGGGTTCTTGCTGTGGGGATACTGCCTGGCCTACCGCCTCACCCGCGACGACGAACACTGGCAGACGGCGCGGACCTTGGCCGAACGGCTGGGCCTGGGTGATCTGGGCGACCCCGAGGGCGCCGGGCGAGACCTGAACCTCCGCACGAGCGCCGACGACTGGCGCCTGATTTACGCCCTCATCGAGCTCGACGCGGCGTGCCAACGGACCGGGTTGCTCGACCTGGCCGCCGGCGTCGCCGACAACGCGCTGGCACTCCAGTCGGACACCGGGCTCTTCCCCCGACCCGGCCGCGAGTACGCGCGCACGGGCGACGAGATCCCGCTTGCCCTCCTCCACCTGGCCGCCGCCATCGAAGGCAAACGAGAGCTGCTCCCCCGAGCGGCCTTCGACCGCCGCTTCTTCCACTGCGAGCACGACGAGCCCCTGCAGCCCCATCAACGCAAGCGGGCCGACGCGCGAACGTACGACCATTACGTCCACTACGGGCAGTAAGCGCCATGATCCGCATTCTGCTCTCGATCGGTTCCGCCTCGTTTCTCGCGGCGGCGTGCGCGCCCTCGCTGCCGGCCCAAGAGGTCCCGCCGGCCGAGCCCGGCGCAATCGACTGGTCGGCCCTGGCGTCGCCGATCATCCTCCGGGGCGATGCCACGACGGCCTACCGCGATCCGGCGGCCTGTTGCCACGAGGGGCTGTTCCGCGTCTTCCACACCCTGGCCCGGCGCGAAGACGACGGCCACATGTACTGGTACACCGCCGTGACCCGAAGCCGCGACCTGGTGCACTGGACCGAGCCGGCGATCCTCACGCCCCGCGATCGGAACCTCAACTTCTCGAGTCCGGGCAACGTGATCCGCCACGGCAACGAGTGGGTGCTTTGCCTTCAGACCTATCCCACGCCCCGCAGCCAGACCTTCGGCGACGACACCTCCCGGCTGTGGATCATGCGAAGCCCCGACCTGGAGACCTGGGGCCCGCCCGACCTGCTGCGGGTCAAGGGGCCCGATGTGCCGGTCGACCAAATGGGCCGCATGATCGATCCCTATCTCGTCGAAGACCGCCTCGAACCCGGCAAATGGTGGTGTTTCTACAAGCAGAACGGCGCGAGCCTCTCCCACTCCCGCGACCTGGCGACGTGGACCTACTTCGGCCGCATCGACGCGGGCGAAAACGCCTGCGTGCTCGTCGAGGGCGACGAGTACGTCCTGTTCCACTCGCCCCGCAACGGCATCGGCGTGAAACGCTCGCCCGACCTGAAGACGTGGCGCGACGTGGGGCTGATCACCCTCGGGCAAGACGAATGGCCCTGGGCCCGGGGACGGCTGACGGCGGGCTTCGTGCTCGACCTGAAGGCCCGGCCCGAGGTCGGCAAGTACCTGATGTTCTTCCACGGGTCGTCGAAGGAGGGCCTGGCCATGCACGGCGCCCACGGCCACGGCACCCTGGCCCTGGCGTGGAGCGACGATCTCGTGCATTGGCAGTGGCCGGGAAAAGGGCCGCGTCGCTGAAACCCCGAATCGGCTTCGCCCCGGCATGGGCCCTTACTTGTGCTTCGGCCGCACCGCTTTCTCGGCGCGCTTGGCCGTGAAACCCGATTCGTCTCCCAAGTGGAAGTAGATCACGCCGCTGAGCGCATCGCCATCGACCACGGCCCAGCCGCGCCCAAAAAGGTGATCCCATTCGTCGTGGCCCTCCCAAGAGAACTCGACGGCGGGCCGGCCGTCGCGCTGCCCCAGACGGTAATCCACCTCCCCATACACGCCGGCAAACTGGAACCGGGCGACGTCGTGCGGCGCAAACTCGATCATCGCCTGAAGCTCCTCCGACTCTTCCTCGATGTCCCACGGGTCCATCTGCTCGATGAACCAGCGCCCCAGAAAGGGATTCGCGCTCTTGCGTTTGGCCATAAGTCGCTCCCTTCTTCGCACGTCACCGGTGGTTCCAGAACCAGTAACCATAGTCGGCGATCATCTGCCAGTGGCATCTCCGGGCATCTTCCGCGAGGGAAGCGATGCCGCGCGGCGCAATGCCGAGGAACCGAACCGCTCGCGGATCCGGTCGGCGGCCGCGTCCAAACCCTCCTGCTTC
>Ga0334896_1002919_pt1 | contig 10996 bp, 10 predicted proteins | sample GraSluR3_MG_8_FD_207734 | JGI IMG/M metagenome (GOLD analysis project Ga0334896, IMG submission 207734) | Sludge microbial communities from methane-producing bioreactor in Wageningen University, Netherlands - Granular Sludge_27_06-R3 | ecosystem: Engineered > Bioreactor > Anaerobic >...
CAAGTGCTTCCAGAAATTTGGGCCATGGTTCTTATGCACCGTATGGGTTAACTCGTGAAGTATAATGTAATCAATTAGCTCATCGGGGAGCTTCATAAGGTATATGCTAAGGTTGATATTGTTAGTACCCGAGCAGCTTCCCCATCGCGATTTTATGTTCTTTACCCTTAACGTATTGTAGCTAAAGCCAAACTGCTGGGCTAGCGCGTTTACCCTCTGGGGCAAGTAGCTTAACGATTCTTTCCTGCATAGCTGCTCAATTACGGTGCGCACGGTGCTCTGCACCTCGTTGCTGCTTATGCTTTGCTGATATGGGTAGGCTACGGTAACTTTACCGTTCAAAATGGTTACGTTAGTATCATTAACTTCCGAAGGAATGAGCAAAAGTTCATGGTGTCGGGTTTTAAATCCCGACTCAATGATGTTGTTGGCGCTTCGTTGGGCAAGCTGATTTTGCTTCTCAATAATCCAATTCCTTTTCTGCTCAACAAACTGTTGGGCAGTGGCAACAGGTAAAAACGTGGGTATGGTAACGCGCACACCCTTTTGGGGATGTACCGATAGGGATAATCGTTTGGCTCTGGGGTTGTGTCGTAATAAAATATCGCCCACCCCAGGCAAATGCCACAGGGTGGAAGGCTTTCGCTTTAAAGGGGGCATACTACTGATTAAGAATCCAAATGTTGGGGTTTTTCTGTTTCCACACGTTCATTGAGTCTACTGCCTGCTGACGAGTAAGAAATGAGCCCAAGGTTACGGCATGCATCCCTGTTGATTGCATAATTACCTTGGAGTTATATCCCAACGATTGCATATCGCGAGAGAACTTTTCGGCGTATTCGGCATTACGGAAACTACCTGCAACAATATGGAACATACCCTCTTGGGTAACAGGTATGCTAAGCTTTGGTTCTGTAGTGGAGGGCGATTTTGATATTTTTTTCTCAGCGGGTTTCGCTGTTTGCTCGCTTCGGGTCATATCGTTTGATTCGTCCATTTCGGCACTTAGCTGCTCAAATTCATCTTCAAATTTCCCCTTCTGTTGATCCTGTTTTTGCTGATCACTTGGCTCTGTAGCAACTCTTTCGGCTGTAGGTACTACCTTTTCCTTTTTATTCGAACTAAAAACGCCCTTGTCATATAAATACCAGCCGCTGGCAGCCACTACAACAAACCCAATTCCAATAAGAGTCCCAAAAAGTATAGCTTTTCCTGCCCCACCGCTGGATTTCTGTTTTGGCATTGGGGTAGGTTTTGCTTTGGTAGGTTTTGTCTGCTTTGGAGCCAAGGGCTTGGTTTCCTCAACGGGGACTGGTGGGGGAAGTGTCTCCTCGGTAGCCTTTGGTTTGGGCTCCGCTACTTTGGGTTGCTCCTCAGCTTTTTTAACAGGTTCCTTACTTTTGGGCAATATCGGTTCTTCCGGCTTTGTTGGTTCAGGTTTTTCAGCCTTTGGCTCAGCGGGTTTGGGTTTAGCCTCCGGTGGCGAAGGTGCTGCGGGTTTTGGGCTAGCCTTACCTGCTGACGAGGCGCTTTGTAGGGTGGAGAATTGTATGCTGCCCCGACTATCGATTTGCAGAGAGCCCAATCCCTGAATCACGAAAATCTTTTTGCTTTGCAACTCGCTTTTTAGCATCTCGATGAAGCTCTCGAGCTTTTCTTTGGCTTGATCCTTACCTAGCTTTAGCTTCGTGGCAAGCTTTTCCTCAACCATTCCATCGTTATACCGAAGGAACGGGCTGAAAGTAACGTTTTGGGGTTTGAAAACTCCAGTGCCATCATCTTTTACCAAAAAGGCGCCAAAATCGGGCAGTATAACCCGGGCGTTATTTTCGATTAGCTCTTTAAGAAATTGAGTTTCCATTGGGTAGCGGGTTTCCGGTTGAACATATATATTGGGTATCTGATTCAAACATACAGCTTCTTGTTGAAAAAACATTGGGCGTTACGCACTTAATATTTAAGAATCAACATTTTTTGTTTGGATTTATTGTTGATAACGCCCTCAATCATTACGCTAAATCTACTTTTCCCCGCTAGGAGCAAACCTCCTGAATAACCGATAACACTTTTGACACTGAGTAGGGCTTTGTCATTAGCTGGTTAAATCCCACATCTTTAAAATCGTTGAAAAAAGTTAATGGGTTGTGCGCAGTTAGCGCTATAATTGGTATGCTCTTTTTATGGTCCGGAAACTTCTCGCGAATATATTTTGTGGTCTCAACCCCGTTCATTACAGGCATTTCAATATCCATAAGGATTAGGTCTATATCGTTCTTGATAAAAAGATCAATTGCTTGCTTCCCATTCTCGGCTTCGAGGCAATGAGCACTAATCTTTTTAACAATCTCTTTAATAAGTAATCTATTAACGAATATATCGTCAACAATAAGAATGTTGTAATGTTTTTCCATTTGTTTTAATTGCTATGGCTACAAATATAGTTGTTCTATCCTAATCGGCTTAGGGTTTTTAAAATATTTAAACTGTTTATTGAAAAACCATTCCGGGACATGTCGATAATTTTATCGTGCTTAAACTCCGAAAGGGTTCTAATAAGACTCTCCTTTGTTGTACCAGCCAGCTCGGCTAGTTCTTGGCGAGTTAGCGGGATGGAGAACTTAGGGCTACCAAAAATATCCTCGGAAAAGTAAAGTATAATGTCGGCCACCCGTCCGGGTAGTTGCTTCGAGAGCAGGCTCGATAACCTCCCGATATTAAATAGGTTGTCGGCGCTAATGCGATTCATCACCTCGTTAGCAAAGTCTTTATTCTCCGAAATTAAAAACCTAAAAGTCTCTATGTCAACAAGTTGAACTACTGTGGGTTCGAGTGCACATACAGAGTAATCGTAGTTTTCGCTCGATAGGGCAGAGGAGATTCCGAGGAATGAACCAGGCATGGCAATTCGAAGAATTAAATTTTTCCCCTTACGCATCTCACGGGTAACCTTTACTATACCCGAAACGATTATGGCAATTTCTGTTACCCTTGAGCTTTGTTTTATGATGGTATCCCGCTTGTTATACTCCATCCGGTTCGACGAACGGGCTAGCCTTTCCCTCTCCTCTCTCGTTAGAATCTCTTCTAGCCTAAAGTGCAACTCACTAATCTCTTGTTTGTTTGGGACTTCCATATCGTTCATTACCTTCGGGGGTTTTGTTTTTAATAATCATAAATATACAAAAATATTCAGATAGTGATTCAAATCATCTTTTTTTAGTGAGCAACCTCATTAAAATAGTGTTGCACCAACTTATAATTACTTGTATTTTTGATTGAATATTTCATACCAACAGATCATGATACTAATAGTGGACGATTCAACAACAAACCAAGTATTGCTTGAGGCAATTTTGCAGGAAGAAGGTTATCAAACAATAACCGCATTTAGTGCCCGCGAGGCATTTAAGGTAATTGAAAAAGAAAAGCCCGAGCTTGTTCTTTTGGACTTACTAATGCCCGAGGTAAGTGGATTCGATTTCTTGAAGCAGCTCAAGTCTAAGCCAGATATTGCCAATATCCCCGTTATCGTTGTTTCTGCCGTGGGGTCACAAGAGAATGTTGAACTTTGCAAAAGGCTTGGCGCTGTTGAGTTTTTTAGCAAACCAATTGATATATCGTTACTTATCAATACTGTTAAGAGAATGGTAGTCGTTAGCTAATACTTTTTGAGTAGCTGGATTTTTATAAACTAACCTTTTTTTCGTTTTATCGTTGAACATTTAAATACACAAGCCCCTTTTTATAATCAAAACCAAAAAAAACGCTTATGCCCAAAGCTGATAAACCCAACAAGTTTACTGCAAGCATTTCCATTAGTGAGTTTACCGACGTATTCTTGGGCATCGACGACCAAATATTGCAGCTTCACCAATGCTCCTCCGATGATTTTCTTGGGCTTAATGCCGACTTCAAACAGTATTATCGTCAGGCTAAGGCCATTTCCGATAACGCCACGCAGATATTTAATGCCCTTACAGAGAGCGAAACCAATACGCTGCTGCGCGATCTTGAAACGTTATACAAAGATCTTAAGCAGATACAGCTACAGTTCGCAAACCACCTTAACCAAACCATTGGTTTCCTTCGCGAAATAATGGAGCTACAGGGGAAGCTTTTTCTGCCCGTTAAGAATATGAACCAGGATCTGCTTACCCTTAAGTTTTTACTGGCCAATATCAAGATATCGAATTCAAACCTAGGCAAAGATGAACTCATTAACCTTGAGAAACTCCTCCACAGGTACAACGAGGTAATCAACGATTTTAAAATCTGTGGATATCAAAACGAGAGTAATTTAGAGCTGCTCAAAGGCATTGTAAGCCGATCCTTGAAGCAATTTGAATCCATCAGCGATAAGCACCTTCAGGATTTGGAGGAAATTCTCAATAACATACATTACGGTATCATTCTTTTTGCCGAGAAGCATGAGGAGGTGGCGCGGCAAATTCCTGAGCTAACTCATAAAACCGAAAATTCGTCAAAAAGCATCGCCGATATTATCACCAACCTGCAATACCATGATATTATTCGCCAGAAGATGGAGCATGTGCAGGCAACCCACAAAAGGTTGTTAGGCGATTTGGAGAATACTGCCCTTGATGGGAAGGATGCGCTTGATCAGGATCGGAAGCTACTGGTACGCATTAGGGACATTGCCAACCTGCAATCGGCCCAGCTGGTTTATGCCAACAAGGAGTACCAGCAGGCCATCGAGGTAATAACTATCAAGTTTATTGCCATCAGCAACGATATGACCAATATCGCCTCAATGTGCAAAGATATAAACCTTTCCCAGGCGAACTCCGATGAGCTGTACCTTCAAAATCTTATCGATAAGATGCAGAGCTCATCGCACGTGTTGAACAAATTCCTTGAGGCAAGCCAATCTTTTCATGAGCATATCGATGAGCTGACTAGTAAAATTGTTGGGGCTAACGATAGCGTGGGTAAATTCTCAAAATCGCTCAAAAGCCTAAGGGAAATAACAGGCGAAACCATTGAAGCATTGTCTGGGAATGAAGGCGAAATTAAAGAACTTTCCGAAACCCTAAAGCAGGTCCAGACCTTGTACACCGATGTTGAGAATTTTGAGGGTGAAATTCAGCAAGTGTTTGGCAAAATTGCTGGTATAGGTAGCAAGCTGCTACCCGATATAGGGAAAAACCTGAAGGGAGCCATAAGTGATGGCCTTTTTGTTCAGGCAGCTACCTCTATGACAAATATTATAAATCAGCTAAACCAAAAGCATATAACAATTAAAGCCCTGCTTGATCAGAACCTTGCAACTAGCAAATCGGTAGCTGTTGATGTTCGTGAGTCCATTAGTAAGATAAGGTACTACGACTTTTTCGAAAAAGTAATTGTTGATATTATTGCAGAGTTCAACCACATATACCAGATGCTTCGAACCGAGCTTTACGAGGTGGAAAAAGCCGATGATCTGGAGGCAATCAAAACCCTATACACCATGGCTAGTGAGCATAAAATTCACGATAAGGTTTCCGGTGCCGATGGTGATGTTGACCTTTTCTCCGATGATGAGGCAGCAGCAGATGACGATGACGATAATTTAGAACTTTTTTAAGATACCAACTATGGCAAAATCACAAAGTATCACCCTAAAAGCCCAGGCATCCAAGGCCAAAGGAAAAACAGATGAGGTTGTTCTGCTAATGCAAGGCGACCTTACCCTTGACAACGCCCCCAAGGTAAAAGAGTTTTTTTTAAACAGCATGTCAAAGGGCAAGGCATTCAATGTAAGAATCAGCAACGTCGATAATATCGACCTTGGATTTTTGCAGCTCCTAAAACGGTTTTGTTGGGATGCTCAGCATGAGCAAAAGGCGGTAGATATCGCCATGAATATCTCCGATGACCAGAAATTACTGCTTACCCGCTCTGGCTTTGGATCAGTAATAACCCTAACTAGTTAATATATTAAATTCAATATCTAACACAGAGTTACCATGGCAAAAACAATTCTAATTGTTGACGACTCCGAAAGCATTCGCGAAGTGGTTAGCTTTACCCTCGAAAATGAAGGCTACAACGTCCTCATTGCTAACGATGGTACCGACGCCCTCAATTATTTAGATGGAACACATATCGATTTGATTATAACCGACCTTCATATGCCCGAGATGGATGGAATTACCCTTATTCGTCATGTCCGCAAGATGGAGCAGTATATGCGTATCCCCATCCTTTTCCTCACCACCGAGTCGCAAGCAGCCAAAAAGATGGAGGCCAAGGAGGCCGGTGCAACCGGTTGGATTATTAAGCCTTTTGTGCCTGCTAAGCTAATTGCCGCACTTAATAAAGTATTACGCTAATGGATAATTTTAAGAAAAAATTTGTAGAAGAAGCGGTCGACCTCATCGATGGTCTCGAGAAATCGCTACTCGAGCTAGAGGAGAACCCCGAGGACGAGGCCATTGTGCAGAAGGTGTTTAGGGTAATGCATACCCTAAAGGGGAATAGTGGTATGTTTGGGTTCGAAATGATTGACAGCTTTACCCATGAGATGGAAACGGTTTACGATCTCATTCGGAACCATAAGCTTTCCGTTTCGCGTGAAATCCTCGATCTTACCCTTGCTGCTGTCGATCACCTAAAAATTCTCCTCGATGAGGAAAACTACAGCAACCCCGATGTACAAGCTAACCACAAAATGCTGCTGAGCAAGGTAGCCGATATAATAAACGCTGATCAGGCAACTCCTGAGGAAACATTACCTTTACCCGCTGAGCATACCAACACCGATAGAAACGGTGATCAGGGTGCCAGCTACTACATCCTATTTGAACCCAATAGCAGCATATTTGACAATGGAACAAATCCATTATATCTGCTTGACGAGCTGCATTCTTTAGGGGAGGCTAAAGTGTATGCCCACCTAAATAGGGTTCCCCCACTTAAGGAGATTGATGAGAGCTTATGCTACACATACTGGGAGGCCATTCTCTATACCGAGTCTACGGTTAACGAAATCAACGATGTTTTTATTTTCGTAGAGGACGAGTCAAACATCGAGATACAGAAGATAATGGATGGGAACGTGCTCGCGAACGAGCAATTTGTGGGCGAGCTCGATAACCTGTCTAGCATCCAAAAGGATATAGGGTTTAACGCTGTGCAAAGACTTGCTGTTGGTATAGCAAAGAGTAGCACAACCACCCCAAAAAGTTCAGCCAAGGGCAAAGATAGGGTTATTGCAAAGGACGCATCAATTAGTAGTATTCGGGTTGCAGCCGACAAGCTTGATATGCTTATGAATCTTGTTTCAGAGCTGGTAACTACACAGGCAAGGCTCAGCCTTTTTGCCGAGGAGAGCGCTGTGCCCGGTTTGGTCCCAATAGCTGAGAACGTACAGAAATTGTCGCGCCAGCTACGCGACATTGCCTTTAGCATAGTGCTGATTCCCATTGAGAATATGCTTACCCGCTTTCAGAGGCTTGTGCGCGATTTATCTTCAGAGCTAGGCAAAGATGTTATTTTTGCTACAGAGGGAGCCGAAACCGAGCTCGATAAAACCATTATTGAGAGCTTAGTCGATCCCCTAATGCACATCCTTCGCAATAGCCTTGACCATGGTATTGAAGAGGCCAGTGTACGCGAGAAGGCGGGGAAACCTAAGCAAGGGAAGATCACCCTAAAAGCTTTTTACTCTGGAGCCAATGTAATGATTCAGATTAGCGACGATGGAGCCGGTATCGACCCCGAGATGATTACTCAGAAGGCCATTGCAAAGGGTATTATCTCGGCCGAACGCAGGCTGACTAAGCGTGAGGTGCTTGAGCTAGTTTTCCTTCCAGGATTCAGCACCGCCACCAAGGTAACCGATGTGTCAGGCCGTGGCGTTGGAATGGATGTAGTTAAGCGTAAAATAGCCGATATTAGAGGTGAGGTTGAGATTGACTCAGAGAAGGGTGTGGGAACTACTATTACCATTAAGCTACCTTTAACCCTTTCAATTATTGATGGCTTGCTCGTTAAGGTTGACGATACGAACTTTATCATTCCCTTGTCGGTAGTTGATAAAATTTACGCTGTTGAGCATGAGAAGATAGCCAAAACTTTCAATAATGTGGTTGTGCTCGATGGTAAACAGGTGCCCTTCTTCTACGTTCGTAGAGAATTTGGTCACCCTGAGAACTCCGAAAGGTATGAACAAGTTATAGTTGTTAACTTCGAGGAGAAAAGCGTAGGTCTGGTTGTTGATAGTGTGATTGGAGAGTACCAGGCTGTGCTCAAGCCATTGGGTAAGCATTATAAGAACCAGGATATGATATCAGGTGCTACTATTCTAGGCGATGGAACAGTTGCCCTTGTGATGGACACCAATAAGATAATCAAGCTTTTTGCCAATCATGAGGATTTTGCAATTGATAGCGAAGAGCCATACAATAAGAGTAAATAACCGAAAACGGAGGAATTTATATGAATCAGGACAATTTATCAAGAATTAACTCGTACTTGTCGTTTAAGCTGGGCGACGAGGAGTTTGCTGCTCACGTAGGCAAAGTGCTAAACATCTTGGAGATGACCAAGATTACCGAAGTGCCTAAGGCACCAGTTTACATGAAGGGGGTTATAAACCTGCGGGGAACGGTGCTACCAGTTATCGATACCCGCATAAAATTTGGTATGACCCCAACCGAGTACACCACCAATACCTGTATTATTGTGCTCGATATTGATGTGGATGGTGAAAACATTCAGGTGGGTGCCCTAGTTGATGCTGTACAAGCAGTGCTCGAAATTGAGAAGGGGCAAATTATGCCTCCCCCGAGCATTGGTAGTAAGTACAAATCGGAGTTTATTGAGGGCGTTGCGAATATTGATGAAAAGTTCATCATGATTCTCGATATGGATGCAGTTTTTTCCACTGAGGATGTTACCGACCTACTTACCAAAACCGAGGAGACAGAAAATACAACCGAAATTGAGGAGATTAGCTAGTAAAAAAGTTTAGCTTTACTTGCTTTTTAACAAAAAATATTTTATTTTTATAATGGAACGTTAATTCTATTAGTCACTGTAGTTAAGCGTTTTAGTGCTATTTTCTTCAAAGGGGTTGGGGGCAAATTCAAATTTTAGGCTGGAGCTAATAATTTTTTTATGTCCCCTTAGGCTGTTCAAAAAGCAAAATTCAGGTTTAGGGAAAAGCCATTAATTGAGTGGAAAAGCTTTTTGAACAGCCTTCTTTGTTATAAAAGGGCACCGCTTAATTTGTATAATTAACATTTCAATCCATCTCCCCAAAATCAGTTGTATGCTTAAAACTCTGTATTCAAGCTCATTGGATGCAGCGTGTGCCAGTATTACATTGTTTAACAGGAGGTTGTTAGTGATTCATATTGATTAAGGAGTTGCGCTTTTTTTAAAGAAAATATCTATATTTAGTTTCGTAATAAGAATTTTTTTAAGTGGTTTGAGCTTTTGCCATTGTAAATGGGAATCCTATAATCAGGTTAAAACTTATAAGTGTATCGCAGTGTAAAAGTTAAAGGCATGCTTGTTAAGCAAGTTAGTAGTAATCTAATCCCTTATTCGATAAAAGATGTTCAACTCACGTTTAAATGAGATTTTTAGGGCTCAGCTTACGCAGGATGAATTCGATAAGCTAAGTCGTTTCATCTACAAGGAGAGTGGAATAAAGATGCCTCCTGTAAAAAAAGTGATGCTGCAGAGTAGGCTTCAGAAGCGACTTAGGGAGCTGAATATGACCACTTTCAAGGAGTATATAGATTTTGTATTTAGCAAGGACGGGCTGAATGCGGAAATAATTCATATGCTAGATGTGGTGAGTACCAATAAAACCGATTTCTTTAGAGAACCAGTTCATTTCGACTTTTTAACCAGCACTGTTCTACCCGAATTTGTTCAGCAACGGGCAGGATCGCGAACAATAAAAGTTTGGAGCGCCGGTTGTTCGAGCGGCGAAGAACCCTATACGCTGGCCATTGTTATGGCCGATTTTGCAGAGAAAAATCCCGGATTCGATTATTCAATAGTTGGAACCGATATCTCAACCCAAATCCTACAGAAAGCAGTTGATGCAGTTTACAAGGAGGAGAGAGTCTCAATCATTCCCCTTGAAACCAAACGCAAATATTTTTTAAAGAGCAAGGATAGAACAAACCCAACGGTTAAGGTTGTTGCAGACCTTAGAAAGAGGGTTCGGTTTGGTCGGTTGAATTTTATGGATAGCTACTACGATGTTCCCGAAACCTTTGATGCAGTCTTCTGTCGTAATGTGCTAATATACTTCGATAGGGAAACTCAGGAGAAGGTCATCAATAAGCTCTGCGATAAATTGAGACCCGGTGGATACTTCTTTCTTGGTCATTCAGAATCGATTATGAATATGGATGTTCCTCTCAAGCAGGTAAAACCCACAATATTTAAGCGATTGTAGTATTATCGCTTTTAAACAAGCAAATTCTTTTGTATCTTGAGAAGGTTGTAACACCAGCCCAAACGATATCCTAAAAAAACTATAACTACCAATTGCTATGGGACATAAAATAACCGATGACGAACTGCTTGATGAGCTAAAACGCCGCTTTGAGCAGAATAAAATAGCTGTTAAGGAGCTCAAGACGCTTAACGAAGAGCTTAAAAATGTGAACAAAAAGCTGGAGGAATCGGAAGCGCTCAAGAGTCACTTTATTTCCAACATCACCAACGAGATAATCAACCCTTTCACTTCCATTCTAGGCCTTTCTAAAGCCATCCTGTCGGTTGATAAGGAGAACTGGAAAAAGGTTGTTTCAATGATTGCCCTGATTCACTCCGAGGCTTTTACGCTTGACTTTCAGTTCCGAAATATCTTTGTAGCAGCAAAGATTGAGGCAGGTGAGATTTTTCCCGAGATTGTGAACGCTGATATTATTAACATCATTGAGAGCGTGATCGAATCGTTTAAGATCGAAGCGAGACGGAAAAAGGTGCAGGTGATTTTCGATCACAGCTTCCCCCTCGATAAATC
>Ga0334896_1002925_pt1 | contig 10971 bp, 10 predicted proteins | sample GraSluR3_MG_8_FD_207734 | JGI IMG/M metagenome (GOLD analysis project Ga0334896, IMG submission 207734) | Sludge microbial communities from methane-producing bioreactor in Wageningen University, Netherlands - Granular Sludge_27_06-R3 | ecosystem: Engineered > Bioreactor > Anaerobic >...
AGATCCTGTCACGATCTCTTGGAAATCCAAACCTACAATTTACTAAGTCTGTTCCATATTGATTATTATCATCAGGTCTATCGTATTTCCTGCAACTTGGATCAAATGTCTGTTTTCTATCCATTATATTTCACCACATGTTTTTCTGTTATTTAATGATTTATATGATTTAAAGATTTTTCGCCCAAGATCCACCTTTCACGTTAAAATTCCGCTCAAAAATCACATCCCCCTCACCCGCTCCGCCGCCTCCAAAAGGTCGTGGACGACGTGGGGCCCCGACTCCATCCTCTCCCGGTCGAGGTAGAGGGCGGCGAGCCCCGCCTCCTTGGGGACCTCGTAGTCGAAGTAGCGGTGGTCGCCGATGTGGATCACCTCTTCGGGCTTCGCCCCGAGGTGGCGGCAGAGGTCGAGGAAGGTCTCGGGGTAGTCTTTGACCTTCCCGAAGGTGGAGGTGACGGATAAGATCTCGCGGAAGTGGTGGCGGAGGCCGTCGAGCTCGAACTCCACGAACTCGGTGGCGCCGTTGGAGGCGACGACCAGGTCGAAGTCTTCGCTGAGGAGGGCGAGGACCTCCTCGGTCTCGGGGTAGAGCTCCACGTCCTGCCGGTACATGTTGAGGAGGTCGGCGTGGGGGATGTCGAGGTCGAAGCGGCCCAGCCAGTGGGAGAGGTCGTACCAGCGCAGGTCCCGGGTCCCCACGGACATGTACTCGTCGTAGACCAGCTTTTGGGCCTCCTCCATCCCGATCCCGTGCCGCTCGGCGTAGAGGGTGGGGACCCCCTCCAGCCAGACCCTCTCGACGTACCGCGAGGTGACGAGGGTCCCGTCCATGTCGAAGGATACGATCTTGATCATCTTGAAGCACCAGTTCAGGGGCATATTGGCCCCCCCGCCTTGTTAAGCTTTTGCCGCCCCGGCCTCCTTCATCGCCCTGGCCGCCTTGGTCGCCTCCGTTCCCGTCGGCAGCGAAGCTATTTAACCGAGGCGATGCCTCCGGAGGACCAAGGAGCTTGGAGAGATAGATCTTTGCCGATCGATAACCTCGTCCCCGCCCTGATCCTCACCTTCCTCGCGGGCCTCGCCACCGGAGTCGGCGGCCTCATCGCCTACTTCGTCCCCCGCCCCGACATGAGGTACCTCTCCGTCAGCCTCGGCTTCGCCACCGGGGTCATGATCTTCGTCGCCTTCGTCGACCTCTTCTGCAGCGCCAAGGAGGCGATAGGGATGGTCCGGGCCGACCTCTTCTTCCTGGCGGGGATGCTCGTCGTCTACTTTTTGGACAAGGTCGTCCCCCATTCCCATATGGACGGCCAGGCCGACCCCCACTGCGACCGGCTCTACCGGGGCGGGATCATGATGACCCTGGGGATCGCCATCCACAACCTGCCCGAGGGGCTGGCGGTGGCTCTGGTATCCCTGGCCGACCTCCGCCTCGGGATCCCCATCGCCATCGCCATTGCGATCCACAACATCCCCGAGGGGGTCGCCTGCTCCGTCCCCCTCTACTGCGCCACCGGGGACCGGCGGAAGTCCTGCTTCTACTCCTTTCTTGCAGGGATGGCGGAGCCCCTGGGGGCAATAATCGCGATCCTGGTCCTCTTACCCTTCCTCAACGGGGCCGTCCTCGCCTCCTCCATCGCCTTCGTCGCCGGGGTGATGGTCTTCATCTGCTTCGACGAGCTGATTCCCATCGCCAACTCCTACGGCGACGAGCACCTGACGAATCTAGGCCTCATCGCCGGGATCTCTGTAATGATGATAGCCCTCGCCGCCTTCCACTGAGCCCCCCGCCCCATGGGTCGGTGACGATGGAAGCCCCGAAGGTCCTGACGGTTTTATGCCACAATATCCCTTTCATAATCATCTATTTGTAAATAACAATTAATAACACGTGACAACCTTTATTAATCAGAACCGCCTCTGACCGCCGAGAGGCTAGGATGATCAGTTGTTTGACGGCGGTTTTCTGGCGGTACGGGATCTTCTCCGATCTCAGGGGGCCAAGACGGACGGGGTGGTCATATGATCCCTGATTGGATGAAGGAGATGCAAGGCGGCCGCTTCGATCCTCCGCCGGTCGTAGAGAGGGATAGGGGGAGCAGGGCCAGCTTCGTCAAGAAGACGATCGACGGAGTATTCAAATTCTTTCAGGAGGCTCTGATCACCGAATCCTTCGCCAAGAAGGAAGGCCTCCTCCAGAGCCTCGACCCCAGGGTTAAGCTATTATCGATTTTAGCTATCGTCTTTGCCATCTCTGTCACCGGTGACATCCGCCTTCTATCGGTGGTATACCTCCTCACCCTCCTCTTCGCCCGCCTCAGCAAGATAGGGATATTCTTCTTCATAAAGAGGGTCTGGCTCTTCGTACCCTTCTTCGCAGGGGTGATCGTCATCCCCGTCACCCTCAACGTATTCCTCCCCGGCGACCCTTTATTCCATATAATAGACCTCCCCCCGGATGCCCATCTGGGGCCGTTCTCCCTTCCGGGCTCGATCTACATAACTGAGCAGGGCGTCGACGCCGCCGCCACCTTCACCCTCAGGGTGGCGACGGCCGTATCCGCCGTAGTCCTCCTATTTCTTTCGACCCCCCAGCAGCTCCTCTTCAAGTCCCTCCGATCCCTCCGGGTACCCAAGGTCTACGTCCTCACCATGGCCATGGCCTACCGATACATCTTCCTCTTCATGGAGATGATACGGGACCTCCACTTGGCGAAGAAGAGCAGGACTATAAGGAGCATGAGCCTCCGAGAGGAGCAGAGGTGGGTCGGGGGGAGGATAGGCTACATGCTAATAAAGTCCCTGGACATGAGTGAGAAGGTCCACATGGCGATGGTCTCCAGGGGCTATTCCGGCGACGTCCGGATCCTCCACGACTACCACCTTCAATGGCGCGATTACTTCGCTGCGGGGTTCGCCCTCGCCCTCACCTTTGCCCTCTTGACTTTCTCCCTCAACGTCGTCCAAATATGAGGTTTATATAATGTCGATTATATTCGATCTCCAGGACGTTTCATACTCCTACCTCGGAAAGTTTGAGGCCCTGTTGGGCATAAACCTCCGGATATCCCAGGGAGAGCAGGTCTCCTTGATAGGGACCAACGGCTCGGGGAAGTCGACCCTCCTATCTATCATGGACGCTCTCCTATTCCCCACCTCCGGGGAGTTCTTCGCCTTCGGAAGGCTCGTCGAGGAGGAGGTCTTCGACTCCCTCGCCGACAGCGAGTTTCGAACCTTCTATAGAGAGCGGGTGGCCTTCGTCTTCCAGAACTCCGACGTTCAGCTCTTCAGCTCGACGGTCTACGACGAGATCGCCTTCGGCCCCCTCCAGCTGGGGATGGCCCAGGAAGAGGTGAAGGAGAGGGTCGAAGAGGTCATGAATATGGTTGAGATCTCGAAGCTCGCCAGTCGGGCGCCCCACACCCTCAGCGGTGGAGAGAAGAAGAAGGTCTGCATAGCATCGGCTCTGGCATCGAACCCCGACGTCCTCCTCCTGGACGAGCCGACGGCGGGCCTCGATCCCAGGACTCAGCTCTGGCTGATAGAGCTCTTTCAGGAGCTGGCCAGGGCGGGAAAGACTATTGTCGTGGCCACCCATGACCTGGACACCGTCGAGCACATCAGCAAGAGGGCGGTGGTCATCGGCGAGGACCACACCATCAAAGCCGACGGCCGGTCCTGCGACGTAATAGGGAACCTGGACCTCCTCCTGGCGGCAAACCTCATCCACAAACACATGCACCGCCATGGGACCGTATACCAAGAGCATTACCACCCGCATCATCACCTCCATCCAAAGGGGCGGAAGGCGTGACCGATGATCCTGCGGTGTCGATCTGATATTTTGTCGGAGGAATATCAGATCGACAGCATACCAGTTATAAAAAGTGAGTGGAAACTGATCCATCAATCTAAATCTCTACGATCTTCCTTTTTTGACTTTTTGTATAAGAAATCTTATCCAGATAGATAAATTAATATTATAAAATCATATCATCTGACTATGTGTTGATTTAGATAGATATTTATACCCATGATAGTCAAATAATCTGCGGTGATGTTATGCACATACCAGATGGCTATCTAGGGCCATACACCTATATCGCCATGTGGATCATCATGATCCCCATATGGCTATACGCTGGGCAGAGGCTCAGCAGAGAGCTTAGGACCCGCCAGGTGCCGCTTCTGGCTCTTGCTGCGGCCTTCTCCTTTGTCATAATGATGTTCAACATGCCGATCCCAGGCGGGAGCACCGGCCACGCCGTCGGCGGCGCCATAATCGGGATAGTCTTGGGCCCCTGGGCCGGGGTTATCGCCATATCCGTCGCTCTGATCCTCCAGGCTCTGATCTTCGGAGATGGCGGCGTCACCGCAATAGCCGCAAACTGCTTCAACATGGCGGTGGTGATGCCCTTTGCCGCCTTCTACGTCTATAAGATCATAAGCGGAAGCTCCGAGATCACCTCCAATAAAAGGGTAGCTGCCTCGGCGATCGCTGGATACGTCTCCCTCACCCTGGCAGCAGGCCTCACAGGCTTCATGTTCGGGATCCAGCCGCTTCTCCACACCGACGCGGCGGGCATCCCCCTCTATATGCCCTACGGCCTCAACGTGGCCCTTCCGGCGATGCTCGCTGAACACGTATTCTTCTTCAGCTTCGTGGAGGCGGCGGTCACCGCCCTGATCTTCGTCTACATCCAGAAGACCGACCCGTCCCTCCTCATGTACGACCGCCCGACCTCCAAGAGGCTGGCGAAGGGTGCTGCGGCCTGAGGTGAACGACCATGGAAAAGTCGATAAGAAACCTGGTCATAGGCCTGTTGCTCCTCGTGGTCCTCGTCCCCCTGGGGCTCCTCGCCACCGGAGAGACCTTCGGGGAGTGGGGGAACGAAGAGATAGAAGAGAAGCTGGGGTATGTGCCCCAGGGGCTAAAGGAGCTCTCCACCTTCTGGGAGAGGGCCCCTCTCCCAGACTACGCCTTTGAGGGGGACGAGTCGAGCCGGGGAGCGGTCATAGCTTATATACTATCTGCCGTCATAGGCGTCGTCCTCGGTGGAGGTGTGTTGTACCTCTTAGGAAGGAGGATCGCAAAGGACTGAAGGGCTGAAGAGGTCCGATCTCCGGAGCGGGGACCGCCACCCCCATCCGGAGATGCAACCCGTCCCGCTCTTCTCCTCACTTTTTCTCCATCTCCTCCACTGCTTTCTCGACGGCCCGGGAACCCTTCTTCCGCAGCTCCCCCGAGAGCTTGGCGTAGTACTTCATGGTGTCGGGGGTGACGGAGGGTCCCACCTCCTCCAGGGCGGCGATAAAGTGGCTCTTTCTCACCTCGACGGCGTTCATATCCTCCCGGAGGGCGAGCCTCCCCGCCTTCCGGCAGATGGAGGCGATGTCGGCTCCCGTGTACTGGTCGGTCCTCTCGACGAGCCGATCGAGGTCGACGTCCTCGGCCAGGGGCATCTTCCCGGTGTGGACGGCGAAGATCTTCCTCCTGGAGGCGGCGTCCGGCACCGGCACCATGATCAGCTCGTCGAACCTGCCGGGCCTGATCAGGGCGGGGTCGATGATGTCGGGGCGGTTGGTGGCGGCTATCACGACGACGCCCCGCAGCTCCTCCATCCCGTCGATCTCGGAGAGGAGCTGGTTTACTATCCTCTCGGTGACGTGGGGCTCGCCGGTCCCTCCGCCCCGGACGGGGGCGAGGGAGTCGAGCTCGTCGAGGAAGACGATGGCGGGGGCCACCTGCCTCGCCTTCCTGAAGATCTCAGCGATGTGCCGCTCGCTCTCGCCGTACCACTTCGAGAGGATCTCGCTCCCCTTCGTCGTCAGGAAGTTGGCGTTCGACTCGTTGGCCACGGCCTTCGCTAGAAGGGTCTTTCCCGTCCCCGGCGGGCCGTAGAGGAGGACCCCTTTCGGCGCCTCGATCCCGAGCCTCCTGAAGTTCTCGCCGTAGACCAGGGGCCACTCCACCGCCTCGACGAGGAGCTGCTTCACCCCTTCAAGGCCGCCGACGTCGGCCCAGGTGACGTTCGGCACCTCGATCAGGATCTCCCGCAGCGCGCTCGGAGAGACCTCGTGCATCGCCGCCTCCAGGTCCCCCCTGGTCACCACCAGCTCCTCCAGGACCTCCCGGGGTATGGTGGGCTCGTCGAGATCTATTTTAGGGAGGACCCGCCGGAGGGCGTTCATCGCCGCCTCCCGGGAGAAGGCGGCGATGTCAGCCCCGACGAAGCCGTAGGTGAGGGTGGCGAACTCCTCCAGGTCGACGTCCTGGGAGAGGGGCATCCCCCGGGTGTGGATCTGGAGGATCTCGCGCCGCCCTTCGAAGTCGGGGACCCCTAGCTCTATCTCCCGGTCGAACCTGCCGGGCCTCCGGAGGGCGGGGTCGACGGCGTCGGGCCTGTTCGTAGCCCCGATGACGATGACGTTCGCCCTCTCCTTCTGGCCGTCCATCAGGGAGAGGAGCTGGGCGACCATCCTCCGCTCCATCTCGCCCGCCACCTCCTCCCGCTTGGGGGCGATGGAGTCGAGCTCGTCGAGGAAGATGATCGCCGGAGCGTTCCTCTCCGACTCCTCGAAGACCTCCCGGATCCTCTTCTCGCTCTCGCCGTAGTACTTGGATACGATCTCGGGGCCGTTGATCGAGGCGAAGTGGGCGCTGGACTCGTTGGCGACGGCCTTGGCGAGCATCGTCTTTCCCGTCCCCGGGGGACCGTGGAGGAGGACCCCCCTCGGGGGGTCGATACCCAGCCGCTCGAAGAGCTCGGGATGCTTGAGGGGGAGCTCGATCATCTCCCGGACCCGCTGGATGGCGTGCTTCATCCCCCCCAGGTCCTCGTAGACCACCTCCGCCGCGGCCTTGGCGTCCACCGCCCGGGAGAGGAGCTCCAGCTCCGTCTCCTCGCCGATCCTGACCGTCCCCGATGGCACCGTCGAGACGACCCTCATCTTCACCTCTCCGAGGCCGAAGGCGGAGCCCTTATCAGACCTTTTGAAGATCTCGTCGAACATGGTGTCCTTTCCGGTGGCGAGGTCGCCGGGCGGCCGCCGGAGGGTGGTGGTGGAGATGACGTCCCCCTTCGAGACGGGCCGTCCCAAGAATACCTTCCGGAGGGCCTCGCTAGGGATCGAGATCTGGATTCCGCGCCCCACCGGCGCTAAAGAGACCCTCTCGGCCGGCCTCCATTCGGCCTTGGAGATCTCGACGTACTGGCCGATCCCCGCCCCCACGTTGGACCTTATGAGGCCGTCCACCCGGGCGACGTCCATATCCTCGTCGGTGGGGTAGGCCTTCACCGCGAGGGCGCTTGTAGCCTTCGTCCCCCTGATCTCCACCAGGTCGTAGTCGGCGACCCCCAGGTCGGCCATCTGCCGCCCGCTTATCCTCACGATCCCCTTTCCCACGTCCCTCTGGTCAGCCTCAATGATCTTCAGCCGGATGGATTCGGAGTCGGTCATCTCTTTTACACCCTCTAGATGGCTTTTTATGGACGAGTTTCTAGTTAAGTATTCTCCTCGGCCCTGGATCTTGGATTAGGAGGGGTCGGGGCTATCCACCTCGCCGATGCTTCATCCCAGAGCCCTTATAATGCTCCACGCCTCTCCTCCAGGAGCCTCCATCTCGCCCTCGCTCCCTCATCCCTCTCGGATGACTCCCCAAAATCCGTCTCTTCGGCGGGGGATGATCCCGGCCCGAAAATTTTGTAGCTTAGAAGGTCGGGATATTACCCCTAAGAAGAATTGATGGTGGCGACCCTCATGATGAAGAAGAAGCCCAAAGGCCTCCTCCCCGCCCTCCTCCTGGCCGTCGTCTTTTTGAACTCGCCCCAGGGGAGCGGCCAGGACCTCCCGATCGATCTGATCGAGCTCCCCCCCGGCTTTGAGATCACCGTCTACGCTCGCGACCTTCCTGGCGCTCGGTCCCTCGCCCTGGGAAGCGAGGGGACGGTCTTCGTAGGGACGAGGTCTGAGGGGAGGGTCTACGCCATCAGGGACAGCGACGGGAACGGCCGGATCGAAGAGGGCGAGATCTTCGTCATCGGTTCGGGGCTCGACCTTCCGAACGGCGTCGCCTTTCGAGATGGGAGCCTTTACGTCGCCGAGGTGAGCCGGATCCTCAGGTACGACGCGATCGAGTCGCACCTCGATGAACCGCCCGATCCCGTCGTGGTCAAGGACGATCTTCCCAGCCAGAGAAGCCACGGCTGGAAGTTCATCGCCTTCGGCCCCGACGGGAAGCTCTACGTCCCCATGGGAGCCCCCTGCAACGTCTGTGATCCGGGCGACCCCTACGCCTCCATCACCAGGATCGACCCCGACGGCACAAACTTCGAGATCTTCGCCCGGGGAGTCAGAAACACCGTCGGCTTCGACTGGCACCCGGAGACCGGCGACCTATGGTTCACCGACAACGGCCGCGACTGGCTCGGAGACGACGAGCCCCCCGACGAGCTGAACCGGGCCGCCGTCGCCGGCCAGCACTTCGGCTTTCCCTTCTGCCATGCCGGAATCCCAGATCCCGTCTTCGGCGGGTTGAGGGGATGCGGCGAGTTCACGCCTCCGGAGATGAACCTGGGGCCCCACGTCGCTGCTCTCGGGATGAGGTTCTACTCGGGCGCCGCCTTCCCGCCGGCGTATCGGGGCGGGATCTTCATCGCCGAGCACGGCTCCTGGAACCGGGCCGACCCCATCGGATACCGGGTGACCTTTGTGAGGTTCGAGGACGGACGGGCCACCGACTACGAGATCTTCGCCGAGGGGTGGCTCGGAGGAGGGGTCGCCTGGGGTCGGCCCGTGGACGTTCTGGTGATGCCCGACGGCGCCCTCCTCGTCTCCGACGACAGGGCGGGAGCTGTCTATCGGATCTCTTACAGAGGATCCCCGGGGAGGGTCGATCCCGATGCAGAAGAGCCTTGATTCTACGGAGACAGGGAGAAGTTTTATCTGACATGTTTGAGATAAAAGGACTAAAGCACAGCTGGAGGAAAGGTTATGAAGAAGAAGGCATCGGTGACTCTGTTGTCTCTGCTCTTCCTCTGCGGGTCCACGGCATTGGTGCAGGGTCTGATCGGCGGAGGGTGCTCTTACGATGACTACCCGGGCGCTTGCGAGATCGTCTCCATCCTCAAGACCGAGGATTCGATCCGACAGGCAGAGGTCGAGGGCGGCCCCGGTTATGAGGGGTATGAGGTCTGGTTCGTCTTCAGCCCGGACGAGCCGATGAACCTGGGTGCGGATCGAGAAGAGGAGATCCTGGGCAGCGAGCATCTCTTACAGCTCTGCAACTCCTGGTACCCCGGCCCTCGTTTCCTTGAGAAGTATCAGATAAACGAGGGCGCGGTCTTCGACTGCACCCTGAAGTTGATAGCTACAGGGACCTGCAGCCCCATCGTCTTCGAGTTTGAAGAGATCGACCTGTGTGATTATTTCGAGTCCAGCGAGGAGGAAGCTGACCCGTCCCCCTGAGCACCAGATGGATAGATCCCGATAGCAAGGACAGGGTCGTTGGAGTAGGGGAAAGAAGGGGGGCTGAGGGGCGAAAGACCCGGTAGATCAGAACGGCCCCCATCCCCGGAAAATTTTTTATGAGGCGGTGAGGCCGAAGCCTTCCGGTCCTCACCTCAGAGCATCTCTTATGGCCCTTTCCAGCCTCTCGCCAGCGACAAAGCCATTGAACCTCTCCACCAACTCCCCGTCCCTCTCGAGGATCAGGGTGGGGACGTTGAAGACGACCTGCTCCTCGGCGAGCCTCCCCTCCACCTGGGCGTCGATCCTCCTGAACTCGACCTTCCGAGCGAAGACCTCCGCCAGCTCCTCCAGGATCATGGCCTCCTCGCGGCAGAAGCCGCAGGCTTCGGTGTAAAACTCCGTGAGGACGACCTCGGGGAAGGCCGCTCTCTCATCTTGGGATCTCAAAGCGCACCCCTATCTTGAATATCCGCTTCGTCGGGAGGACGAGCTGGTGGAGGCCGGTCTTCTCCTTCATCTCCGAGAGGATCTCCTCGATCCTCTCCTCGGAGGCGGATATGGTGAACCACATGTTGAACTCCGTCTCGTTCGGCCGGAGGTAGTTGTGGGAGATCTCCTGGTAGCTGTTGACCACCTCCGCCACCTCCTCCGTCCTATCGTCGGAGACGGGGAGGGCGACGAGGACCCCGGAGCAGCCGAGCCTCCTCATGTCCAGGATCGGGCCGATCCTCCGGATTATCCCCCAGTCCTGGAGCCGCTTCGCCCTCTCCATCGCCTCCTCCTCGCTCGTCCCCAGGGCCTCGCCGAGGGCGAGGAAGGGCCGGGCCGTCAGGGGGAACTCCTCCTGGACTATCTCCAGGAGCCTCCGGTCCAGCTCGTCGAGGTCGGGCCCCTCCCTCCCCGGAGGCGCCCCCTCGGTCCGGCCGTCCTCCTTCAGATCCTCTTCGGCCGAATCGTAGCTGCAGAGGGGGTCTGACTCGAGATAGTCCCCGGTGGCGGCGTAGGCCCGGGCCCTGCAGCCGCCGCAGACCCTCCGGTATGAGCATCCGCCGCACCTGCCCAACAGCTCCCTCCTCCGGAGGTCCAGGAAGACCGGCGAGCTCTCCCAGATCTCCGGGAAGCTCTCCTCCCGGACGTTCCCGGCAACTATCGGGAGGTAGCCGCAGGGAGAGACGTCTCCGGTCCGGGAGACGAAGACGAAGCTCGTCCCGGCGAGGCAGGCGCTCCCCATCATCCCCTCCCTTTCCGCCTCGGTGAGGACCTCCCTCACCACCCGGCCGTACTGGGGGGCGCAGGTGACCTTCACCTCGATCTTCCTCCTCCTCCCCTCCCCGGCCACCTCTCGGAGGATCGCATCCTGCTCCTCTGGCGTCACCAGATCCTCCTCCCTCCCCCGGCCCGTGGGAACTAAAAAGAAGAGGTGGAAGGCGACGGCTCCGAGCTCCTCGGCGAGGTCCATGGTGGCGGAGACCTCGTTTTGGTTCCCCCTCGTCACTG
>Ga0334896_1002932_pt1 | contig 10957 bp, 3 predicted proteins | sample GraSluR3_MG_8_FD_207734 | JGI IMG/M metagenome (GOLD analysis project Ga0334896, IMG submission 207734) | Sludge microbial communities from methane-producing bioreactor in Wageningen University, Netherlands - Granular Sludge_27_06-R3 | ecosystem: Engineered > Bioreactor > Anaerobic > Unclassified...
CTTGATTCAATTACAGGATTAAAAATTTCTTCAATCTCATCTTTATCAAACCCAAAAGATTTTGCAGTTTCTTGAGTTGTTGTTACTATGTTGTCTTTTAAATCATCAGCTCATTGTTTATCAATTAACCGATAAATTCAATAAGCTATTGTTAATAAAATTGCTATAAAGAGTATTCTTTTGAGTAGAGTCGGCATTTTATCTTACAAAAGATATAAATAAAATCGATTATTTTTTGTATACATCAAGCATTTTAGTGAATTCATCAGCTCCTGGAGGAAGTTGTTGCCAAAGCTCTGGACTGTATTCGATAAGTACAGATGCTCAGTTGAAAATCATGTTTCTTCTTTGTACTTCTATAGCCCTTTCAGATCAGCTTACATTAAACCATCTAGAAAGAGTGGATCTTTTGTTTTTTACAAGATCTTCTATTCATCATCCTATAAGAACTCATTTTACATGAAGTCATCAAGCATTACATCGATTTGTATATAAACTACTGTTTGTTCTTTTTGTCGCGTCAAAATCTTTAGCTATAAAAATTCCTTTTACTCTTTGTGGTTGATTACAATTTTCGTCTACGAATTTGATTTTACCATCTTTTACAATAAACATACCATTTACTTCTATATTTCATTCAACAATCAATTCGGCTCATTTTACAATCAGTGTAAATGGTTTAGTAACTTTAGCATCTTTCTTTATAGTAATTGATCAGCCGTTTTTATAAAGAATGTAAATATCTTTATTTGGAACTTTTTTTGCAGTAACTCAATCTTTGCTTAATCAAGGAGGTGTTTTTGTATTTACCGCTAATTTTTCTGCTGTATCAACAAAATTGTTTACCATAAAATCCACATCAAAAGATTGATAATCATTTGTATCAAGAATCATAACATTTGCAAGATCTGTTCTTGTTACAATATCCCTACCATCAAAATCTTTAAATTCTTTTAGATTTATGTTTGTAGCTTTTGGTGTTATACCAAATGCACTTTTTTGTACAAGATATGGTTTTGTGATAGTAAAATTGGTTTCACAAACGTTATCTGTTTGTGAGTTTTTTCTTTGTCAATCTTCACAATAATCATAAGTGATTTTGTTAAGTCTTAATTTATATTCACCCAAAGTATTTCCAACCCAACTATTAAAATCAGATGGGGGAATTGCATATCTCCATGTATTTGTTGTAAAATATTGATTGAAGTAATTAAATATAGAATACAGGTTTTCATCAGGATTGCTTTCACATCTTCTTGTGAAAATATCTTTCCTATCTCATCCTGGTTTTTGAAGACCAAAAGTACACATCATGGTACTCATAATTATTTTTTTGTTGTTAATAGGGTTTGAACAGTCTGTATATAATGCGCTAGTAAACGAGTTTTGGTCAACCCTCCACCATAAAGGAAGATATTCTCACTTTTCTATAGAAATGTTTCCGTTGTGAACAGAAAGACATTGAGCAGGAGCTACTCCATCTATAGAACAATTTATACATTTTTTTCATTGGTTTGCTATCCCATAAGGAGCTATTAAAAAATTATTGTCAAGATAAGAGTATATTGTAGGTGTTCCAGGTCATAAATCACATTGTTCATAACCCTGTCTTATACCATCTCCACAAATCCCCATAATTCCTTCATCTAGTATTATATCATTTTCACAAGAAACAATGCCATCTACCTCACATATTATATCTTTAATTCTGCTGCTAGTACCAAATAAATCAGAATTTGTATATGTACAAGTATGTTCCATGATTTTACCATCTACAATTTCTGATTTTCCATTTCAGCAATCTATTCTCAAAGATGCCTCTTGGTTGCTGTTTACAGAACATTGTACACGTACATTTCATTCTCATTGGTCTAATATAACTACTTTTGAATCTACATCTACTTCACAAGAAGGTACGCGTTTTGTACAGTAAGGGTTGTTTATGCCTGTACCTATTTCATTTCATACCTCACATCTTATAGTTGATGCGCTAGCAATTTCAGGATTTGAATAGTTACATGTCCTTTGAATAAAATTGTTTACAACTCAAAAATTTCACACTCAAACAAGTCATGTTAGTATGTTGTCACTACCACAAACTATACGATAAGGAGTCCAAGCAAAAGCATATTGTTGTAAACAAGTCGCATCAACTTGATTATCATTATTTGGGTTTTTTCTAACAGTTAATTCTTCACATTTGGGATCTTTTAGATTTATAATAGCTTCGCTACAAACAGTTGTAGTTCATACTTCTATACAAGCAGTATTTGAAATAAATTTTGTAGTCAATATACAAACTCATCATTGATTTTCACAAGCCAACCCTGTTCAGTAATTCATAGGTAATGCTGTATCACATGGCTCATCTTTTGTGATCAATCAATCTCCACATTCATATGGTTCTTCTATTGTTACAGAACGAGTAATACTTTCGTTGTTATAAGAAATTGTTGCTGTAGGCGTGAATTGTGAAAAATTGATTCAATTTATTTTTCCTTGGATGCTAACTGATCCTTGTTGTCAAATTCAGATTGTTCCCAAATTGTTGTTGAAAGAATTTATTGTAAGAGGTCATGTATTTGGTAAAGATATGTTTACGTTGTTTGCTGGTACATTACCATCGTTTACATAATTTATAGTAAATGTAATATTATGTCCAGAAGCGGCTTTTATAGATTGTGGTCAAATATTTCCTGGAGCCCAAGATGCATTTTGTACGCTCATTTCAAATGAAATATTGTTGTATTCTATTACTGTTGAAGTCAATACAGAAATATCATTACCTGTAGTAACTTGAGCAGAATCTACATAGATACCAGCTTTAGTGATAAATTGAGTTCCTACAGCCAGATTCTCTGTCAAAGATCATGTTACCACAAAATTTCACGCTGCCCCTGCTGATATAGATTTTCATAGGCTTCGCTCGGTTTGATCTGTTTTTACAAATGATGGTAGTTCTAATTTAATCATAGGATTTCGTGCTGATTCTAGTCCGCTATTACCATAAGAAATTGTATAAATAATCTCATCCCCAATTTTAAATCCACTAAAAGGTTGTGATTTTAAATCAATATACACATCTGACAAAGCAGGCAGGTCTTGTTTTATTTCAAAGTTATTGTTTGTCGGATCCAAATCTATGCCTGTAAAAGAAATATTACCAGAAAGAGAAATGCTAGTTCCTTCTATAGGATAACTTTTAAGTAATGATGTATATATTATTTCTTTTTTCTCTCATCAAACAAGGCTAATTCATGTTATATTTGTCGGGTTTTGAGAAACTTGATTGTTAGAGGGGAATAATTTAACAGAAACATTATTTGCTGTTTTTTGTCATTTATTTAAAATGTTTATTTTATAAGTAAGAAGTGATCAGCTATTTATTGTGTTTGTTTGGTTCTCTAATACAGCATCAATAGTAAGGTCAGCACTTTTTACAAATGTATAACAAACCCCAGAAAAAACATTGTTTTCAAGACTCTCTGTTTCATTGCTTGCACTAATTGATCAAGATAAACAAAATTTAGTTCCTATTGGGTAGATTTTATCTATATTTCCTGTAATTAGGATGCTTGATAAAGCTCCTGAATTTAAGACAGGCAATTCTAGGTCTTCTATTTTTAAATCTATTCAATCAACAAATGCATTTAATTTCAACTCCTTTAGATCTTCGTTTCATTTATTTTTGTACCAAATTATAAATCAGATTTTATTTCCAGAGGTTTCTGGCTCTTCATTTGTTTTTTCTATTTTACTTATTTGTAAATCCAAAAATTTTGGTATTGTATATGATGTAGTTGCTGTATTATCATATAATATCATTTCATTTCATCCAGAAATGTTGCTTGTTGTAGTTATAACTGTTAAAGCAGGTGGTGTTCACACAAATCAAGCTTTCATCAAATATGTTTTTGTTGTTCAAGCAGAAATTGTTCAAAGTTGCCATAAATTTGTAGATCTTGAATTATTTATAATTTCATTGTTCAAAAATAACTGAGGCTCTCATAAAAAACTTCCCAAAGTGCTTGTTAGTTTTATAGATTCGTTGCTTATTTTTGATCAATTATTTTGTACAGTTATTTCATATATAGCTTGTTCTCTATCGAAAATTGGTTTTGGTTCTAGAAGGCGTTGTGATATACTATAGTTTGTTGTTGGGAAGATAGTTGCAGTAGTTCGTTCATTGTTTATGCAATTATTGGATCATATATTTTTTAAACAAGTGTTTGTGGAAATTCTATCAAATGTAAACGAAGAGGAAGCTACTTGTCCTGTAATAACAATTGTTTTTGTCTGATTTGCACTTATAGAACAAACTGGATTAAAAAATCAGTTAAGTAGTCAGATGTTTCATCAATTACATGTTCAATCAGAATTTATATCAAGAATTTTTATTCTTGGATTTTCGTTTGTTGCTGGTAATCTTAATTCAAAAGATTTTGCTGTACTATCATTTTGTATTGTAAATTTGAAAGTTACGATACTTCCAGAAACAGCAAAAGAAGAAATAATTTTGTTTTTAACTAGCTCTGTATTGGCAAAACAAGATGTATTGTGTGGAATATAATGTTCTGTAGCACTATTAAAAGGACTTGCAGAAATTTTACATCTACAAAAACCATCAGGATTATTACAAACTTGTTTTTCTTGACAAGAAATAATTCAATTAGTAACTTGTGAACAATATGGATATTCTGATTCTTGAGCAAAACTGCTTCATAAACTCAGAAGTCATATAATAATGCTGCTTAAAAGTCGTTTTTTCATAATACTACAAAACATGGATAAAATTATTGGATAGTTGTTTTTATTTTACCATTTATTATAATTGATCTTTCTTCATTTGGTTGTAATGGGGTTGTTATATTCCAAACAATTGGTGTTTGTAATTCTGGTGACACTATGCTGTTTGGCCAAGGAGTAGATTCTACAAAATCCAAAGAGCTTGGTCGATAATCTTTTATTGTTAAAGAGTTTATTGTTATTGATCAATTGTTTCTGTATTTTATTTCGTATCTTACAGGGTCTCAAGGTCAAAATCATTGTTGTATAACAGTTTTTTGTATACTTACATTATGAGATGCTTGAGAAATTGTAACTGTTGTGTTTGTTTCTTGTTGTTCTGTTCAATATAAAACTTTTCAAGTATTGGTATGTGTTCAGACACAACTTGCATCTGTTTTTGTTTGTCAAAGAAAAGAGATAGTTAAATTTTGACCAGGAATTAATCATCAAGGCACTCACCATTGTGTTAAATTTCAGTTTTGTGTTTGTGTTGTTGGAAGGCTTGTTTCGGCTGTTCCTGTCATAAACACACAACCATTAACAGGCCAGATATCTTGAACAAAAACATCATTAATTGTGTTTGGAGTGGCGTTGTTTACTGTAATAGTAAATCTCACTGTTTGACCTCATTGAACAGTTCTTAGATTTGCTGTTTTGGTTATACTTACTGGTGTTGTACCGCAAACTACCTGTTTTGAGGTGTTTCCTGAAATTGTTTGTCAATTACTTAATGCAGATCGATTTACAATATTAAGAGCTGCGTTACAAGCAAGAAGTTTTGCATTTATCAAAATATATCAGTTTTGTCCAGCAGCAAGATTAAATCCAGTATATGCTATTCTCAAACTTCATCATGCATCTCCCGTACTAAAAAGAGAGTTTGTAACTCAGTGTATTTCACTAGAAATGTATTCCAATCCACTAGGTAAAAAATCCTCAATTGATATGTTTTCTAATATTTGAGATCCGGGATTTGAAAAATTTATTCTAAATTGTAACTCTTGTTCTGGAGCATAATTTTGTTCTACAGTTAATGTCTTTGTAACTATCATGTTTCCTGTTTCGGTTCCATCTCAAATTCCACTACAATCAGTTTTACATTTTCCTGGTTGTCAGTTTAGTGCTCAGTCATCACAGACTTCGTTTGGTTTGATAGATATTTCATGCCACTGCAAGAAGCCTCATTCTTGTGATAAAATTCATCAATTTCAGTCAGTAGTACCCGTTTCTTTATCAATAACTCCATCGCCACATCTTGCTATATAATAATTAGTACAAGATATTTTCGTAGTAAGGTTTGGATTTATAATTACATTCAATGATCAGTTATGAAGAGAGGAGTCGTTAGCTCTTATATAATAATAATTTAATGAAACACCATTCGCATTTTGTATAATAGATCTTTCGTTATTAAATGTCACAAATTGTCATGCGGGTTGATTTCTTATTATATCTGTTGATCACAATAAAGTAGCACCAGTGGCATCAACAGTTAATATATTAGAAGTGTCTGAGTCTATAGTTGTAGATGGTACAAAATTAGAAACATAAGGGAATTTAATATTACCAACAAAAATAGATTGGTTATATCCTCTTACGTACGTTTCTGTTTTATCAAAAACATAGCTTACAGGTCATTTTGGTTGACCAACACGAAGATATACAGGAGATCAATCATAAAAAGCTAGATTTTGTGATATATCACAAGTTCAATCATAAATAGTTGTTTCTCGGTTTAATGTTCTATTTTCGTTTGAGCTACTTGGAACATCACCAATTACATTATCAGCAAATGTTGTACTTATTATTGATAGTACAAAACAAAAAACAAATATTTTTTTAAACTGTAATTTTAGTTTTTTCATAGTAATTGACTAATATTATAAAGGTTGTTATTTAATTTATAAATACCTCAACAAATGCTTCAGTAAAAGTTGGTAGACAAATACTACTACAGAAATGAAAGTTTGGATCATCTCCGTTTTTCATACCATCAGTATCTCATTCATCATCACCATCATCACATTCTTCAAAACTCATATTGTTTGGATCTCAGTTATAAAAAGTTCAAGCTATTTGTAAAATTTCATCACCACATCTTTCATTTGCATTTACAAATCAACTACATGTAGTATTACAACATCCTTGGGTTCCATTTATACAAGCAGCACCTGTTTCTGTGTTGGAGTCACAGATTTCTGGAACAAATCAAGTGCTTACCCAATTATTTACAGGATAAAAAGTATTATTAATTTTATATCATGTATGGGTGCTGATTTTTTTATCACCACATCGTTGAATAATATAATTTGAACACGTAGAATTGGTAAAAGTATCCGATCGAGCTCTTCTTCTCAAATTGCTTACTAATCATGTTGTGATTCACGCGTCAGAGAAGTAATCTAAAGAAGGAACTGTTCTACGTCGATAGTTTGAATTTGTTTCATTTGCATATCATTCTGCTTTTTTAATAACAAAGTTGTATTTAAATCAAACCACAGGGTTATTTATTCATGTTATTCATGTAACAGTCGGAATTTCTATATTTACAAATTTTGTTGCTCAAATAGCTCTTACTGGTTGTTTGTATTCGAAAGCTCGAGATCTAAGAACAAATAAATAATCATCTATTGCTCAAATATTTCATCCTATATCTTTTGTATACAACATATTTCCTGTGGACATAAAGTATTGTACATTGGTTGTGGGCATAAGTTGGATAAGATTATATGCTTGTGTCGGATTTATATTGTATACATAATTTGCTTTTGGTACAAAAGAGTAGTCTGGAAGACCATTCTGGTTGTTGTCTTGATATAGATACATGTGTTTTGTTGTACAATTAGAAAATGAGTTTGATGATTGAGTACATCAAATTTCATTTGCTGCATATCCAAAAGAGAAAAAGGATATGATTGATAACAGATATAATAATGTTTTTGTTTTTGCCATCTTATTTTAGGTATATAAATTTTTTATTCAAAATCTATTTGTTCATCTTCTTCTGTTGTTAAATCATCACTTTCTCACGATTCAGAATCTCAAGTATAATCTTTTTGTTCTTTATGTTTAGATTTAATTTCTTTGTGTGCTGCTATACCAAAATCGCTTCTCTTTGATTCTATTTCTCCACTAATTGAATTGCTTCTACCAAAAAGGTTTGAAACATATCTTTTATCGGGATCAGCTTCGGCTTTATATGTATCTATTTTTTCTTCAACACGAATCTCATTGATTCTTAATCATACTGATTCATTTAAACACTCACCAAGTAAATAAAATATTGCGTCTGAGTCTAATTTAATTATTTTAGAAGAAATGTCAAGCGGATTGTTGGGATTTGTGTTGTTGATTTTTAATTCTCATGTGGTTATTAATTCTGTTAAATTGTTTTCATCGATATATGAGGCTATGTCTGGGTTTTTGATAGCATCTTTTATCTGATTTAAAAGAACTTTTATGTGTGTTTTGTTTTTGTCTGCTTTTAGGTTTTCTACAATCCAATTTTTAGCATGACTTTGTTCTTCCAAATTTCTAATTGATCATTTTATTATGTTAGAATCACCGAAAGCTGTAGGAGCGTATCATTTATTGTCTTTAGCAACAATTCTTCTATAGAAAGCTGTATAACCAAAAATATTTTTATGTTTTTCTCTTTCTATATTTTCATACTTTCCATTTGTGTTTTCAACTACATCTTTTCTTTTATCAAACAATTCTTTTTTTAACTTTGTATCAAAATTTTCTTTTCATGGTCATCGATATTTCAAAAATGGTGGTAGATTTTTTGGATCATAATTTTCTGTATATCATCTAGTAGTGAAAACATCTTTAATGGTATTTCACTTATAAGAGTGCTCATAAGCAAACAAACTAAGATATGAATCTACAATATGTTGTTTTGTTTGGTAGCTTCATGATTTCAACAAATCTATTGTTTCGCTTGGTATATCTTTGTTTTTATCCAAAATCTTTATAAGATTTTCTGTTGCTTTATCCAAATCTGCAGATACAACAGCGCCATTAAAAGAATCAAATGCTGATTTTTTATCATTGTTTTCATATTCTATTTTTGCTATATCTCATGGTATTGGAAACATTATTTCAGATAGATCTTCTGTCAATAGCGCTATATTGTTTTCTTTTATTATTTCATTTGGTGTTGTTCAAATAGTTTTGTATTCCAAAATTAATTTTCAATTTGGTGAAGATTGATAATCCAAAATATATTTTCCATCAGATTTTTTGTATAATGTTAGTGTCCCTGTGTTAAATTTTTGTCATAAAATCAATCAATCATGTAAAGTTACATTTGCATGAGCCAAAAGTTTCCCTTCGTTATCAAAAAGGTTTTTATAAAATGTTTTCTCAGAATCTGCTAGAAGTTTTTCTCACAGAGCAATATTATCAATTGTTTGATCAAGTTTTGTTTTATTAAAATATTCAAATCCATTTTCTTTTAATTCGATGTCTTTTATTTGTTCTGTAGGTATGTTTTCTGAAGTCAAACGTGTCGTTTTATCCAAACCATTTGTTCCAAGACAAAGTACACGATCTACTCCATTCGGCAATGTTGTTGTATAAGCAGATATTGGTCAAACATTTCATATAACTAGAACATTGTTTGTATATATAAATTGCTCATCATCTGCGTAATGTATATTTAATAATTTATGAAGAGGAACTTTTTTCTCATCACTAGAAAAAGGTTTGTAGCTGATTTTTAATTGGTTTTTGCCTTCCATTTTTTCTACAATAATTCATTTTTTTTCTCAATTAACAATTCTGGTTTTGTTAAATAATCATTCGAGATATGATGCGTATTTGTTCAAATCTTTTCCTGCATCTATATGGTCGATAATTCATTGATTCATCTCTCTTTCTGTAGCAAGGAATTGTCTGGAATTTGGTAAGTATTTGTTTTTCCATGTAGAGATTCTCGCACTGGCATATACTCCAAAAAATCAAATTCTGTTTCCTCATTCAGATCCAGATGATTCTTCTACAATTCAACCATCTTCAAAAGGTATTTCTGGATCTATTTGTCAATCCAATTCATTTGATTCACCTGCATTGCTATTTCAAGTGTAATTGTTTGATTTTGTACCAAAGAACCAAGTTCCTGCAGTGATTCCTGCAGAAAATCTAGTCAGGTCAATTTTTCAATTGAGATTCATAATTACATCTCACTTCCATTGATCGATATTTCCTTGTTGAATAATTCTCAAAAGAGATCATATGGCTGCTTCTTTTTCTTTAGTGCTTTTATATGTGTTATTTATCTCTCTTAGAACTCATGATTTTTCTAGATAAGATACAACAAAACGAATATTTTCTTTTAGTTTTTTATTGTTTTTTATTATAAAATCTTTGTATATTCATGATTTCAATGAATCTATTTTTGATTCTAAATGCGATTGAATAGATTGCTTTGTGAATTTTTCAAGTTCACTAATATCAAAAATTCTATTTGAAACAGATTGATATGTTCTTTTCAATTGCATAATTCCCATCAACGGATCGTTTTCTTTTGATAGTCACAATGCTGCATAAAGTCCAATTCATTTTGTTCATGCTTTTGCTCCAGCTCATCATTCTACACCAAGATACTTTGCTTTTTGTACATCATCCAAAGATGCTGAAGAGACTTTGGCATAATTTATTTGTTCTTCATGAGAAAAATTTATATCCAATCCTCAGCTAATTCCATTTTTTCATAAATAAAATGATGGTCATCAAGCTATATGATATTTGCTTTTTCAGTCTTCAGATATACTAGCTTTTCATATTTTATAAGACAATTTTATATCAGATAAGTTTGTTCAAATTGAAATATTTTGAATATTAAATTCGCCAAGAATTTTCTTTTTTGCTTGTTCTCTATAAAAGGTTTTGTTTACATTTGACATGATCATGTCCTTTTCTGTTGCAGGATCAAATGAAATGTGTAAACCAATTTTGTCTACAGTATCCATTATCTTTTGTAGTATAGTTTCTCTAAGTTCAATAGATCAATTTTCTTCTATTAATTTTTTAAAATCTGGATTTCATTTAATATAAAAATCCAAAGATCTTCTTAAATCTTCCATTTCTTTTATTGAATCAATCTGTTGTAATCTTTTGCCTTCTTGTCCTGTCAAAACATCATATAGATCCGCTTGATTAATAG
>Ga0334896_1002938_pt1 | contig 10927 bp, 4 predicted proteins | sample GraSluR3_MG_8_FD_207734 | JGI IMG/M metagenome (GOLD analysis project Ga0334896, IMG submission 207734) | Sludge microbial communities from methane-producing bioreactor in Wageningen University, Netherlands - Granular Sludge_27_06-R3 | ecosystem: Engineered > Bioreactor > Anaerobic > Unclassified...
CGGGCCGTCGACCAGCACGGCCGTGAGCGGATCGCCATCCACGTCGGAGTCGTTGCCCAGCACGCCGGGCGCGTCGACCGCGAGGGTCTCGTCCTCGTTGACCGTGAACGTGTCCTCGACGGCCACCGGCGCGTCGTTGACCGGCTCGACCGTGATCGTGACCGCGGTCACCGCGCTGTCGGCCTGGCCGTCGTGGGCCACGTAGGTGAACCCGTCCGTCCCGTGGAAGTCGGGATTCGGCACGTACTCGAACGAGCCGTCGAGCCCCAGCACCAGGGTACCGTTTTTCGGGGCACTTTGAAGCACGGCGGTGAGCGAGTCGCCGTTCGGGTCGGAATCGTTGGCGAGGACACCCGGAGCGGCGACGCTCAGGGGTTGGTCTTCGCTCGTCGCGTAGGCGTCGTCGACGGCCTCGGGCGCGTCGTTGGTTGCGCCGACGGAGAGGCTCACGGTGGCGAGGCTCGACTGTCTGCGCCCGTCGCTGGCTCGGTAGGTAAAGAAGTCGTCTCCGCGGAAATCCGCATCGGGGATGTAGGTAAACGAGCCGTCTTCGTCGAGCGAGAGCTGGCCGTGGCTCGGGCCGTCGACGAGGACGGCCGTAAGCGAATCGCCGTCGGGATCGCTGTCGTTGGCGAGCACTCCCGAGGCGGCGGGCACTTCGAGCGTCTGGTTCGCATCGGTGGCGAAGTGATCGTCTCGGGTTTCCGGGGGTCGATTGACCGGGGTGACGGTGATCGCCACGGTGGCGACGTTCGAGTCGGCCTGGCCGTCGTGGGCCACGTAGGTGAACACATCGACGCCGGTGAATCCGTCGTGGGGCCGGTAGGTGAACAGGCCGTCGCTGCCCAGGGTCAGCCTGCCGTTGGCCGGGTCGCTTTGGAGGATCGCGATCAAGGGGTCGCCGTCGGGATCGGAATCGTTGAACAGCACGCCCGATCCGAGCTGCTGGTTGACGGCCATGGTGAAGGCGTCGTCGGCGGCAATCGGCGGGGCGTTCGCCTGGGCCGTCGTCGGGAGGGCAGCGATCTCGGCCGGCGACGAGAAATCCTCCAGGGTAAGCGAAGCCGCCGGCCAGGGCGGTACGGCCGAGAGCAACTGGCGGTGCTCGAGCGGCTCGAGTTGGAACGGCCGTTTCGAACGGTTGCGTGGGCGGCGGGCCCGCCTCCTCAGGCTCGACGACGGGCCGCGCGACGACGGGTTTCGGTTCGTGCCGGGACGCGATGACATGACGTTTTCCTCCCTGAGATCGTTGTTTGGAAAAACCGGAAGTCGGTCCAACCTCTCATTCCGTTGTATGGTTATTTTACGCTTGGTCAATCATCGCGGATCGAATCGGCTGCTCCGTGTTTGCGAACGCCTGCCACGGCGTCGGGCCGGCGAAAAGCCCGAAAAAACGCGGGCCGATTGCCCTCGATGGCCGCCTTGCGGCCAGCCGGCCGGCGCGATGCGCGCCAAGGGCGGCGCACGTGCGCGCCGTTGCGCCGGGCGATCGCGCCGCCCGCGCAAGTCGATGCGAAACGAGCGGATGCGTGCCTGCCTTGCGACGACGACGGCGGCTCCGCCCGCCGTGCCGGGCGCGGGAGGAATTCTCGAAAAATCTTCGGGTGTTTGAAAAGAAACAACGCGCGAGGCACTCCCCGCGGCGGCGGGTGGCAAGGGGCCCTGGTGAGAATCAGGAAGACAAGCTGGCGCGGCCGCTGCGATCGAACGCTTCGACCGCGGCCCGCGGCGGTTCGGCACGCTTCGACTCGCACCGCAATTGCCGAAGAACCCGCGCGATCCGCTCCCACGTCCCGTCCCGCTGCCACTGGCGATGGTAGCCGTAGACGGTTCGCCAGTGGGGGAAATCGTGTGGAAGCATGCGCCAGGCGCACCCGCTGCGCCCGCGGTAGAGAATCGCGTCGATGACCGCCCGCATCGACGTCCTGCGATCGGCTCCCACGGGCTTTTCGGCAGGAAGGAGGGGCCGGACGGCTTCCCATTCGGAAGCCGACAGATCGGTGGGATAGCGAGGCGTGGAACCTTCCATGGGTCGTCTCCATCCTTGTCACGAACGACGGCAAGTCGGGGAACCGAGATCGGGCGGGCCGCGCCCGCCGCGCCGCGCGCTTCGATTCGGCGAGCCGCCGGCGCGGTTGAAAATGCTTCCATCGCGTTCAACGGCATCCCGCGCAAGCGCTCGAAGCGATAGGAGGACGATGCGGAATCAGCGAGGTCGGCAGGGTAGGCAGGGAAGGTCCCGCTTCGAGAACTCGCGCTCGGCGGCGCTCCGCATGTCTTCCATATACGCGGGCGGGGCGAGCCGAGTTCGCCCTACCCGGGGTGGTGCGCACGCGACGACGCGCAACCGGCGGTCGCGCTAATCTTCACTTTCCGGCAAATCCTCAAGGCTTCGCAAGCCGAACAACTCGAGAAAACGGCCGGTGGTGCGATAGACGACCGGCCGCCGCTTCTCCGGGGGGCGCTCGACCCGCAACAGTTGGCGGCGCACCAGTTGCGAGAGCAGGTGGGCGCTGGGGCTGTCGCGCAGCTTCGATACCTCGTCGCCGGTAATCGGCTGCCGATAGGCGACGATCGCCAGCACGTCGAGGGCGGCCTGGGAAAGACGGGCCTCGCGAACCCGGCCATAGAACTTGCTGCGCACGGCGCGAAACGCCGGATGCAACGTGAGGCGGTACCCCGGCCCTTCGCTCGTGATGCGGTAGGGGCACCCGTTCGAGGCATAGCGCCGGTTGAGCTCGTCGACCAGGTCGGCGATCTCGTCGGGCGAAACGCCCCGCATCAACTCGGCGGCCCGGGCCGCCGTGAGCGGTTCGCTCTGCTGATTGCCCACGAAAAGCATGGCCTCGAGGATGCTCCGCGGACCGAGCTCGCAGCCGTCGTCGTCCTCCTCTCCCCCCCCGGGGCTCGATGGCAACGGCGCATCGCCCTCCGCCTCGCGGACTTCGACCGGCGGCGCGTCATCGTCCTCGGCGTGGCGCGCGTCGCCGCTGCGCGACGGCTCGCGCCGTCCCGTCGACTCGGCATACGCCGCGGCCAGCGCGTCGAGCGAGATCCCCGGTTCCCCGAGCGGTTCGGCTTGTTCTTCCGGCATGTCGACCATACCCGGCACTATACCGGCACTTCGCCCGCTCGTCCATCGGTTATAATAACCGGCGTCGTGGGGACCCGTCGCGCCCCGCGGGGTCGCAACGAAAACCTGCCTGCGTGGAGGCGAGCCATGAGCCGATTCTCTGACCCGAGGTGTTTCCGTTTCGCGGCGATGGCGTCGCTTTTTCTCGTCTTGGCCGGCGTGCTGCCGTCGTGGGCCGCCGATCGGGTGTGGCTCGAAAACTGGCAGAAGACCAATGCGTCGTGGCGGGCGCTGCACCTGATCGGGCCGCGGCCCGACAAGCTCGACCTGACGAAACGCTTCGTCGCCGAGGTGCTGGCCCCGATGGGCATCAACGCGCTGATTCTCGAGGTGAACTACGGCTTCGAGTACCAGTCGCACCCCGAGCTCGAATGCCGCGGATTGAGCCGAAAGCAGGCCCGCGACCTCACCGAGCATTGCCGCCGGCACGGGATCCGGCTGATTCCGCTGTTCAACTGCCTGGGGCACCAGTCGTGGGCGGGCAACACGTTTGCGCTGTTGAAGAAGTATCCCGAGTTCGACGAAACGCCGCACGTGCCCGCCGACAACGAGGGTATCTACTGCCGCGAGTGGTGCCCGTCGCATCCCGGCGTGAACAAGATCGTCTTCGCCCTGCTCGACGAGTTGGTCGACGCGTTCGACGCCGACGCGATCCACGTGGGCATGGACGAGGTCTTTCTCATCGGCGACGAAAAATGCCCGCGTTGCAAGGGCAAAGACGTGGCCGATTTGTTCGCGGGCGTGGTCAACGAGCTTCACGGCCACCTGGTCGGCCGACGGGGCGTCGAGATGCTCCTGTGGGCCGATCGGCTCATCGACGCGAAGCAGTTCGGCTACGGCCGATGGGAGGCCAGCGACACGGGCTCGCACCGGGCGGTCGACCGAATTCCCAACGACATTATTCTCTGCGACTGGCACTACAACCGCCGCGACGATTACCCCTCGGTGCAGTTTTTCCAGCAGAAGGGCTTCCGCGTGCTCCCCGCGACGTGGAAGACCCCCGAGGCGGCCGTGGCTTTGCTCCGGGCGGCGCGGCGCGACGCGACCGACAAGATGCTGGGGATCTTGTTCACCGGATGGTCGGCCGGCGGCAACGGCGAGTACCTGTTCGCCGCGCTGACCGACCGCGACGACCTGCTCGGCGAGCGGGTCCCGTCGAAACGGCTCGAGACGGGCCGGCAGGTCGCCGCGACAGTTCGCGCGGGCATGAAGGAGTGGACCAAGGACGATCCGGCCGCCTCGAGCAAGGTCGACAGCATCCGCTGGCACGCCGGCGGCAAGCGAGGCGCGGTCGCCGCCGGGGGCAGCGGGGCCGTGGCCGCGGGCATCGAGCTGCTCGAGCGGGGCGGCAACGCGGCCGACGCGGCCGCCGCCACCCTGTTCGCCCTGGCCGTCACCGACTACGGCTCGTTCGCCATCGGCGGCGAGATTCCCCTGTTGATCTACGACGCGAACCGGCAAGAGGTCAAGGTTCTTTCGGGCGCGGGACGGGCGCCCCTTGATCCCAAGGCGATCGAGTGGCTCTACGCCAACGGCATCCCGTCGCGGGGCAGCATGAAGGCGGCCCCGGCGCCGGGGGCAGTCGATCTCTGCGTCACCCTGCTCAAGCTCTACGGCACGAAATCGCTCGCCGAGGTGCTGGCCCCCACGCTTGCCATCCTCGACGCGGGCGGACCCGACTGGCACGCCGACCTGGCGGTCACGCTCCGCAAGCTCATCGAGGCCGAGCAGACGGGCTCGGGCACGCGCGAACAGAAGCTCACCGCGGCCCGAGACCGCTTCTACAGGGGCGACGTGGCCGACGAGCTCGAAGCCTGGTACGTCGAGACCGGGGCCTTCCTGCGCAAACGCGACCTCGAAGCGCACAAGACGCTCGTCGAAGACCCCGTGACGATTGATTACCGCGATTACACGATCCACAAGTGCGGACCTTGGACCCAAGGGCCCGTGCTCTGCCAGGCGTTGCGATTGCTCGAAGGCTTCGACCTCGCGGCGATGGGCCATCTGTCGGCCGATTACGTTCACGCCGTCACCGAGGCGTTGAAGCTGGCGTTGGCCGACCGCGACGCATACTACGGTGACCCGCTGTTCGTCGACGTTCCGCTCGACGCGCTTCTTTCCGACCGCTACACCGAGCTTCGGCGGACGCTGGTCGACATGGCGGCCGCCTCGCACGAGCGCCGGCCGGGCGATCCCCACGGCGTGAAGCCGCTTCGCGCGGAAACCGCGCCCGACGACGCGCGGATTCCCGTCCAAGACACGACCACCTGCGTCGTGGCCGACCGGTGGGGCAACGTCGTGGCGGCCACGCCGAGCTGCAATCTCGTGGGGAACCGGCCCGGGCCCTCGGGCGTCACCCAGGGAAACCGGGTCCGATGCCTCAACACCACGCCGAGCCACCCGAACCGCCTCGAACCGGGAAAGCGCCCGCGGATCACGCTCACGCCCACTCTCGTTACCCGCGGGGGCAAGCCGGTGATCGCCATCAGCGTGGCTGGCGGCGACTTGCAGGACCAGACCACGCTCAACGTGCTGCTCAACCGCGTCGAGTTCGGCATGCCGCCCAGGCAGGCCGTAACCGCCCCGCGGTTCAGCACCGCGCACCACGAGAACTCGTTCGACCCGAACCCCGACCGCAAGGCCGCCTTCGTCGAGGCGGGCGGCCTGACCCTGAACGACGACGTGCCCGGCGACGTCCGCGCCGAGCTTGCGAAACGCGGGCACAAGGTGACGACCACGTCGGGCGCCGTCGGGCATCCCGTGATGATCTACGTCGACCCCGAGACCGGCGCGATCCACGCGGCGGGCGACCCGAAGGCCCGCCGCCACGCGGCCGCGCTGGAGTAGGGCTGCCGTCGCGATTGCGCTCGAATCGTCGCATTCCGGCCCGCTCGAGCAGGCCCGATCACTTCGGCGTTCCGGCGCCTTCAACTCCGCCGCCGATCCAGCGGTCCTCGATCCGGTCGCCGCGCGGGCGTTTTCGGAGCTTCGCTTGGCTGGGGCGCCAGACACGGGCCGCCATACCGAGCAGGCACGCGCCGACGACTCGGCAGGCCGCGGTTCGGGGGGTGCGCTTCGGTGGTTGCTTCACGATCGTCTCGTCAGATATTCCCGTCCGTGCGCCCCTCGATCGATGGCACCCCGAGCATGCCACCGTGTCGATTCTACAATACCTGGCTGCTTGGCGCGTGCCGTGCCGGCGGTCTGTTTCGTTCCGCCGATCGGCGGAAGACGCTGCGATTTACTTTGGCGGCTTCTTTACTTTGGCGGGGGGAGGCAGTATCCTGACCGGCCGTGAGAGGAATCGTCTGAGGTTCAGGCAAGAATGGTCCAAGTCGAGGGAGGTGCCCAGTGAAAAAGATGACTCTGTTGGCCGTGTTGTTGTGCGTGGTTGCGCTGGCCGCGGGATGCCCCCGGGAGCCGGAGCCAACGGCGCCGGGCGTTCCGGTGCCCCAACCTCCGGTGACCGATGAGGTGCCGGAAGACGAGGAGATGACCGTTCCGCCGCTGCCGGCCGACGAGGAAGCGGCGCCGGCCGAGGAAGCCAAGGAGGAACCGGCTCCCGCCGTCGAGATGCCGGCCGAGGAACCGGCCCCGCCCGCGGAGAAGGAAGCCCCGGCCGAAGAGCCAGCTCCACCCGCTGAGAAGGATGCCCCCGCCGAAGAGCCGGCTCCACCCGCTGAGAAGGAGACCCCCGCCGAGAAGCCAGCTCCCGAGGCGGAGGCCAAACCCGATTCGGACATGCCGACGATCGACTTCCCGGTCGAGGAGAAGCCCGCACCGGCCGAGAAGGCTCCGGCTGAAGAGCCCGCACCGGCCGAGAAGGCCCCGGCTGAAGAGCCCGCACCGGCCGAGAAGGCCCCGGCTGAAGAGCCCGCACCGGCCGAGAAGGCTCCGGCCGAAGAGCCCGCGCCGGCCGAGAAGGCTCCGGCTGAAGAGCCCGCGCCGGCCGAGAAGGCGCCGGCCGAAGAGCCGGCCCCGGCCGAGAAACCGGCCACCGAATAAGCCCCGTTCCGCATCGGGCCAGCAAACCACCCCTGGGGAAGTGGGCCATCGAGCCTTCTTCCCTGTTTTCATGCGCGGGAGAAAGGGGGCCAGGCGCGCTTATTTGCGCGCCAAGATCGCGGTGCCTCGTTCCTGCCAATGAGCGTGCCGGTCCCCCTTGTCGGATTCTGCTGGTTCGATCGAAACCTTGGGATTAACATGGAGTTAGATAAAGGGGGAGAAGCCGGTTCGGAAGTGCGTTGCGCACCCGAGGACACCCTTATTCTGGGGAGTGCGGATTCGATGACCTGCCGGTCTGTGGTTTTCGCGTGCGGATTGGGCCCCGTCTTGCTGGGCCTGGCGATGGCTTGCGCCCAGGTTTCGACGGGTGGAATCGCGGAGCCGAGGTTTCTCGGCGTGGTGGCGTTGGCGGTCGAAGACGAGGTGGCCGAACAGTTGGGTTTGAGCGAAGCCCAGCGCGAGGCCCTGGCAAAGCTCGTCGAAGCGCGCGAGCACGACGCCCTGAAGCTGGCCTTGCAGGTTCAAGACCTCTCGCCGATTCAGCAGGAGATTCGGCTGGTCCCCTTCCGGCGCGAGTCGGAAGAACGTGGGTTGGCCCTCCTGACCCCGGCGCAGCGAGCCCAACTCGAGCAGGTCCGAATTCGCCGGCAGGGGTTGGCCTCGCTCATGGAGCCGGCCATTGCCGAGCGTCTGGAACTGACCGAACCGCAGCGCCGCGCGGTGGCGGAACTGCTTCGGGAGCGGGCCGACCGTTTCGCCGCGGAGGGGGCAGAGCCTCACGTCGTCCACGCCGAGTTCGAGCAGAAACTGGCGGCGCTGTTGAGTGACGATCAACGGGCCGCGTGGGAGCAACTCGCCTTCGGCGCGCCGCCGGCGCCCGCGCCCGCACCAGGCGATCCGCCGGCCCCGCTTGAAGCAGCCGGTGCCGAGGGCGCGATCGAGGGCTCGGCTCCGGTGGCGGCAACGGAGCCGCAACCCGCCGCGGTCGGCGAGCCGGCCATGGCTGCCGAGCCGCAAGTGGGCGCGGAAGCGGCCGCCCCCGCCTCGGAGGTCGCCGGTCCTCCCGCCCCACCCGATCCGGGGCCGGCTGCGTTGCTTTCCGAATCGCCGGTCGGTGCGACTTCCGAAACGGAGACGGCAAGCCCTCCGTTGGTGCCCGGGGCGTCGGATTTGGAACCACCACACCCCCCGGATGGTGGTTTATCGGGGGCAATGGCCCCGCGGGCGGCGACCGCCGACCCCGAAACGGCCGAGCCCCCGGTCGAACCCACGGCAGTCGAACCCGAGGCGCGCGAGCCGCCCGGCATGTCGGACGAAGAGGCGATGCGTTTTGTGGAGTCGCTCGACGAGGAGCCCCCTCGATCCCGATCGGAGGAGGTTGCCGAGCCCGAACCGCATGACGAGGAGATCCGCCTGACGTTCAATTTCCGCTATCAGCCCTGGGAAGACGTTCTGGAGTGGTTTGCCGACCAGAACGATCTGTCGCTCAACTACGAGACGCTGCCGCAAGGCACCTGCAACTACATCGACAACCGCGAATACAGCCCGGCCGAGGCGCTCGACGTGATCAACAGCCTGCTGTTGATCAAGGGGTACACGCTGGTTCGCAACAACCGGATGCTCGTGTTGATCAACCTCGACGAGGACGAGATTCCGCCGATCCTGGTAAGCGAGGTGCCGGTCGAGGAGCTCGACCGGCGCGGCGAATACGAGCTGGTTCGCGTGGTTTTCCAGCTCGAGAAGATCACCGCCGACGAAGCCCAGAAGGAGATCGAAAAACTGCTCGGTCCCCAAGGCTCGATCACGGTCATCAGCAAGGCGCAGCAGCTCATCGTCACCGAGACGGCGGGCAACCTGCGCACGATCCGCAAGGTGCTGCAGAGAATCGAGGATCCGGAAGGCTCCTCCGAGCAGATGCGCACCTTCGACATGGACTTCGCGACGGCCGAGGACGTGCTCGTGGTGCTCAGGCAATTGATGGGGCTGGGCGCCGGGGAGAACGCCACTCCCGACGGCTCGCTGCGTCTTGCCCTCGACCCCGTGGGCATGCGCCTGATCGCCGTGGGCAAGCCGAGCAGGCTGGACCAGGTGGGCAAGATCGTCGAGACGCTCGTCAGCCCGAGCGCGACCGGCGTTGCCGGTGGCGGACCCGATGCCTCGCTGCAAATCGAGGTCTACAACACGGTTCCGTGCGACCCTCAGGCCGTGCTCAAGGTGATGCAAACGCTGCTGGCCGGCCAGGCCGGGGCTCGGCTGTCGATCGACGAGAAGACGGGCAACCTCATCGCTCTGGCCACCCCCCAAGATCAAGCCACGATTCGAGCGACGCTCGCGCAGTTGCAGAACGACGCCACCCAGTTCGACGTGATCCCCTTGCGAACGCTCGATCCCCAGGTGGCCGTGGTGGCGATCAAGAGCATGTTTGGGGCGGGTGAGGCGGGGTCGAGCCTGAAAATCGACGCCGACCTGTCCACGCGACGGCTTCTGGTTCGCGGCACCCCGACGCAAATCGCCCAGATCCGCGCGTGGCTGGAGAAGATGGGCGAGAGCGAGTCGGGGGCCTACGGGGCCGGGGGCATCGGCATGGGTGGGAACGTCCGCATGTTGCCCCTGAGCGGCCGGGCCGCCGATTCCGCCTTGGAGCGGCTCCAGGAGATCTGGCCCGCCATGCACCGCAACCGGATTCGCGTGGTCACGCCTTCGGCGGTCATCCCGACGCTGCGCGTCGGAGACGACGCGACGAAACCCGCTCCGCCCCCTTCCGGCGAGAGAACACGCCGCGCGCCGCCCGTCGACTCGGGGGCCCCCGGCGTTGTTTCCCCGAATCGAGTCGACCCGAACCCGCCTCAGGAGCCGCGCGACGATGCTGCCGACCGGCGGGCCCCGCCGGCCGCGTCGAAGGCCGAGGCCGGAGGGAACTCCGAAGCCCGCTCCGATCGGGCCCGGGCTCGGTTCCTGTTCGCGGCCGAGACGATCGAAACCCAGCCCGAGCCGAGCCCCTCCGACGCGGCCCGGGAAGCGCGCGAGCCGGCGCCCATCATCGTGGCGGTCGGGCCCGGCGGCATCATGATCGCCTCGGAAGACCTCGAGGCCCTCAACGACTTCGAACAGCTTCTGACCACGCTGGCCGGCAGCGACATGGCCGGCACGCCGGACGTGACCGTCTTTTACCTCATCCACTCGAAGGCGGCGGCCGCCGCCCAGATACTCGACCAGATCCTGGGAGGCGGCACGGTTTCCGCCACCGGCGCCTCGCGCGGCTCCCTGGCCGGCGACATGGCCTCGGCCGCCTTCGGCCCGGCCGGCGAAATGGTCAGCTCCCTTCTGGGGCTCGCCGGGACCGAGGGGACGATCACGCCCTCGGGCTCGATCCGAATCACCCCCGACGAGCGGCTCAATGCCCTGATCGTCCAGGCGAACGCCGCCGACCTCGTCCTGATCGAGCAACTGCTGAAGATCATCGACCAGAGGGAAAGCCCCGAAGACGTGCTCGCCCAGTCGAAGCCCAGAATGATCCCCGTTTACAACACCTCGGCCACGGAGGTCGCCGAGGTCGTGCGGGAAGTCTTTCAGGAACGGATGGTCAGCAGCGGCCGCAACCAGCGGGGCCCCTCGCCCCAGGAGATCATGGAAGCCCTCCGCGGCGGCGGCCGAGGGGGGCGTGGAGGCTCCCAGCAGGCGGTCGACAATACGCAGAAGATGTCGATCGGCGTCGACGGGCGCACCAATTCGCTCGTCGTGTACGCCCCCGACACGCTCTATCAGGAAGTCAAGGAGCTCGTCGAACAG
>Ga0334896_1002950_pt1 | contig 10895 bp, 8 predicted proteins | sample GraSluR3_MG_8_FD_207734 | JGI IMG/M metagenome (GOLD analysis project Ga0334896, IMG submission 207734) | Sludge microbial communities from methane-producing bioreactor in Wageningen University, Netherlands - Granular Sludge_27_06-R3 | ecosystem: Engineered > Bioreactor > Anaerobic > Unclassified...
CCGCTGATACATCGGAAGCAGAATGGCTTCGGCTTTGGCATAGTCCTGTATGGTAAAGATCAGTTCTTGTGAAATCAGCATTAAGGTACGTTCGTCAATCTCCTCCATCCCATCCAGCAGATGATCGATCCGTTTCATATACTCGGCAGTATCACCCAGATGGAAATACATCCGGCCGGTCTGCAGACTCAGTTCCGGATGGAACTGCGGTATCACTTCTTCGGGGATCTTTTCACTGATCGCATCCATCAGTGTCCGTGCTTTTTCGAGTTCATCGTCGTTGATAAAGTCCAGCGCCGCCTGTAAGGCTGCAGTACGATAGTTCTGCATCAGACGTTTAACATTCGGTTCGAAATATACGTCCGGATTATTCAGGTTCCGGAAACGGTAATTGGAGGTGATATTGTAGAATATTTTATCCGAATCGATGCTTTTCACTTTGTGGGGATACAAACGCATGACCTGTCCCTCCATGGCCAGATAGTCATCGAGTCCGATACGGCCCGAGGTGGCGACGGTCGTTGCAAAATAGATCGGCCGTTCCCAGTTATTGACCTTGATCAATTCCAGGATCATCAGGTCCTGTACGCGCAGGAATTGATTCCCCATCGTGGGTTTGAGGGTCAACTGGATTCCGCCGACATTGATCTCCCGTTCTTCCCAGGGAATGGGACGGATACGATCGATCTGTTCATCGCTCCACACCAGCGGTATTTTCGGTTCAATATTTTTCAGTTGTTTGATATACCAGGGTGTATTGAGCAAACTTAAATTGACCACTTTTACATCCAGACGGAATTTTTCCACTTCCTGCATATACCAGAGCGGGAATGTATCGTTATCCCCGTTCGTGAACAGGATGGCATTCTCGTCACAGGAATTCAGCAGATTGTATGCATAATCCGACGCAACATAGTTCCCCGTACGGTCGTGCGATTCATAATTGCCCACCAGCATATTCACCGGCAGTGCCAGCAGCAGGACCAGGGCGGTCAGTCCGGTGAGATATTGTTTCAGTTTCTTCTTTTTGAACAACTTCCCGGCAAGGTCGAACAGGGACATCGCCCCGATACCGATCCAGATGGCAAAGGTGAAAAAACTGCCCACATAAGAATAGTCCCGCTCTCGCGGCTGCGGATCGGGATTGTTGACAAAAATGGCGATCGCGACCCCGGTCATAATGAAAAGGGCCAGGATGGCGAATGCATGTTTGGGATCTTTCTTAAAATGATAAAATGCTCCCAGCATACCTATCAGGAAAGGCAGTGCCCATAACTGACGTATGTCCACACCGGCACCGGACCAGCCGACACCGCCCCCTTCCGCCCGGCCGATATATTGCCAGTTGAAATAACGGACGTACATCTGTTTGAACTGATAGCGCCAGAAAAAATCCATCGGGCCGCGGTAATGCATCGTGGTCCTGCTCTGCCGCATGGCATCTTCACGGCTCCAGGAATGGGCGCCGTACTGTTCACGGTGCAGATAGTAAACAGCCATTTCCACGGTTTGCGGGTCATTTTCATCAATACGGGGATTCTTTGTGGAACGGATGAAGATCATTTCGTAGCTTGAGTATCCGATCGTTACCAGTATCAGTCCGATACAAACCAAGCGGGTCCATTTTAATGCAACCGGACGCGCTTTCAGAATTTTATTGAACAGGAAGAAGAATCCTGTAATGATCACTATCAGAACCATCAGTGCAAGCGGGAATGAGACTGCTGCCGGATTGATATTGATCATTCTGGCGATCATCGGCGTTCCGTCAATGATAATTTTATGTATGATCAGGTATATTGCCCCCGCCAGGACCGTGATACCCAAAAAACTTTTTATCTGGAATTTTGAATAGCGGAAATAGATGATCAGCGCAATATAGGGAATTGCCAGAATATTGAGCAAATGCACACCAATACCGAAGCCGATCACATAAAAGAGGAACAGCAGATATTTTTCTCCGTGTTCTCCGCGCAGATCGGAGGCATCCCATTTTAGGATCAGCCAAACCGTCATAGCGGTAAGAAGGGTACTTACACCGTAAACTTCCGTTTCTACCGCATTGAACCACTGGCTGTCGGAGAAAGCAAAGGCCAGAGAACCGACAAATGCCGCAAAATAGACCATGAATCTTTCTTTATTATCTTCCGTACGTCCGCGAAAGCGCTCGATCAGAAGCACAATGACATAATACAGGAACAGAATGGAAAAAGCGGATGAGACCACGGACAGCATATTGGCCCTGAACGCAATGTCGCTGCTAAAAGGGATCATGGTAAATATCCGCGCAAGTAAGAGAAACATCGGTGCTCCCGGTGGGTGCGGCACACCCATGGTATATGCGCAAGCGATAAATTCACCGCAGTCCCAGAAGGAAACGGTCGGTGCAATGGTCAACAGGTAAACAATAAACGAAACAAGGAGGGATGCAAGTCCGAAACCCCATTCCAGCTTATTTGATTGCTTGATTTTGTCAATAAGCATAATGATCCTTATAGTATTATTCCGCTTTTTTACCGGATTTGTTTTCTTTGACTGTCTTCTCACCGGTTTCGGATTGTTCGGGCGCGGTTTTTTCCGTTTTGGTTTCAGGGTGTTCTTCTTCGGTTCCCTTGTTTTTCTCAGAACGGGCTTTGTTCACCTCATCCACGTAGTTCAGACGCAGATCGCTGATGGTCCGGGCAAGGAATTTCTCTTCTTCCGCCTCCAGATTGCCGTTCGTCTTTTCATGCAAAGCAGCCAGCAGATCGATGGTCTGCGAGGCCTGATCAAGGTCCCGCTCGATCTTGCCGCTAAAGGGATCGGGAAGTTTTCCCAATGCAATAAACGCGGACTGTGTCAGACTGTAGACAAGACCCATAAACAATTGTCCGCCGGAAACCTTATTTGTCATATTCTGCCTCCATCATTTATTTCAGAAAATAAATTTAATCCCATTTATGATATTTAACAATAAAAACATCACTTAAAACAAGTTCATGCCGTATATGCCTATCCGGACAAAGGTGTTCCTGGAAATGTGAAGCAGGTTAGGGTTTAGGGTTTAGGGAGTGCGGATGTGTCATTACATAGGTAACAGTTTTGTATCAAGACATAGGTAACACTTTACCCTGCATAGTTACAAGCTGGAAAACCAAACAAAAAAAATCGACTGTTGACTTCCAACTACTGCCTACTGCCTACTGCCTACTGGCTACTGACTACTGACTACTGACTACTGACTACTGCCTACTGCCTACTGACTACTGACTACTGGCTACTGACTACTGACTACTGTTTACTTCTTTTCATCCGATTCCCGCATAATCCAATTTTCCCGTATAATGCGACAGGAAATAATGGCGGAAAGCCTGATGGGATGCGTGCAGTAACTGGGGATCCGTAGCGATCAGACGGAAAGCGGTATCGCGTGCCTTTTCCAGGATGGGGCGGTCGGTATAAATATCAATGAATTGAAAGGGCGGCAGTCCGTGCTGACGGGCACCGAATATATCCCCCTGTCCGCGCTGGCGCAGGTCCTCCTCGGATATTTTGAAACCGTCATTGGTTGTTTCCATTACGGCAAGACGTTCCGCGGCGTTTTGCGCCGGACTACGGCGCACCAGGATACACCAGGCGGCGTCCGAACCGCGTCCGACCCGTCCGCGAAGCTGGTGCAACTGACTAAGTCCGAAACGTTCGGCATTCTCGATGAGCATGACGCTGGCATTGGGATTATCGACCCCCACTTCGATCACGGTGGTGCTGATCAGCAAATGTATTTTGTTGGACTTAAAATCGTCCATGATATGTTCTTTATCGTCTTTTTTACTGCGGCCGTGCAACATGGCGACATTGAAAGCGCTGAAGGTTTCTTTAAGTTCTTCATATCCTTTTTCAACTGCCAGCAGGTCGGACTTTTCCGATTCCTCGATCAGGGGATAGACCACATAGACCTGCCGCCCGCCGTTCATTTCTTTTTTCAGAAAATCGTATACGCTCGACAGCCGGTCCGGCAGAACCACTTTGGTTTTGACCGGTTTACGTCCCGGCGGCATTTCATCGATCACGGAAACATCCATATCTCCGTAGAGCGTCATGCTCAGCGTCCGCGGGATGGGTGTGGCGGTCATGGCCAGCACGTGCGGATGCAGTCCTTTTTTGATCAGACTCCCCCGCTGATCCACACCGAAACGGTGCTGCTCGTCGATCACGACCAGTCCCAGCGCGGCAAAGTTCACCGTTTCCTGTATCAGCGCGTGGGTGCCGATAACTATGGGTATTTCACCGGAAGCGATTCCCGCGAGCCGTTTTTCGCGTTCCTTTTTCGTGATACGTGAGGTCATCAGACAGCAGGCGACCCCCAGACGGTCGAACTCTTTCTTGAAGTGCGTGTAATGCTGGTTGGCAAGAATATCCGTCGGAGCCATAATGGCGGTCTGGTATCCGTTGGCCACCACAATCGCGGCTGCCATGGCGGCAACCAGGGTCTTGCCGCAGCCCACATCGCCCTGCAGCAGGCGGTGCATCGGCGTACCGCCTTTCAGATCGGCATAGATCTCCTTCAGCACGCGCTTCTGTGCATCGGTAGGTTCGAAGGGCAGCTGATGATAAAGTTTATGCAAAAGGTCACCGGCCATTGTACAAGGTGCACCGCTTTTTACATGCTCGATCTTTTTTTTCCGTAATGCCATAACCGTTTGCAGCATAAGACTTTCCTGAAATTTGAAACGATAGCGTGCGGCCTGCAGTTTTTTGGCCGATTCGGGAAAATGGATCTGGCGCACGGCTTCCTGAAATTCCATCAGGGAATGTGCCAGCCGGACACTGTCCGGGATGCAATCGGGTACCTGGGGATCCAGATCGGTCAGGATCACGCCAAATAATTTGCGGAAGGCGCGACTGCTGAGGCCCGCCGCCCGCAGTTCGGCAGTAAGCGGATAGACCGGTATCACACCGCCGGTGTTCAGGGTGCTGTTCCCGCTGTCGAGAAAGTCAAAATCCGGATGGATCATGACATTTCCGCGATAGAATTCCACCTTTCCGTAAACGGATACGATATCACCGGGTTTAAAGACTTTTTGCACCCATTCGCTGCCGCGGAACCAGTTCAGTGTAAGAAGACCCGATTCGTCCGAGATCTCGATCTTGAGTATTTTGCGTTTACGCGCGGGTACCACACGGATACGCCGTACCTCGCCGATCACCGTACACTCCTCACCCACCACCAGGCGGCCGATGGGTTTGACCGAACTGCGGTCCAGATAATCCCGCGGTACATAGTACAGCAGATCTTCCAGGGTATGCACCCCTGCGGACGCCAGCGCTTCACGGCGTTTAGGTCCGATCAGCGGAAGTTCTATAACGGGAATATCGAGATCTTTATACATGGATAACACGTTCCGGATAAGGGACTTCTACGCGATGCCACGGAATTGTCCCGTCCTTTGGATGATTTTCTTCTTTCATTTAACCGTTGCTCCTTCCTGAATATATTTTTATTTTCACTAAACTACAAGGAATCATGTATGTTCAATACTTCCCGCATCAAATTCGTCCTGATCGCCGTCGCACTGCTTTTCGCCGGCGGAGTGCTGTTCTATTCCCAGTCCATTGTCCGCGATCTGCGGGATGAGTCGAAACAGTCCCTGATCTTCTATACCGAAATGTACGCGCGTTTGGCCGGGGATGCGAATTTTTCGGATTATGCCTTTTTCTTTGAACAGATGATCCCGCGCATATCCTTTCCGGTCATCATTACCGTACCGGAGACCCGGGAGATCAATGCCTGGAAAAACATTCCGGGGATCCCCGATACGATGACCATGTCAGCCGAAATAAGGGAAAAACTGCAGCATCTTGCAATGAAAATGGACGAGAGCAACGCGCCGGTACCTTTGCGCATCGATGAACAGATCGTAGGGATGATCCATTACGGGGACAGCGAGAGCATCCGCCGGCTGACCCGTTTACCTTTTATCGAGATCCTGGGTGCCTTTTTTATCATTCTGGCGGGTTTTATGGGTTTCCAGTATATTCGCAGCAGCGAAAAGAAATTCATCTGGGTGGGACTGGCAAAAGAGACCGCCCATCAATTGGGGACGCCTATCTCCTCGCTGATGGGATGGCTGGAGATGGCAAAGCTCAAACTAGGAGACGATTCCGAGATCGTGCGGGAAATGGACGTGGATATCCGGCGACTGGAAAAAGTGTCCAACCGTTTTTCCCAGATCGGAGCCCGTGTCAAACGCAAACCCATTGCCGCGTCCGCACTTTTTGAAAATGTCAAAAACTATATCGAACGGCGCATCCCTCAGAAAAACAAGGCTGTCCGGCTTATTTTTGAGATGGATGTGCGTTCGGGTGTAAATGCCAACAGCGAGCTGCTGGAATGGGCGCTTGAGAATCTGATCAAGAATGGCGTGGATGCCCTGGAAGGAAATGCCGGAACGATCAGGGTCAGCTTCAAACAGTCCGGCGAGAACATTTTTATCGATGTCGAGGACAGCGGTAAAGGCATACCCGAAAAACAGTGGAAAACCATTTTCAAACCCGGTTACAGCACCAAGAAACGCGGTTGGGGCATGGGACTTTCACTGACCAAACGTATCATCGAGGAATATCACAACGGTAAGATCTTTGTCAAATCCTCCAAACCCGGCAAAGGCACCTGCATAAGGGTTATTCTGAAGGGATGTTGTGAAAAAGAGTGGGAAGTTTAAGGAGTTTAGGAGTTTAGGAGTTTAGGAGTTTAGGAGTTTAGGAGTTTAGGAGTTTAGGAGTATGGGAGTATGGGAGTATGGGAGTGATCGCTCCTGACTTCTGTCTACTGACTTCTGTCTACTGACTACCGTCTACTGTCTACTGTCTACTGTCTACTGACTACTGTCTACCGATTTCCCATGCACAATCAACACTTTTTTTATATATTCCCGCATGTTAAAAACGATCCGACTTGATGGTTTGAATATTGAAACGCCGGTTTTTCTGGCGCCGATGGCGGGTCTGACCGATAAACCGTTCCGCCAGGTCTGCAAATCCTTCGGCGCGGGTGTGGTGTATACGGAATTCGTGTCCTCGGAAGGCATCGTGCGCGAGAACGACCGCACCCTGGATTATATGCGTTTTGACGATAAGGAACGGCCGATCGGTGTGCAGATCTTCGGACACGATCCGGAAGTGCTGGCACGCTCGGCGCGCTTCATCGAGGAGAACCTGAAACCGGATATCATCGATCTGAATTTCGGCTGCCCGGTGGCAAAAGTGGTGAAACGCGGTGCCGGCGCAGCCGTGATGAAGGACCTTGACCAACTGGAAAAGATCGCCAAATGGGTCGCGCGTGCGGTCTCCACTCCGGTAACAGCCAAGATCCGCGCCGGCTGGGACAAGGGTCATATCGTCGCCGCCGAAGCCGCACGCCGACTGGAGGGTGCGGGCGTTTCGCTGGTCACCGTGCATCCGCGCACGGCCAAACAGCAGTACGGCGGTACGGCGGACTGGCGGATCATCGCGGAAGTGAAACAGGCTGTGAACATTCCGGTGATCGGCAACGGGGATATCCGTTCGCCCGAAGACGCCAAACGCATGCTGGAAGAAACACAGTGTGACGGGATTATGATCGGACGCGCCGCAACGGGCCGGCCTTGGATATTCCGTGATGTGCTTCGTTTTCTGCGGGACGGCGAACTACTGCCGTCTCCGGACAACGCTCTGATCGCAGAAACCTTTTTCAGACACCTGGAACTGCAGAAGTCACATTATCCCCTGATGCAGGCAGGAAATCTGTTCAAAACCCACGCAAGTGCGTATATCCGCGGTATGGACGGCGCCGCGCACATGCGTTTCGAAATGAACCGCGCGAAAGACCTCGAGCGTATCCGTGAACTGGCAACAGCATTTTTCGCGTAAATATACGGGGTATGCAAATATGAGCTTTAATAAAGACAAGAAATATCATCTTGATAATGAGATCAGCCTGGAACCCTTATGCCGTTCGGACGCAAAGGATATTTTTCGTACGATCGACAGTCAGCGGGACTATCTGGGCAAATGGCTGTCTTTTGTCGAACATACGAAAAATGTAACGGATTCCGAGAAATTTGTTGAATCCGTTCTTGCAATGCCCGAAGATCGCTTTGAACCGGTTTATTCCATACGTAAAAAAGGCGAATTCCTGGGACTGATCGGATTTGTGAACAGTGATCTTCGCAATCGTAAAACAGAGATCGGATACTGGATATCGGAGAAATTCCAGAAACAGGGTATCATGACCCGCTGTGTAAAAAAACTTTGTGAGATCGCCTTTGAAGAACGCAATATGAATCGTATCGTGATCAAGTGCGCGTGCAAAAACACAGCAAGCAGGGGGATCCCCGAGCGGCTGGGTTTCCGACTCGAAGGTATCGAACGCCAGGGCGAATTGCTTTCCGGCAATGTTTTTACTGACCTGGCGGTTTACAGCAAACTGAAAAATGAAGAAAAATCAAGATGAATATATTCAATAAAAAAGCCCCTCTTATAATCGGAGCAGACCATAAATATCTCCATACCGCCGTTCTGATCCCCGAGATCACGATCGGAGGAGAAAAACATCTGCTTTTCCAGGAACGCAGCGCGGATATCATCCAGGGCAGTGAGATCTGTTTTCCCGGTGGACGCTTTGATGCCGCGAAGGACCGTTCCCTGAAACATACCGCGATCCGCGAAACCTGCGAAGAACTGGGAATATCAAGAAATAAAGTACGCGTTACCGGTGATCTTGGCACCCTGATCGCACCGGTCGGTGTGATGGTACGTGCCTTTACCGGGATCCTGCGCATCGGCAGTCTCGACGAACTGACGATCGACAAGGCTGAAGTGGCGAAAGTTTTTACCGTTCCCCTCACATGGTTCAGGGAGAATCCCCCGAAAGAACACCAGCTTTATCTGGAAGTCCATCCTTTCCGTTACAACGATAAGAACGAAAAAGAGCACCTGCTGCCGGTAAAGGATTATGCCCTGCCCGCGCGTTACGAGCAACCTTGGGGAGGACGCAGCCATCCCGTTTTTGTCTATCCTTACGAAGCCGGAGTGATCTGGGGTATTACGGCGGAGATCATACGTGAATATATCAATTTAAAAAAACCGGGCAAGGAGAATGCATGAAAAGCATCGCGACCGCCATTCTTATGGTACTTTTACTAACAGCCTGTTTCAATTTCAATGGACCTTCCATGGACTTCCGCATTATGAATCACACGTCGTACAGTATCGACACGCTGCGTATCGGCAGTCACGATCACGCAACGGTGAACACTCATTCCATGATCGCGGTGAACGATACGCTGCTCAGCACACTGGATATGTCCGTTCTGACCGCCGACGGCGCGTATGCGCTCTATATCCGTTTTGACAATGATTCCGTTTTTCAGAAAAGCTTCGGCTATTATACGAACGGCTATCCTCTGGAAGAACGCATTGATATCCGTATCCTTCCGGACACCCTGATAATCAGCGCGCAATTTTGATTCTCAGTGCGGGAGAGAATTTAGAAGTTAGTAGTTAGAATTTAGTAGTTAGAATTTAGTAGAAAAGAAGGCAGGCGCGTGGCATATGTCGATCTGCGGGCAACGGTTTGAGCCGTAGAATCATCCTTAGTAACCACACCAATGTCATCCTGGACCACACCAATGTCATTGTATATTGCGCAAAACCGCAAAAAGCATTAAACTAAAGGAACAAGATCAAATAAGCGAAGGCGATAAAGCTTTACCTGTCATTGGGGTCAACCCCGTTCAGGATGTTAAGCCCGCCTTCACAAAGTCTGGACAGTACATTAGGCGAAGAGGAGCCTGGATAAGTCACAATGATAGACAAGCTTGTTGATCTAAAAGAAGAAAAGGAGTAAAAGATGATACATCAGGTAATCGGCATGGATGTATCAAAGGAGACAGTAGATCTGTCTGTCTATAACGGAGCAGATCATTACTGCAAGACGATCAAAAACACAGCGAAAGCCCTTCTCCAATTTGTAAAACATTATGATTCGGATCAGACACACTTAGTGATGGAATCCACGGGTATTTACCACCTGCGATTGGCAATGGCAGCCATAGAGCATGGTTATGCGGTAAGCATCGTAAATCCTTTGATCATCAAACGCTATGGCGAGATGAAAATGCGTCGAGCCAAAACAGATCGTGCAGATGCGAAATTAATCGCGGAGTTTGGCTATGAGCAACGGCCGCCGTTATTTAAACCCGCAAGTAAAGAGCGAAGCCAGTTAATGCAGATATTAAAAGGCTTAGAGGATCTTTATCAAAGCAAAACACAGATGCGTAACCGCCTGGAAGCATATGATTACGGCCTGGGAATTGCTCCGGCTTTGCGCGAAAGTATTTCATCGGTCATTAAAACGATAGAAGAGCAAATAGATAAATTAACGGATGAACTTGATGATCATGTAGATAAATTTTATCCGAAAGAAAATGCAAAGATGACAAGTATTAACGGCGTGGGTAAAAAAACCTCATCAACGATCCTTGCATTTTATGGAGGGTTTGAGAATTTTGAGAACTCCAAACGGGTCATTTCATACGCGGGTATCAATCCACACCCCCGGCAATCGGGGAAAAGTGTAAACAGAGGATTGAGCATCAGTAAGCGAGGGCATAGTTTGATACGAAAAACCTTGTATATGTGCTCATTAAGTTTGGTGAGATGCAATCCGGAGTATAAAGAATACTACGAAAGATTACTTGCGCATGGTAAGGCAAAAAAACAGGCACTCATAGCGGTGTCATGTAAACTACTCAGACAATTATTTGCTGTCATAAAATATAATCGCGAGTGGGAACCATACTACTCATTGAAATATAAACCGGCTTAATTTTTACTTGGTTTTTAATACAGTACATCCTGAACTTGTTTCAGGATCT
>Ga0334896_1002956_pt1 | contig 10874 bp, 9 predicted proteins | sample GraSluR3_MG_8_FD_207734 | JGI IMG/M metagenome (GOLD analysis project Ga0334896, IMG submission 207734) | Sludge microbial communities from methane-producing bioreactor in Wageningen University, Netherlands - Granular Sludge_27_06-R3 | ecosystem: Engineered > Bioreactor > Anaerobic > Unclassified...
TAGTAGGATTAAAACGAGCTATCAAGCAATGGAATAATAATTATAATAATTTAGAACATTGTGCCCTAGGAGGTCTCACCCCAAATGAGGCTTTAGCTAGAGTGCAAGATGTGTGTGCCTAAAACATGTGGCATTGCAGCGAAACGTTTACACTCGCCAGCTCACTCAATCTTTCCATTGGTGTTTTTCCGTCCATTCCCAATCCTCGATGTTTTTTCTGATAATTATAGTAATGCATAAAAAGATTAAGTCTGTATTGCATTTCTTCTAAAGATTGTCTGGGCGGGAAACCGTATTTCAAAGCTTTCTGATTCAAAGTACCATGAAATCTTTCTATCTTGCCATTTTCTTCTGGACAATAAGGTGTGTTCAAGCGATGGACTATGTTATATTTTTTTAATAACTCTTTTAATTTTAAATTGGTAAATTCTCTTCCTTGATCTGTTCGTATTTTTAAAATAGTAAATGGAGCTCTTTCAATTACTTTTTTAACAAAATCTATAGTATTATTAGCATTAGCTACTTCATAACTCCAAACAAATGCCCACCTAGAGGCATCATCAATTATGGTATATATTACCTTGCCCTGTTTATACCCATGCGGATATTTGGTGTCCATCTGCAATTCTTGTCCTGGCACTTGGTGAGAATACAACTGCTTCTTCCATTGTTTTTTGGTATCTATATAATATTTAGTATAGCGGATGTTGTTTCTTTTTAAAATACGATAGATAGTAGTAGGGTGAATATTAATATTATGTTCAAACTTAACTCTATCCGAGAGGGTTTCTACTCCATCAAAACGATGACTTCTGGCTAATTCGATAATACACCTCTCTATTGGCTCTGAAGTTTTATTGTGAGCCAAAGAACCGCTACTTCTGCCTCTTTTTTGAACAATTCCATTTAAGCCAAATCTTTTTTATCGACATAACCATTTATGGATAACTTGTCTAGACACAGATAATTCTTTAGCTACAGCAATCACTGTTTGTTTCTTATCAATAATGTTATTTAACTTCTCTTGTTGTAGTTGCATATATCTTACATCATATGAATTCATAGCTTTATATACTTAATGATTACATTATTAAGTATATAATTTGTCATTCAAATGTGTAAACCTTTTTGCAGCAATGTTAACAATATTTTAAAAATTAAATTTAAAAATTTAGTTTTACAATTAAAGTGTTAGTAAAATTAATTTTAGGCAAGGCTATGATTATAAGCTTGTTATGATAAATAAAATAGTGCAAATTACTATTCAAAAGTTACAGGTATTGAAAAAAGTAAATTTTATATATATAATAAAGCACATATAATGATTTAATAATGCGGGCGTCGTATAATGGTAGTATAAGGGTCTCCAAAACCTTTGGCGTGGGTTCGATTCCTACCGCCCGTGCCAATGATCTGTACCCCAAAAAGTAGACAAAATTTGTCTACTTTTTTTGTTGTTAAAATAGGATATAATAAAATAAAAAATTAAAACAAATAATATACGAACTAAATTTTCTGAGGGACAAATTGAAAAACTAAGGTTAAATCCATGTGTGTTTAACTGTACAGCTAATTCAATTAACTATACTTTTGAGTTTAAAAAGCGAGCTATAGAATTAAGTGATATTGGAATTAGCGCCAAAGAAATATGGCTAAGGTCAAATTTTGATACATCTTGGTGGCGCAAAGGATATTTTAAAGAAACTATTAGGGACTGGAAGAAGATTGTAGACAAAAAAGGAGTAGAAGGATTGATTAGACCAGGTGGTATTCAATTTGACAAAGGTCCATCTCCAAATAGCTCTGACAAGGTTAAAAGACTGAAGCTCCAAGTAAAATACCTAAAGGCCGAAAATGATTTTTTAGCCAAACTCCGGGCCAAAAGAGCGGAGTCAAACTCAGGCCGAATCAAAAATATAAAATAATTAAAGAAATAAATGATAATGTCAGTTTTTTATGTAAATTAGCTAAGGTATCAAATTGCGGATATTACAAATGGTTAAAACAATCTGATAAGCCAGACAAGGACTACAATGATTATTTAAAAATTAAAGATATTTTTGAAAAAGGAAAAAGTAAATATGGCTGGAGAAGTATCAAGATGTATTTACCAGAAATGAATCATAAGAAAATCCAACGGATTATGAGAAAATATGAATTAGTTACTAAGGTGAGAAAAAGAAACCCATATAAAATGGTCATGAAAAAAAGATTAGAACACAGAAGATTTCCAAATATATTAAAAAGAGAATTTAAGCAAATCACCCCATACAAGGTATTTTGTACAGATATTACTTATCTATCATTTAAAGATAGGTTTGCGTATTTATCAGTTATTAAAGATATTGCTAGTGGAGAGGTAACAGCCTGGAATCTTTCAGTTCGTCCAGATATGGCGCTAGTTACAGAAACTATAAATAAAATTAAGCCAAATTTAGTTACAAACACTTTAATTCATTCCGATCAAGGATTTCATTATACTAATCCAAATTACATTAAAATTGTACATAAAATAGGCATGAAACAGTCTATGTCCGGTAAAGGCAGTTGTATTGATAATGCTCCAATTGAATCATTCTTTGGTCATTTAAAAGATGAGCTCGATTATCGATTATGTCAAACATTTGAAGAATTAAATTTCAAAATTAATAATTATATGGTATACTATAATAATCAAAGAAAACAGTGGTCGAAAAACAGAATGACCCCCGTAGAGTATAGAAACCATCTTTTAGCTCAAAGCCAAGGGGGTGGGTAGTGGGTTTAAAAGTGTCTACTAAATGGGGTACAGTTCACTTTATGGAGGTTGACTGCCCGTCTTTATCCGTAAAACGAGATAAAAAGACAGACAGTCTTCCTTCGGATTGTTGTTCTGTGAACTTAAATTGGGTAGTCAACTATAATTTATCACTAAATTAGCGAAAAATCAACTTGATTTTTTGGTTTACAAAATGGTATAAAAAAGGTAAAATTAAGATAGGAAATTTTTTAATTTTTTCTTTAATTATGGCAAAAATTGTTGAAGCAAAGTTAAAAGAAAAGGTTATATCTATTCTTACTAAACAAGGCTATATTGTTAATAGCAATGGCTTTGTTTTAAAAGATGATAGCATAGAAGTAAAGAGAGATGCTCATGTTTTTGCAAAAGCCGAAAGAATAAACAGGAGTGAGAATTTTATTATTGATAGCATTGATTTAGTAAGGCAGTATATGGTTGACGGAAAGAATTTGGATATCGAAAAGATTGATCCTCAGATTATAGAAGTAAAAACTGGGTCAAAGTATGAGAAGATTTTTCGTTGGTGGAATTTAGTGTGGTGGAGCCTTCCTTATGAAAGGGCTTATGGAAGACAAATGCGTTTTATTATTTGGGATCGTTATCATAAGGCTCCTATTGGTCTTATTGGTTTGCAAAGCCCCATCTTAAGTTGGAGTATTAGAGATAGTTATCTCGGTATTACTAAAGAAAAAAGAGACTATTGGGTTAATCAATCATTGAGTGCACAGAGATTAGGTGCCTTGCCTCCATATAATTATATTTTAGGAGGGAAGTTGGTCGCGTCTTTAATGACCTCTTCGGTTATAAGGAAAAAATTTGAAAATAAATATAAGGATCAAAAAACTATAATAAAAAATAGGAAATTGCCATCAAAATTGTTATTTATTACAACAACGGGGGCCTACGGTAAGAGTAGTGTTTATAATAGGCTCAAATTTAATGATGATTATATTTCTAAGTTTATTGGTTATACTCATGGGAGTGGGTCATTTCATATTCCGAATAATATTTATGAAGATTTTTTGATGTATTTAAAAGAGAGAGATTATGACATAAAGAGAGGGTATGGTGCTGGACCATCAAGGAAGTTACGTTTAATAAATCAAGCAATGGAGTGTTTGGGAATATCAAATGGCACCAATCATGGTATCAAAAGGGCTATATATTTATTTCCCTTGGCCAAGAATTTAAAATCGGTAATTTCTGATAATAAAAGACCAAAATGGTTTAATAGAAATATTAAAGATTTAACTTCATTTTGGCAGGAAAGATGGGCTATGCCAAGATCAAAAAAACGCAAAGAATATACTGATTTTAGTGCAGATAAATTTATAAAAGATACTGTAGAGGAAATAGAAAAATATAAAAAATTACATAACAGTGCGAAGTAAATATGGATCAGCAAAACAAAAATTCTAATTACGCTTTTTTACCAGATGATTTATTGATGAAAATGTTGGAGAAGGTTCCCAATACTGTTGGAAAAATGAACGGTATGTTTGATGTTCAGGATGAACCAATTAAGAAAGGCATAGAGGATTTAAAAAATAAAGGATTGATAAATAAAATAACAAACAAAGAACATTCTACATCCTTAATCGCTGTAGATGGGAGTAATATTGTAGAAAAAATGACAGGAACAGATATTTTACTTGCAATAGGTGTTGGTGTAGAAGGGCTGACCAATGGAGAAACTGTTGGATGGGAAGATAATAAAAATCAATATTATCAATGGCAAACTGTTTTACCTCATGGGGATGCAAATGCAAGGCTTATACAGGGAATAATGTTTTTAATGGAATTGAGTGTATTAGCCCAAGCAAGTCATGAAGTTAGAATAATGGACGGTAACCACATGACACCCATTTTAAAAATAAATAGCATGTTAAGTGCAAAAGATGAAAATGCTGGGTCTGAATACTGTTCTGCTTTAACTGAATTTTTAAAAGAAACATATAATAAAATAATTCCCGATATTCCAGATATTGTATCAGCTGCCTTTAGTAATGAAAATATTGTGGCTATGGTTAAATATAGTTCTTCTCGAGACATACTCGAAAGCCACCTAAAAGACCATAAGGATATTAGGGTTGATGACAAGACCTTTTTTTCTCTTGGTCTTGCTCAAGACGAATACACCAAACCATTATCTGTTGGACAGAGTAAGGATGAGAATAGAATATGGGGCGATCTTCATATAAAATGTAATTTAGATGCCATAGAAGAAAAGGATGAGTTAAATAAGGCATTTAAAAAGGTATTGGAAAGAATAAAGACCAAGGATTATAAAGGTGAGTCCAAAGAGTCAGATATATATTTTACATATTATAAACCTTATGATGATGGACCAGCCTATAGAATCGAAATAAAAAAGGGAATAGCAAATGATCTTCCTAAATTAGAAAAATATCTTTTAAGTATTAAAAACCAAATAGTTTTTCCGGAAATTAGAGAACCATATCCTCAGTATTTAGTTGATTTGATGGCCAAGAGTATTGCGATGGGTCTTTTTTCAATTCAAGAGGCTATCCGTTTATCTCCCGATTTAAAAATTGATCGAGGTAAATTTAATTTATTATTTAATTATAGAACATAATTTTTATAAAAATATGACAGATGAAATAAATTTTTCAAGAGAAATAATTGATGTAATTGCCAAACAAAATTCAACAATTGGTATTACTGGGTCACCAAGCACAACTCTTGATATTGAAATTGACATTACAGAGGATAAAAAAACTGAGAGGGCTTTAGGGCAAATGGTTTTTGTTATGTTAAATGAGGACGGGAAAGATGTTTTGGTTATTGGACAAATAATATCAGTTGAAACTCAAAATAGGTGGCATGAAGATCCGTCATTTAAAGGCGTAATAAAAAGACATGGTAAATTGCCACACCTAAGTGGAACAGCTGATAATAGAATAGCAACAATTAGTGTGCAGGCATGCTATGCACTTGATAGTAGTGAACCGATAGGCCATATTTTAGGAACATCACCATCTACTGGGGAGAATGTAAAGAAAATGAACAATGATGTTATGAAGGCTTTGGTAAAAAAACATGAGAAACATATAACTTATATGGGAAAAGTTTATGGAACTGATGTTGATTTACCTTTATGGTTTAAACATTTTGACAAAACCAATAACGATGAACTCGGTGCTAATGACGCTTATCATATAGGTGTGTTTGGTAAAACAGGTTCAGGTAAAACAGTGACAGCAAGTTATATGTTGCTTGGGTATACAAAAAATAAAAAGAATTTAAGTATCTTGGTTCTTGATCCTCAAGGGCAGTTTTATAATGATAAGGATTTATTACCACCAAGAGGTCAAAAGTTTGAGGATAAGGTAAAAGAAAATGGAATGAACTTTGATAAATATGAAATCACAAAAGATGTATATTTACCAGGTGATAAATACGAGTTGTTTGGTGAATTATTGCAAAATAATAAATTTTTAGAGGAAGCATTTAGACCATTATATACAGAGGATAAAATTGAAGCCGCAAAAAATGTTGTAGTTGATTACTTAAGAGGAAGATCAAATAATCCAAGATTTAATTTGGGAGATATAACAGATAGTAAAAAATTATTAGAAGAAATGTTGAAAAGATTTTTAGAAGTAAAAGATGATGAGGAGAAAAAAATTGGTTTTTCAAAATATATATATGGAATATTTGGAACCAAGGAAACAAGAACAAGATTACAATCAAGAATTAAATTTATTAGTGAAAATATAGATAGACAATCCAGTATTTTGTCTAAATGGGAAAATGCTCTATATTTGTTTACAAAAAAGAAAGAGGATGGCACTGATAAAGTATCTGTAGATGATATAGTAGATAAGACAGTGAATAACAATGGTAATTTTGTGGTTCTTGATTTAAGTCCTAAAAAAGGAGAAATAGAGAATGAGAATTTACAGGCTTTGTTTGTTAGTATAATTGAGTCAAAAATTGTTGAGGTTGGGGCAGATTTGTTTGCAAAGGGTGAGAAGGCAAATTGTTTGATAGTTTTAGACGAGGCACATAGATTTATCTCTAAAGACTCATCTGATCCAAGAATTAAAGAATTTACTAAGGAGATAATTGGCTCTGTTAGGACTACCAGAAAGTATGGAATAGGTTATATGTTTATCACACAAACTATTGAGTCTTTAGATAATGAAATTTTAAATCAAATGAGAATATTTTCATTTGGCTATGGCTTAACTTCGGGGTCTGAATTGAGAAAGGTCAGTGAGGTTATAAACAATAAATCAGCTGTTCAACTTTACAAGTCATTTATTGATCCAAGTAGTAATAATAGATTTCCTTTTATGTTTTTTGGTCCAGTTTCTCCATTATCCTTTACTGGTTCGCCCTTATTTATGGAGGTTTATGGAAATATTTCAATGTTTAGTTGATTTTTAAGTTGGAATAAATTTGAAGACTTGTTCTAATATAAGATGAAGATAAATAAGATAACAATTAAAAACTTTAGAGGAATAGATAGCCTTGAAGATTTGGAGGTGTCCGATTTTAATGTTTTTGTCGGAAAAAATGATGCTGGTAAATCTATAATTCTAAATGCTTTTAATTGTTTTTTTAATGAAAAAGTTTTTGTTAAGGAGGATATTTTTAAAGGAAAACCAGACGGAGAAAATACTTTTATAGAATTATCTTTTTCATTGTCTAAAGATGTTGATGATTTGCTTATTGATAGTAACAAATTGCTTACTGTAAGAAAAGAATATTTTTTAGACGATAAGGGCAAACCAAAAGTAAATACATTTTACAGGGTAAATGATTTCAAAAATGCTGAATACCAAGATTTATGGAATAAAAAAGAAGAAGATTTAAATAAGATAGTTGAAGACCTTGGCGGAGAAGTTGCGAGGTCTGGCAGGGGAAATAAGAATTTACTTAGAATAGAACAAATTAAAACTCTATTGCCCGAGGAAGAAAAGGAGGAAATATACCATCCTATTGGAGAAATTTTAAAGATTGTTGATAAGAATTATAAGTTAAAACTCCCAGAATATGCTTTATTCGGAGCAGAGGAGGATTTAAATGTTGGCGCTACTACTTTTCAGTCTCAATTCAAATTCTTAATTACCGAAGGTATTGATAGCAATAAAGATATTACTGACAGATTGGAAGATGAAGTAAAAAAAGGTTTAGAAAAAGAATTTGGTGAAATAAAAGATATAATGGCGAAGAATGTTAATGGATTAAAGGAGTTAAAACCAACCCTAAATTGTGACTGGCAGAAAGCAATAAAGTTTAGCTTAAATTTAAGTTTTGATGGAGAAAGCTATTCTGTGCCAATTTCTCATAAAGGCACAGGTTTTAAAAGGTTATTGATGGTTGCTTATTTCGAATATTTGTCTAACAAAAAGAATGTAACTAATCAAATATTTGCTATTGAAGAACCAGAAACTTTTTTACATCCATCCGCGCAAGATAATCTGCTTAATTCAATTCTTAAAATTTCAAAAAAATCTCAATTTTTTATAACTACACATTCTCCTGTGTTCGCTGGACAGGCAAAAGGTGAAAACTCTGTTTTGGTTACGAAAAATAAGCAAGGTATTTCTAAATATGAGAGAGGTGGTGAAATTATTGATAATATTATTAAGGAATTAGGAATTAAATCGGATTATAACTTATTAGATAATGCTAAATTTTTAATATTTGTTGAGGGGCGTGATGATTTGCAATTTTTACAGATAGTAGCCAAAACATTATTGGATAAGGATTTAGAGGAAGATGGTATTTTATGTGTAATAGGTGGCGGATCTTCATTAAAAAATTATGCTGATCTAAAATTATTTAAAAAACTTTCTAATAATACAAATAAATATGCCGTGTTCGTTGATGGTGATAATGGCGATGAAACAAAAGAAAAAGAAAAAAGTAAAATAAAAAGTCAATGTGAAGCGGATCAGGCATTATATTGTAGATTGTCTAAAAAGGATATAGAAAATTATTGTTGTCCAAAAAAAATTAAAGAATATTACTTAAGCAAAACAGAAGGGGATGAAAATCAAAGAATAAACGAGTTAGAAATTACTTTTAATGACGATACGGATGTTGATAAATACTTGGAAGATTTAGGTTTTAAATATTTTAAAAAAAGAGAGTACAATATTGAAGTTTTTAAGTTAATGGGTAAACAGGATTGGCAAAGTATTGACGCAGAAAAAGAAATTGAAAATTTTATTACATCTGTTTATTCTAAGTTGACTTAATTTTAGGAATTACAATGTTTTTTTGAAAAGAAAAACAATTCCTAAGTTCTTCCACAATAGAGTGCAAGAAAAATTGCTTTAATGTTAGAGTGATTTTTTGTATGCCCCAGAGTGGAATTAGAACCTAAGTAGTTATTTTGGTATAATTGGAGTATAAGAGTTAAATATAAAATATGATAAAAATAAGAATACATAAAAGAATTGATATTCCTTTTCGTGTTAAATGGTTAAATAATCCTCGAGCGAATAAATTTACCGGTGAAAATATTAGTGAAACTACAACACTTATAAAACAAAAAGAATGGTTTGATAATTATCAAAAAAATAAAAACAAGAAGTTTTTTACTATTAGTGATAATGATAAACCTATTGGATTTATGGGATTTTCAAATATCAATTTAGTAAATAAGAATTGTGATTTATTTATAATGATAGGGGAAGATGATTATCGGGGAAGGGGAGTTGGTAAAATTGCAATGGATTGGTTAATTGATTATGGTTTTAAAAAACTAAAACTTCATAAAATAAATTTGGGAGTTATTGCTGATAACATTCCTGCTGTTAAATTGTATAAAAAATTAGGTTTTAAAATTGAGGGTACAATGATTGATGAGGTTAGATATAAAAACAAGTATTATAATTTTTACTCAATGGCTTTATTTGAGAAAGACTATAAAAAAGGGAATTAAAATTTAGGAATTGCTATATTTTTTTGAATAGTAAAATAATTCTTTAATTCTTCCATAATAGAGTGCGGTAAATAAAAATACAGAACTTTGTTCTGTATTTTATTTATTCAAGCGAAACGAGGTGGAATTGAATAGGAGGGTTGAAGTGAGCTAGTCGGTGCTCAGTAGGACGACGATGCAGTGAGTGTTGGACGAAGCTCCAATTGAGCTCCGGGCACAATCCCTTTGTAACGAAAGAGCGAGCGACTGCGAGCGATTGAGGCGAAATTTCTACTGCCTGTGTCAATAAAACACAGAAAATTTTTCTGTGTTTTTTGCATCTTTAAAGTAATAAATTTGATATTTTTATTATTAAATTAATTTGTAATTTATATTTTTTTCTTATAAAATTAACTTATGAATATTGAATACTTATTTTTAGCTTTAATTGTTTTTTTAGCTGGTATTATACCTGAGCTAACAGGATTTGGAGTAGCCACCATTTCGATGGCTTTATTGTCTTTGTTTCTGCCATTAGAGTTGGTTATACCTTTAGTGGCAATTATTTCATTAGTTGCTACTGGCATTGTTGCTTTTACTACAAAAACTAAGGGAATTTTAAAACATATATTACCCTTAATGCTCGGTTCTGTTTTTGGTGTTTTTTTGGGAATGATTTTTTTAAAGTCAATCAATGAAGATTTTTTGAAATTAGTATTGGGAGTTTTTTTGGTGTTGTATTCTTTCTATGGTTTATTAAATAAAAGTGCTATTTTCCCCAATGGCAAAGTGACGGGCGTTGTCACTGGTCTTATGTCTGGATTTTTTGCTTCTTTGTTTAATATTCATGGACCTCTCATTGGCGTTTACTCATCTTCCACTAAAAATCTTTCTAAAATTCAAATTAAAGATTTTATTGCCACTCATATGTTCTTTTCTGGTATCTTTACGGTTATGGGTCATGGTTTGTCGGGGAGAATGACTACCGATGTATTTTTTTATGCTTTATTATCTTTGCCTTTTCTTCTTTTGGGTTTGATAGTGGGAAAAAAAATGTTTGATAAAATTGATGTTCTTTGGGTCAAGAGGGTTGTTTATATCATGATTTTTTTCGCAGGTATTTCCTTTCTAATTTAAAAGAAAGTTATTTCTTAAAGTTAAAGACATTTGGTCTTTTGTTATGATTGACAAATT
>Ga0334896_1002965_pt1 | contig 10845 bp, 11 predicted proteins | sample GraSluR3_MG_8_FD_207734 | JGI IMG/M metagenome (GOLD analysis project Ga0334896, IMG submission 207734) | Sludge microbial communities from methane-producing bioreactor in Wageningen University, Netherlands - Granular Sludge_27_06-R3 | ecosystem: Engineered > Bioreactor > Anaerobic >...
ACGAATGGATAAAAGCTATTGATTCGCTGGAAATTGTTTTAAAAGAAGACCCTAAAGACTATGAATCAAGAAGGGCCATAGCCTTTGCATATTTTGAAAATGAACAGTTTAAAAAAGCAATAGAACAATATAGCATGATTTTAGAAGAATTTCCGAATGACCATAATGCAGAATCAAAGATATTTGATTCTCACTATAAATTAGCTTCAGAATACAATGAAGCAGGTAAATACAAAGAAGCAATTAATCATTATAAAGTTATTACCGCAAGCCAGGGTGATTATCCAAACCTAAAAATAAATTATTACTTAACTTATCTTAAATACATTTATAACTCATCAATCTTTAAGATAATTGTTATAATAATTATTATTGCTGTTATTGCTTTATTTGTCTTACCAAAAATATCTGCCAGAAAAAAAAGGGGCGGCAAACACTATCGAGGTAGAAACCGGTTTTAATAATATACCGTCTCCTGTAAACAAAACGGAGGTTTGATATGGAACACAGAAGAAAAGCAATGGTTGCAGGTTCGTTTTATGATGCAGATAAAGAGTCTTTATCTCAACAATTAAAAGCATGTTTTCTCCATGAAATTGGTCCTCGAAAACTACCTAAAAGTATTCCAAATGAAAGAAAGGTAGTAGGAATTGTTTCACCCCATGCAGGTTTCATTTTTTCAGGACCTATTGCTGCACATCATTTTTTAAATCTATCTAATGAAAAAGCTCCGGAAACAATTATTCTTTTCGGACCTAATCATCGAGGTTTGGGTGAATCAATTTCTTTAATGTCATCCGGTTACTGGGAAACACCATTGGGAAATGTTGAAATTGACGAACAGCTCGCGAAAGATATTATTGATTTTGACAAAAACAATCTTATTAAAGATGATTACCAAGCCCATTTCTTAGAACATTCTATTGAGGTTCAACTACCTTTTTTGCAATTTATTTATCATAAATATCAGTTTAAAATAATTCCCATATGTATTGCGAATCAACAGTTGTCAGCCATGGAATACCTTGCAAATATTATATTTTCAGCTATAAAAAACAAATCATGTTTATTTATTGCCAGCTCTGATTTTACCCACTATGAAGTTCAGGAAAGTGCAAAGCGTAAGGACTATGAGGCAATAGAAAAAATATTAAATTTGGATTCTCAACTTTTTTATAAGACGATTAAGCAAAACGGTGCATCAATATGTGGACCTGGACCTATTGCAGCAGTTATGGAGATCTGCAAGAAATACGGTATCAAAAAAGGTGAATTACTAAAATATGCCACTTCTGGTGATGTATCAGGAATGAATGAGCAGGTGGTAGGGTATGCTTCGATTGTTTTTAAACAGTAATTTTTATAAAAATATTAAAATAAGATTATGAGTTTTATTAATAGATACCAATTTGGCAAAATAACAATTGACGGTAAAACATATACTTCAGATTTGATTTTGTTTCCTGATAAAATACTTCAAAATTGGCGCAGAGAAAAGGGGCATACACTTAGCATAAAAGACTTAAGTAATATAATTGAATTCAAGCCTGATGTTCTAATTATAGGAACAGGCATGTTTGGATTAATGCATGTTAGCGATAACACCATAGCAAAACTAAAACATTATGGTATTAATCATATTTCAATACAAAAAACAAAAGATGCTTGTGAAAAATATAACCAAGAGAAATATATAAAAAAAGTAGCTGCTCTACATTTATCCTGCTAGCTTTATTTGCCGGCTAATTGATAAAGCAAATATAGCACCCTCATAGCGAGTGGCCTTAAGAACCACTGAAAGAGATTTAACTTTTTATCATGGTGCAGCGACTATCTTAAGTAAGGGTATTGGAGATTTTCTAGATATACTTTCAGTCAACTTGCATAAAATTATTCAAAAGTAAATATAACAACCGCATACAGGTGTGATATTTACTTTCTTGAAGAAATATTGAAAATAATTGAAGTATTTTTGACTAATTTTTATTATTATTGAAAATAACTTGAAATAATATTGAAAATTAATTCATTTTTATTTATCTATGAAAAATATTAATTTGATCTAAAGCTAACGTAAGAAGTTTTTTGGAATATTAATATTATAGTTAAAACATATAAATATTATTTTAAGATGAAGATGGTGATATTATAATTATTAACTTATTGTACATGAAGAATAATTTTTAAATAACGATAATCATAGGCGAGAGTGAAGATGTTAGGGTATCTTTAAATAAATAAGATAAATTGGCCTTTTAAAAAATAATTATTACTTTACATAAGATACATTATCGGACGAAGATAATTTTTTATAAAAACCCGCTCTTAATATCTTCAATATTTATTAATATCCTACGCTTTTCATGATATTTATAATTTTTTCCGAACATTCATCCAGGTCCTTATATTCATCAATATCTATCCAATAGTCTACAGATATTTGATTTCTAAACCAGCTTAATTGTCTTTTTGAAAAATGACGCGTTTCTTTTTTTATAGATTCAATTGCTTCTTCTTTCGAAACAAATCCCTGTAAATATGACAATATCTGTTTATAACCCAAACCTTGCATTGCGGTGCATTGTTTTGGATCAATGTTTTTATTTTTACATTTCTCTATTAATAATTTAGTTTCTTCAATTAAACCATGTTCGATCATTTTTTCTACTCGCTCATTAATTTTTTGATAAATTTTTTTTCTTTCCATAAAAAGACATATTATTGAGTAATTGTATTTAGTGCTATTCTTATAATTATTATATTTATCCCTTTTATGAAAATAAGAAAAATTTTTACCGGTCAAATAATAAACTTCTAGTGCCCTGATAATTCTCTTTATATCATTTTTATTAATTTTATCAGAGTATTCAGGATCAATTTTCTCCAGCTCACCATATAAAAAATCATTTCCTTTAACATCTGCAATTTCTGTTAAATTAGCACGAATTTTACTATTTTTCCCAGGTCCGCCAAAAATAGGCTTTATAAATGATTTTATATAAAGACCTGTTCCTCCTACAATTAAGGGCTTTTTATTTCGTGAAAATATATCTTCGATACACTTTTGCGAATATTTTAAATATTGCATTACATCATAGTTTTTTGTAGGGTTAACTATATTTATGCCATGATGGGAATATTTCTCTAAAATATCGATTTTAGGCTTATCTGTTCCAATATTAAGGTTCTTATATATCTGCATTGAATCAGCCGAAATTATCTCAATTTCGGGGATATTTTTAGCGATTCTGATGGATATCTCAGTCTTGCCTACACCTGTTGGCCCTGTGAGAATAACAACATTATTTTTTTTTAACATTGATTAGCTCTCCGTACAATGTATAAGAATCTACTTTCAGAATTCTAATGTCTGCAAAATTTCCTACTAAACTATTATCAGAACTCATTAAATTGTCATATATATCATTTAAAAATACCACTACCTTATTGTTTCTTGTTTTACCCCAATATTGATGTTTCACACCTTTTTTCGACGTATTTTCAATCAATATTTCTACAGTTTTTCCAATCATTTGCTCATTTAATTGATATGATATATTTTTTTGTATATCTATTAGCTCCCATAGTCTTTCTTTTTTTATCTTATAATCAACCTGCATATTAAATAGTGATGCTAATGTCTTTTCCCTATTTGAATACATGAATGTATAAGCAGAATCAAACTGTATTTCTTGAAATGCCTTTACAGTACATCTGAAATCTTCATCTGTTTCTCCCGGAAAACCAACCATTACATCTGTTGTGATACTTGCATCTGGCATATTTTTTCTAATATATTTAACAATCTGATAATATTGCTCCATGGTATACTTTCTATTCATTCTCTTAAGTATTTTGTCTGAACCAGATTGTATCGGCAAATGAATATGTTCACATATATTTTCTCCATTTTTTATAACTTCAATTAATCCAAGGTTGAAATCCTTGGGATGAGATGTGGTAAATCTTATTCTTTCAATTCCATGAATTTTATTTATTTTTGACAATAGGGTTAAAAAGTTATCACGCTTATTCATCCCATTTCCATAAGAATTAACATTTTGACCCAGCAGAAATATTTCCTTATAGCCAATATTTGCTAATTTCTCAATTTCGCAACATATTTCATAAGCGGGCCTGCTCTCTTCCGGCCCCCTTGTAAAAGGAACTATGCAATAAGAACAAAAATTATTACATCCCTTCATAATCTGTACAAAAGCTGATATGGCATTGTTATATTTTATTGGTGCATCTTTTATGTCAAATGGTTCCCGATTATTGCATTTCACTATTATTTTTTTAGTTAGAAAATATTTTTCCAGTATAGCTCTAAAAGATGTAGTTTGTGATGGCCCAAATATTAAATCAATAAGAGGTATGCTTTTTTGAATATTTTCTTTTTCTTTTTGTGCCAGGCAACCGCATATTCCAAATACAACATTGGGATTTTCTTCTTTAATTTGGCTAACTTTACCTGCCATACTATATATTTTATGTTCAACTTTTTTCCGTACACAACAGGTATTCAGAATAATTATATCCGCACTGTGGATATAATCAGCCGCTTGATAGCCCATATCTTCTAGCTGACCTGCGATTATTTCAGAATCATTTACATTCATCTGGCAACCAAAAGTCTTTATATAATATGTTGACATAACTTATAATCCCTATTCATATTATTGTTTGTGTATTTTTTGTATCTATTTAATTTTTTCCATTATCATATAGCAATCATATAATATAAGTATTATAAAACTAAAAGAGAAGGAGATATATCAAATTACCTATATAACCCCTTCTCTTATTATCGCTTGAAGTTTTCAATAATTTATATTTATTTTATTTTGCATATTCCACTGAGCGAGTCTCTCTAATGACATTAACTTTCACCTGGCCGGGATAATCTATATTTTTTTCAATCTTTTTTGAGATATCCCTTGATAATTTTGCTGATAAATAATCATCAATCTCTTCAGGATTAACAATGATTCTTATTTCTCTACCAGCTTGTATTGCATAACATTTTTCAACGCCTTCAAAAGAATTAGCAATTTCCTCTAGCTCTTTTAATCTTTTAATATAAGTTTCCAGCATTTCTCTTCTTGCTCCCGGCCTTGAAGCTGAAATTGCATCTGCTGCTTGAACTAAAATTGCTTCAACCGTTTCAGGTTTTTCATCCTCATGATGAGCAGCGATAGCATTTACAATTTTTTGTGATTCGCCATTTTTTCTAGCTATATCTGCCCCAATTAATGCGTGAGGGCCTTCAATTTCCATATCGGCCGCTTTTCCAATATCATGTAATAATCCTGCTCTTTTACAAAAAGTCGAATTTAAGCCTAGTTCATCTGCCATAATTCCAGCAAAATGAGCTACCTCTTTAGAATGTTGCAAAACGTTCTGTCCATAACTTGTTCTGTATTTCAATTTACCCAGGATGTTAACCAATTTTGGATTCAAGTTCCTTACATTTGTATCAAAAACTGCTTTTTCTCCCTCTTCTTTTATGTTGCTCTCAACAATTTTCTTGGAATTTTCTATTACTTCTTCTATCCTGGCTGGTTGTATTCTGCCATCAGTAATTAGTTTTTCCAGGGCAATTCTAGCGATTTCCCGTCTAATAGGATCGAAACCAGAAATAATAACTGCTTCTGGGGTATCGTCAACTATTAAATCAACTCCGGCTATTCTTTCAAAAGTTCTGATATTTCTTCCTTCTCTTCCTATTATTCTTCCTTTCATGTCTTCATTAGGAAGAGAAACTACTGATATAGTGGATTCTACGGTATAGTCAGAAGAATATCGCTGAATTGCAAGAGCAATAATATTGCGAACTTTCTTCTCAGCATCCTCTTTTGCCTGTTCTTCCACAGTTTTTATCAATTTACCTGCTTCGTGATCTAATTCTTTTTCCAGTCTGCCAAGTAAGTCTTTTTTTGCCTCTTCGATGTTTAATTTTGAAATCCGTACTAATTCATCTCTTTGTTTTTGATAAATATGATTGATTTCTTGTGATTTTTTTTCAATTTCCTGTTCTTTAATAGTTATATCCTTCTGTCTTTTTTCAATAAGCTCTAATTTTTGCACAAGATTATTGCTTTTTTTAATTAGTTGTTCGTTAATATTTTCTAACTTATTTCTTTTTTGTTGGCATTCAATTTCGCTTTTTCTTATAATTTGATAAGCTTCTTCTTTTGCTTGCAACTGAGCTTCTTTCTTTATTGATTCGGCTTCTTTATTAGCATTTTCAATAATTTGATTACTTGCTTTTTCTGATGATGATAATTTTGTTTTTGCAAAAAAATTAGTTAATAAAAAGCCAATCAGTATGCCTAACAAAATTGTTGCAATAGAAAAAATAGATGCATTAATGGCTTTCACCCCCTATTCAATTTAAAAGGTTCAAAAATAATATTTACAACACTTTATACTTTTACTGCATTATATATTTATAAAATACAATCTTTATTTGGCTTTTATCAATCTTTTTAAATACCAAGAACAATTTTAAAAAATGTTAAGGATATACTATTTTAACATTAACTTTTATATTTTATCTCTATCAAAAATAAAAGTCAAATAGTGTTTTATGAATGTCTTACTTTTGATTACTCTATTAACCCAAAAGTTATTAAACATATTACATTCATATAATTTATTTATTTTTAAGATTTTAATCATTGAAAAAATCATTATAAATGCTATTGATTACATTGTAAGAAAATCCTCTATTTTTTAGTATATTTATAGCTTTTTTTGGTTCTAATTTAATATTTTTTAATTTTAAGGATTTTCTTTTGTTTTCAATAAATTTATGAGCCACCTCTAATTCATCTGTATCTTTTTCAAAAAAGTTTTTTATTACATCTTCAATAATATTACTATTTATTCCTTTTTGTTCTAACTCTTTTTTTATCTTTATTTTTCCGACAGGCTTGTTAGCCATACGATCTTTAATCCACATTTTAGAAAATTCCCTGTCATTTAATAAATTTTTTTCTAGTAACCAGGCTATTGTCTGTTTAATTGTAATATCAGGATAATTTTTTCTCTTTAATTTAATACATATTTCCCTTTCAGAACGAGGACGGTATGATAAAAAACGAATAACGTCAATTTTTGCCCTGGAAAAATCTCCCTTTTGCCTTAATTTTTCAACAATTTCGGTGCTAACTTCTTTGCCAATATATAAATCGAAATTACTTATGACTATATTATCAGTTTCAACAAAAATTTTTTCATCTATAAATATTTTTGCAATATTATTTCTTTTAAATTGTATTTCAGTGATTTTATGATTCTTTTTCATTGTTTAATTCTGGTTCTTTTTCTGTTCCAGGCAGCTTGGCAGCAATTAATATTTTTTGCTCAATTTCATTAGCTATCTCTGGATTCTCTAATAGGTATGATTTTGTATTCTCTTTTCCCTGGCCTAATTGCATATCATTATAAGAAAACCAGGTACCTGATTTTTGAATAATATTGTGCAGTACCCCTAAATTAAATATATCTCCTTCTCTGGAAATACCTTTTCCGAAAATAATATCAAATGTAGCTTCTTGAAAAGGAGGGGCTAATTTATTTTTCACTACTTTAACCTTGGCAGTGATGCCGATATTTATTTCATTTTTCTTTATTGAGGCTTTTCTTCTAATATCCAGCCTGATAGATGAATAAAATTTTAACGCCCTTCCACCTGGAGTGGTTTCAGGATTTCCAAAAATTATACCTATTTTCTCTCTAATTTGATTGACAAATATCATAGTTGTTCTTGATTTATTTATAATAGCAGTCAGTTTTCTTAATGCCTGAGACATTAACCTGGCCTGCAAACCCATTGAAGAATCTCCCATATCACCTTCAATTTCTGCCTTTGGTACCAATGCTGCTACTGAATCGATTACAATAATATCAACAGCATTACTTCTAACTAGAGATTCAGCAATTTCCAGTGCCTGTTCTCCGGTATCGGGCTGAGATATAATTAATTCATCAATATTTATACCAATATTCTTCGCATAAACGGGATCAAGCGCATGTTCAGCATCAATAAATGCTACAATTCCTTTCTTCTTTTGGGCTTCTGCAATCATGTGTAAAGCCAACGTTGTCTTACCTGAAGATTCCGGGCCAAATATTTCCACGATTCTCCCCCGGGGAACTCCACCTATACCCAGCGCGATATCCAATGCCAGGGAACCTGAAGAAATGACATTGCTCTCTGTAACTTTTGGCCTGTCACTAAATTTCATTATTGAACCCTTTCCAAAGCGATGCTCTATATTTTGCATGGCCATTTGTAAAGCTTTTTCTCTTTCTGAAACATTATTTTTACTTTCTTTCATAAAACACTCCTAATATTTAAGTTATTACCTTTTGCATTTCTAAATTACTCAATTCAGTAAACATCGCACCCGCATAACGGATGGCTTTAAGAACCCCTGAAAGGAGTTTAACTTTTTTGCTCTCTTTCCTTCGATTTTTTATTTATACCTTTTGCCATAACCTTTCTTAAGCAATAGTATTTCCAACTTTGGACTTCAAGTAAAATATTATCACCTGGCTTATTTTAATCTTTTTATGGTAAAACCATTTATTTAAAGAAACTCTTTTTTATTTTAAAAATGGAAAACTTCTTATAATGGTATAAACAGGACCATTCCTTGTCAATGTACTTTCCATCAATTCCATGGAATGAATAACCTGTGAAATGTCCTTTAATTGAATATTTATTAAATAATCTGCTAAGTTTTTTGGGCATTTAATATACTTAACCCTTCCCAGTGTAATGTGTGGAGAAAAATCTTTATCACAGCAATAGAATGATTCATCTTTCAGTTCTTTTTCTATATCATGATAGATTTTTTTTACTTCATTATTGCCTTCTTCAATTCCTGCCCAGATAACACGGGGTTTTTTAAAATTCGGGAATACTCCCAGTCTTTTTGAAAGTACAATTTTAAAAGAATGATATTTAGAGGATAATCCCTGCAGCACAGTCAATGTTTTTTCAATTGCCGGTGTATTTAAGTCTCCAAGGAATTTTAAAGAAAGGTGAAAATTATTTTCATCAACTGTTTTTATAAGTGTATGAGCATCTTTATTTTTTATTATACCCTCTTGAATAATTGAAAGGTGTTGTTTCATATCTTTTTCAAGACTAACTGCAATAAAGACTCTTTTTGTACCAATAATTATGATTATTTCACTCCTTTTGCCTAATTTTTTTCATTAGAATTTTTATAATATTTCTTTTAATTGTTTTTTGTACTTTTCCCTTACCTTATTAAGAAAAACAATAAATAAATCAGTTTTGTAATTCCTATAGGTCCATTCTAAAGGTCTAAATGATTTCTTAACATATTTAAGGGTAATCTCTGCATATATACCCTGGCTAAGATAAATTCTGGCAGCACCATCTTTTGTGCTGGCCAATACAAATTTACCAAGAGTTAGATAACCTGGATCAAAATTTATTTTTCTGCCTTTTGCCTTATCTATGTTTTTCCCATTCTTGCTTAATTGCCATTCCAGAATATTGCTATCACATTTTATTTTGCTTAAATTATCTGGGGTAACCAATTTTTCAAAAGATACTAATTTTTGTCTTAAACAATCGCCCATTTCATTTTTGTAATATTCAGTAAAATCAAAAAATTGGTATTCACTTTCCATATCTATGGGTCCGAAAATATTGATTAAGCAATCTTCTCCTTTGGTAAAAAATATTTCGTGAGCACTAATAATGCTAAATATTAATTTGGCTGGTTTTGGGTAGGCAATTTGTCCCATTTCTAATTATTCTCATTGCCGGCGATAATCTGATACTGCACAAGGCGATAATCATCAGAGGCCTGTGCTTCTATCTCACCATCATCATAGAAAACACTTATATTAGCCGGAGATGTTGTGGATACTAAAACCTGCCCTTCCGCTTTTATGGCAACTTCCTCTGTAGAGAGAATAAAATCCTCATATAGTATCTCCTGATCATGCACAATTCTTACCCATGCTGGTTCCTGCACTACAATTCTTATTGGTTTATAATCAGGTATGGGGTCTAAAATAACTTCCGGAAAAATTGGTTCAGCTTCTTCTTTCTCTATATTTTCTTCAGCCATCCTTGCTAATTCTTCCTCAATAGTTTTTTCTTCAGTTACACTTTTTTCAATATGACTATCTTCTCTTTGGCTAACAGGAATGGAGGGCTCTTTTATTCTGTTTAAGAATTGATTTACAACAAAAATAACTCCTCCTAGTAACATAATTATAATAATTATCTTCAAAAACGGCATGTAATTAAAGCTTCTCTTTTCTCTCCTGGGACGATATTTTCTTTTTTCTGGATAAAAATATTTACCGGTACTTTTTCTTTTAGAAATTTTTTCCTTTGGTTCTTCTTCTTTTCTCGATTCTTCTTCTCTGGGTTTCTTTTCTTCTTTTTTACCCTCTAGCAGATTGCTAATATATTCTTGATCGGCATCAAGATAATTTGCATAATTTCTTAAATATCCTACGAAATAAGTTCTGCCAGGAAGAATATTCTCATTCCCTTGTTCAATGCCAATCAGGTACTTCTTTCTAATTTTAAGATATTGTTCAGCCTCATCTAATGATATACCCAGCTCTATTCTTCTATTTTTTAAGTATTCTCCAATTTCCTTCATGTTTTAATAATACTCCTATTTAGTATTGTACCCGGAAACAGCCTCTATTTTAAATAATTTCCTTTTCATAAGGAATGCCATCTGCAGCAGGGGCATTTGACCTTCCTATTGCACCTACCAATACAAATATTGCCAGCAGGTAAGGTACCATATTTATAAATTGCACCGGGATTGT
>Ga0334896_1002987_pt1 | contig 10798 bp, 9 predicted proteins | sample GraSluR3_MG_8_FD_207734 | JGI IMG/M metagenome (GOLD analysis project Ga0334896, IMG submission 207734) | Sludge microbial communities from methane-producing bioreactor in Wageningen University, Netherlands - Granular Sludge_27_06-R3 | ecosystem: Engineered > Bioreactor > Anaerobic > Unclassified...
CCCGTTTTCGGAAGCTTCCTTGATAATTCGCAGCTTCTCTTCCTTGGTAAAACTTCGTTTTTTCATCATCATAAAAGTACAGATTTTAAGCTATATCCTCGTCCGATGATTTAAGGGGCTAATACACCCGCCGCTCTTTGGCGGGAGTGTGACACTCTGTTCCCGCTGAGTTACCTTTCGACAGGCGTTACAGTGAGCAGTTCGATAAACTCACTGACCACCTGTCGAACTGCTCAAGGCAAAGCACTGTGGCCCATTGTGGAAGAGCCAAGTCTAAATGAGATCGGTTAGATAGAAAAACTGGTCGAAATCCATATCGAAGTAGGGCTCGCCAATAATGCCTAGGGTTTGGTAGTCGTAGGTTTTCATTAGATTCTTGCATCGTGCTCTGATAGGCGATAGTACTACTGAGGTAATACTAGCCGACTAATACAAAAAACCGAAAAGCCATAAAGGGATGCGATTGCCAAACCCAATCTCAATATCATCCAATGCTAGCGACGCCCCTTCGATATGCTTCACCTGCTGGCTCGCTTTACTTTTCCCTCCCACCTCGAAACTAAGAGAAGAGTTGACGAGAAAATCACCCGATTCGGTATAGCTTACCTTATGCAGACTTCTTAGTTGGTTCAAAAAGAATGTTTCTCTTATTGTTCCAATATTAGGCATGCCTTGCACCAAGCAATGGGCAAGATTTGTATTATTCAAGTATATTTTTTCTGGTTTTTGTAGCGTTTTTATTCCTTTGACCTCTCTATCTAGGGTGGCAATAAGCTCCGCAATTTCAAGTGCATTTAAGTATTTTAGAAGCGTGCGTTGATCTGCTATAAATAGCTCCGATCGGAGATTAGAGAGGTTGGGGGTATAGGGAACAGTAATACTAAGAGCCGCCAATAATTTTTTAAGTTTAATACTGCTCTCTGTAGAGAATGATGCTACAGCAGGAATATCCTGTTCGAGGACTACGGTGATGGTGTCCTTCAATCGCTTATAGAAATGATTTGGGGCCTCATGGTAATATGGATAGTAGCCAAACCTAAGGTAGTTTTGGAAAAGTGGCAAAATCTTTACTTGGGCAACAATATCTTTTGCTATGCCTTCGTGGCTATTCAGAATGGAGGCTAACGAAAAAACTTCAAAGGTCTGATCATGGTACCAGTTAACAAACTCACGAAACGAAAGCCCTGGCAGGTTATAGCTGCATTTACGACGGCTAAGGTCACCACTCCCCTTGAATAGTTGCAACAACGACGACCCAGAGTAAACGATCTGGAGCTCGGGGTATCGATCGTATATAACCTTGAGCTCAGCACTCCAGTCGTAATCCCTTTGCTTTGGTGGGTACTTGTGTACCTCATCAAGAAACAGGAAGCTTCCCCCGTACTTAACAAACATTTCGGCGGTATCAACAATGCTGTTGCTGTAAAAGTAAGGATCATCAAGCGAAGCATACAGCACTTCCCGCGAATTGCCAGAAAGAACCTCCTTGGCTCTCTGCAGCAAAAGGGTAGTTTTTCCTACTCCTCTGGCACCATTTACCTCTATCAGCCTATTACTCCAATCTATTTGCGTGTACAGGCTCCTGTACTTCTTGCTTTCTTGTTTATAAATAAACTGTTGGCTTTGTTCATATAGGTTTTCCATAGCATTTTAGGATTGCATTACACAAATTTAGCCATTTGTTTTGTAATGCATTACATTTCGCATAATTTTTTTATCTGCTTAGGAAATTTATGGGTGGAGGTGTGCGTTTTGCCCTTCGCCTTATCGCCTCATCGGTTAGTTTTTTCGTATGTGCGATGATCTCGCTTTTCGCTCTAACCCCTCTCGTTTCCTCTCGCATAATCGCCCTATCGGTTAGGTAGAAAAACTGGTCGAAATCCATATCGAAGTAGGGCTCGCTGATAATGCCCAGGGTTTGGTAATTTTATTTCTGACGAAAAAACCTAATGAGGAACGAACTGGAACTAGTTTACCAATCAATATTCAATAAACCTAGCCAATTTAGAATATTTATTCCCTTTACTTTTAAATTACTTTGGCCTTGGTGTAGTATGTATTTATCATCGTGGGTAATAATACCCGCATAGTATAACAGGTATTTCATGTGTTCATCCTTTATGGTATGGCCCGATTTAATCTCAACAAACGATGTTTTGCTCCCTTTTACCAGTAGGTCGATCTCATGCCCTGTTTTATCCCTCAAAAAGTAATTCATCATAGCCCCCTTGGATAATGCAGCAAGTTTCATCATTTCCGCTACAAGGAGGTTTTCGAACAGTGCACCATACATTGCATGATGTTTCAACTGATCGGTAGTTTTGATTTGCAACAATGCGGAAACAAGACCAACATCATAGAAGTATAGCTTTGGGCTTTTAACAAGTTGCTTTGAAATATTAACATAGTAGGGTGGCAAAAGAAATACGATGAAAGAACTTTCGAGCAGCGATAACCATGCTTTAGCTGTATTTACCGCAATTCCACAATCGAGAGCGAGCTGTGAGTAGTTAAGTATTTGGCCGCACCTTGCCGCGCAAAGTTTAATAAATCGGTAGAATGCCGTTTTATCGGTAATGCTTTTAACATCTATTATGTCTCGCTCAATAAATGTTTGAATATAGTTTGGATAGAAAAGCTCTGGGGGTATATTTTTTGATAATACTCTGGGATATAAGCCCTGTAGTATTCTTGTATTGGCATCGAGTGAAAATTCCTTACCGATTTCAGCCACCGAAAAAGGTAGGACATTCACTATTCCAGCTCTTCCGGCAAGGGTTTGAGTTACATTTTTAAGTAATAGAAAGTTTTGTGATCCTGATATAATAAATTTTCCATTATAGTTGGGTTCATCGATTATTCCCTGCAAATACGAAAAAATTTCAGGTGCTTTCTGAGCTTCATCAATTATTGCGCCTTGCTTTACCGACTCTAAAAAGCCCTTTGGATCGTTGTTAAATAACAGCTTATGGTCAGGATCCTCAAAGGTGAAGTAATGATAATCGGGAAACATCTTGCGAACCAGCGTAGTTTTACCCGACTGGCGAGGGCCAGTTACACAAACCACCGGGAAATACTCTAGGTACTCCTCAATCAATGCCGCTATATCCCTTTTAATAAACATAAACCAAAATTTGAGTGGATAAATATGCAACAGCAATGCAAATATAGACAATAATGCTTTAAGAACAAAGGCTCTATTCTAGTTATAGGATGATTATCACTAGGGTCCGACTAAGTATTTTGTAAAATGATAATTATGTGATAGATTTAGCTTCGCTGCTACTTCGTGGTCTCGCTTCGCTCGAAATGACAGGCTGTTACGCCGCCTTCACCCCCTATCCCCTTAGACCTCTTGAAAGTACTGTCATTTCGAGCGAAGCGAGAAATCTATATTTATTAGTCGGTCAGTAGTGGATGATTATATTAAAATCAATTTAATATCGAAACGTTATGCTGTTAAATGTCAGTATTATTCAATATGCTATCCTTTGAAATTCTTGATTACATTTAATATTAGTTGCATAGCAGCGATAATCTTTGTAATAATCATGGCAAATAAACACATAGCTGCGTAGCTGCGATAATATCAACGGGTTAATAATGATTTAGTGATATAGTATAAGATTATCGGTGCGCTGCACCTACTTTCCGTTCTTAAATTATTATTCTACATATATTTACGGTGCTAACGCACCTAATGTATTGTCACAATAACTTCAAGATTGATCACCTAAACTATCAACCGTTATTTAGAATAGAGCCAGAACAAATTATTTACCCCACCTCCCAACATAAACCCTCTTAACCAAATTCTTCACGTTCTGCAACACTAGCTCTTTTACCCATGGCAACGGAGAGTTGCTCCAGCGCTGGTTATGATGATGCGTTTGTGCGATTATCTCGTCTCTCGTCAAAAAAGATGACGAGAGACGAGACACAGTGCGAGGGTGAGGATTAGCTTATCTCATTTGCGTTGGCGTGAAGAGTAATTGGTGGGGTGGGTGTTTTTGGATTTGAAGGGTGAGAGTAGAGGAGGGGTGCGCTTAGAGTAGTAGATATAAATGATAGTTGGGGGCAAGGCGAGAAAAGGAAAATGCATCGCAAATTCAAACTTCTAACCTGAAAATTGATTATCTTTGTGCAAAACTATTGATATGAATAGCAGGAATTTAATACGTTTTGACTGGGCAATAAAGCGATTACTTAGGAACAAGGCCAACTACACTGTTCTCGAGGGTTTTCTATCAGAACTGCTTAAAGAAAAGATTAGCATTGAGAATATTCTTGAAAGCGAGGGTAATCAGAAATTTGAGAACGACAAATATAATCGTGTTGATATTCTTGTGAAAAACTCAAAAGGCGAACTTGTGATAGTTGAGATTCAAAATCAGAATGAATATGACTATTTCCATAGAATGGCTTATGGAACATCAAAGGTGATTACAGAATACATTTCAGTGGGAGAGCCTTACAAGAATGTTAAAAAAGTCTATTCTGTCAACATAGTCTATTTTGACCTTGGGCAGGGAGACGATTACATCTACTACGGAAGAACTGATTTTGTGGGAGTTCATAAAAAGGACAAATTAAAACTATCCGAAAAACAAGTTGAACTACTTGGTAAGAATGAACCGTTTGAAATCTTTCCTGAATATTACGTTATAAAAGTAAATCAATTCGATGATAATGCAATCTCCACTCTCGATGAATGGATATTTTACTTGAAAAACAACGAGATAAGAGATGAATTTACCGCACAGGGAATTGATATAGCGAAAGAGTTGTTAAGAGTAGATAAGCTATCAGAAGAGGATTTAGCAAATTACAAAAAGTATCAAGAGGATTTGAGATACAGCGCAAGTATGGTTTGGACTATGAAAGTGGACGAGGAAGACCGGATTAGAAAAGAAGAAGCGCACAATAAATCCATTAACATAGCAAAAGAATTAAAAAACAGCAATATCTCAATAGATATTATTGTGAAATCTACTGGATTATCAAAGGAGGAAATTGATTCTCTATAATAAGCCCAGCCCCCAACAAGGGGTGTAGTCTCGTCTCGTCTCGTCAAAGTTTTGACGAGACGAGACAAGATGGGTTGACATTGAAACTTCGGAGCGGTTTCGCCCGCTCGGGCTCTGCCTGCCGAAACGCCTGCCTGGCAAGAGACAGGGCAGTACAGACAGGGTTTTTGTCGGGGGACAAAAACTTAGGCTACGCACTCTCCCACTAGCCACAACCCTCAACCGTTAGCACTATCTAATAGTGGAACTATTGGGGAGTATTGGGAGCGTTATGTTTGTATATCAAAAGATCTTGCATAAGCAGGGGTATATAATAACTTCGCATAACAGATTCGCCGCTAAAACCCTCAAACTTAAACTATGCCTCATCGGTTAGCTGCAACTAAAACCCTCTTAACCAAATTCTTAACATTCTGCAACACCAACTTTTAATTCCACTGTGTAACACCCTGCATGTTCTGCCTATGTCGGCAGGCAGCAGGCAGGTGTGTGCACACTGAGTAACACTCCCGCCAAAGAGCGGCGGGACAGGTTGTGGTAGATCTTTTTTTGGGTCACGAAGTTACACTGAGTTACACGGTGGTAGATTTTTTTGGGTCACTGAGTACCACTGTGTCGTACACTGAGTAACGCAGTGGTAGATCTTTTTTTTGGTCACTGAGTTACGCTGTGTCATACACTGAGTTACACGGTGGTAGATTTTTTTGGGTCACTGAGTACCACTGTGTCGTACACTGAGTAACGCAGTGGTAGATCTTTTTGGGTCACTGAGTACCACTGTGTCGTACACTGAGTAACGCAGTGGTAGATCTTTTTTTGGTCACTGAGTTACACTGTGTCATACACTGAGTTACACGGTGGTAGATATTTTTTTGGGTCACTGAGTTACACTGTGTCGTACACTGAGTAACGCAGTGGTAGATCTTTTTTTGGTCACTGAGTACCACTGTGTCGTACACTGAGTAACGCAGTGGTAGATTTTTTTGGGTCACTGAGTACCACTGTGTCGTACACTGAGTAACGCAGTGGTAGATCTTTTTTTGGTCACTGAGTACCACTGTGTCGTACACTGAGTAACGCAGTGGTAGATCTTTTTTTTGGTCACTGAGTTACGCTGTGTCATACACTGAGTTACACGGTGGTAGATTTTTTTGGGTCACTGAGTACCACTGTGTCGTACACTGAGTAACGCAGTGGTAGATCTTTTTTTGGTCACTGAGTTACACTGTGTCATACACTGAGTTACATGGTGGTAGATCTTTTTTTTGGTCACTGAGTTACGCTGTGTCATACACTGAGTTACACGGTGGTAGATTTTTTTGGGTCACTGAGTACCACTGTGTCGTACACTGAGTAACGCAGTGGTAGATCTTTTTTTGGTCACTGAGTTAAACTGTGTCATACACTGAGTTACATGGTGGTTTGTTGTTTCGCACATCTTAATGTGAGCGGCTATCTAATAGAAATTAAAACCTTCTTTAACAGGTTTTTAGTGTTCTGTCAAACAAGTTCCTTAACCCACGGCGCAGCCGAGTTGCTCTAGTGGTGGTAATGATAATGCGGTGATCTCGTCTCTCGTCGAAAAAGATGACCAAATCCGAGACAAACTTATACATAGTGCGTTTATCGAAGTTGCGAGGATATAGACCCCTCGCCTCAACGCATAATCGCCCTTAATCTCATCGGTTACAAGAAGTTTTGGGGCTTATCTATTTCAAATACTTTCTGTTACCTACCCCCTCGAGTATGCTCATTTGCTGAATTGCAATTTGATTTAGTTTTTCTAATCGTTCGGGTTGTTTCTGCCCCTCATTGATAAATACAGCGTTTAGGTTCTCCATATTCGATAGGCAAATTAGCTCGTTAATAGATGCATAGTCTCTAATATTGCCTTTAAGCGTTGGATTTGCCACCCGCCACTGCTTTGCGGTTACCCCAAATAGGGCCATATTTAGCACATCGGCTTCGCTGGCGTAAATGGTAGATATTTGTTCCTTTGTAAGCTCATTAGGTATTAGGTTTTGCTTTATTGCGTGCGTGTGGATATGATAATTTATTTTTGATAGCTCACGCTGTGCCGACCACCCCAGCTGTTGCTGTTCTTGCTCTTTGAGTCGCTGGAATTCTTTAAGAAGGTAAAGCTTAAATTGCGGCGAAACCCAAGTGGCAAACTCAAATGCAATGTCTTTGTGCGCAAAAGTACCCCCATAACGCCCTGCTTTGGCAATAATGCCCTTGGAGTTAGTTTTCTCAACCCACTGCTTTACAGAAAGTATAAATCTGTTTAATCCTGCTTGGTTTTTAATTCCCTCGAATTCGGTGGAATTAAAAACAGGATTATACATTTCTTCCCAAATACCTAAAAATTCAATAGTATTTTTATTTCATCTGTTTATAATTTTGATTTTAGCGGTCAGATGCAGCTCGCCATGATGCATCAAATGTCCGCTACAACATACTATTAGCTTTATTATAATCATGCGGGTGTGTGTTCCGCCAACTGGCGGATCATGGCTCGGTTCTAAGCCACTTTTCAATCAATGCTAAACCATTCTCAATATTTCTAACCATATCGGTTAGCGAGATATAATCCATCTCGTTATGAACTATTATGGTTACCTCAGCATCCTTAACGTTAATCTTGGCCATAGGGTTTTCTGTTTTACTATCAAAGGTATTAAAAATTAGACATGTTTACTGAAATTGGATGCGATGATGCGATTGTGCGATGGGGTATCGCCTCCGCACTCTCTGACTTACCGCCTCATCTCCTCATCGGTTAGTTGCAGCAAAAACCCTGTTAATCAAATTCTTCAGGTTCTGTAAAACAAGTTCTTTAACCCACGGCAAAACCGAACTACTCCAACGCTGCGGGTGAATGGTAATCATTATTTGGGGTGGTAGCTTTCCGCTGTGGGCGGCTTTAATAATATTGCTTGTGGTTTTAAAAACCAGACCCTCTTTAATCCAACGCTCCTGCTGAGGAACTCTATCGCGTAAGCTAGCAGGACAATCAATCACCCATCGGCGACTAGAATTGGTCATGTAAACAGACTCAGAGCAGTTCCCGTTGAGATGTATAAAGACCAGATCGACAGCCACTAAAACAGATCGACGGGATTTATGGTTAAAAACTCTTCCCAGGTTAAATTTTTGTTGTCAATAAGATATACCCTATGAGGATTGAAACTTCGAGCAAATGCATCCATCCCTTTGGTTGGTTGCGAAGGAGTGCTTTTTACCTCAATAGCCACAATTATATTATGCCTTTCTAAAACAAAATCAACCTCGTTGCCCCTGTCGCGCCAGTAGTAAACCTTGTAGTTGTTGCTTAAGGATTGATTTACAAGATGTGACCCAATTGCCGATTCAATTACTCGACCCCAATCCTTTGGATTGCTTCTAATCTCAGAAAAATGCAAACCACTCTGAGCGCTTAACAGCGCATTGTTGTGTACCTGAAACTTGGGACTCGAAGCCCTTTTGCGGATTACATCAGCTGCATACTTTTCAATACCTCCCAACAAGCCAGCCGTATCGAGCAGATTTAAATAGTGAGAAAGTGTGGTTGTGTTGCCTGCATCCTGAAGTTGCCCCTGAATTTTGGTGTACGATAGGATTTGCCCCGAGTAGCTACACCCCAACTCAAACAACTTCCTCAGCAGGGCTGGCTTATCGATACGGGTTAGCATAAGAATATCCTTAGAAATGCTGGTTTCAATAAGGCTGTCGAGGATGTACCTTTTCCACCTATCTTCGTCAGAGATAATTGCCCCACTGCCCGGATAACCACCGTACCAGGCGTAGGTGCAGGCATCCCACCCAAAGGCCTTTTGCATCTCGTTAAATGACCAATGCGACATATACATTAGTTCAAATCGACCAGCGAGCGATTCGGTAAGCCCCTGTTGAAGCATTAAACGGGATGAGCCCAAAAGCAACACCTTGATGTTGATGCCATTGCGAGTATCCTCGTCCCATAGTCTTTTAACCATTTCGCTCCATCCGGTAATTTTTTGAATCTCATCAATGGCCAGTATATACTCATTCAGATTGTTGGCTCTCATTTTAAGCCTAACCCCCTCCCATAATTGCTCTATCCATTGGGGCGTTCCAGCAGGAATGGCATCGGCCGACTCGAATGCCCACCGGACAGTAACCTCCTTGAGCAGCTGGTTAACCAACGTGGTTTTGCCTACTTGGCGAGGACCCGTTATAACCTGAATAAACAGTCGGGGTTCTTCTAAACGCTTCTTTAGCTGTTTGATATGGTATCGCTTGTACATTTATACGCAATTTACTCAATGTGATGAGTAAAATTACTCAAAGTTTTGAGAAAAAATTATGGAGTAGCTTAAAAAAATGCCCCGTAGAGCAGTTCCATTTTTAACTATCAAGTTTTATTTAATCCTTTACCTAAAATACATTAGGTCTCCTTCATTATTATCTTTTAGGTGAGTTACCTTCTACTATTCCTTTATACCTATAACAACGGCTTTTAAGGGTTGCCCTGCATAGGTTGCACATCCCATCGCAATGGTAAAGGGAGAGTATTAGTTTAACACAGTTGCCCTTTCGCCCTCTCGCCTCGTCTCCAAATCGCCTCATCGGTTAGCTACAACCAAAAACCTCTTAACCACATTCTTCACATTTTGTAATACCAGATCTAAATTCCACAGTGTTACACGGTGTTTCCACTGATTTACACGGTGGTAGATCTTTTTTTGGTCACTGAGTTACGCTGTGTCATACACTGAGTTACATGGTGGTTAGTTGTTTCGCACATCTTAATGTGAGCGGCTAACTAATAGAAACTAAAACCCTTTTAACCAAATTCTTCAGGTTCTGTAAAACAAGTTCTTTAACCCAAGGCAAAGCCGAGCTACTCCAACGCTGCGGGTGAATGGTAATCATTATTTGGGGTGGTAGCTTTCCGCTGTGGGCGGCTTTAATAATATTGCTTGTGGTTTTAAAAACCAGACCCTCTTTAATCCAACGCTCCTGCTGAGGAACTCTATCGCGCACGCTAGTGCGCCAACCATCCCACCGGCGGCCACGGTTACAAGAAGTTTTGGGGCTTATCTATTTCAAATACTTTCTGTTACCTACCCCCTCGAGTATGCTCATTTGCTGAATTGCAATTTGATTTAGTTTTTCTAATCGTTCGGGTTGTTTCTGCCCCTCATTGATAAATACAGCGTTTAGGTTCTCCATATTCGATAGGCAAATTAGCTCGTTAATAGATGCATAGTCTCTAATATTGCCTTTAAGCGTTGGATTTGCCACCCGCCACTGCTTTGCGGTTACCCCAAATAGGGCCATATTTAGCACATCGGCTTCGCTGGCGTAAATGGTAGATATTTGTTCCTTTGTAAGCTCATTGGGTATTAGGTTTTGCTTTATTGCGTGCGTGTGGATGTGATAATTTATTTTTGATAGCTCACGCTGTGCCGACCACCCTAACAGTTGCTGTTCTTGCTCTTTGAGCCGCTGGAATTCACGTACCAAATAAATTTTAAACTCAGGACTAATCCACATTCCAAATTCGAATGCTATATCCTTATGAGCGTAAGTTCCTCCATATCGACCAGCTCTAGCAAGAAGACCAACGGCCTTGGTTCGCTCAACGTACTCCTTAACGCTAATTTTGAAACTATTTAGACCTGCCTTGCCTCTAATTGTGGCGAATTCGCCATAATTAAAATCGGGATTGTAAATTTGTTCCCATATGCCCAGATATTCCAATGTGTTTCTATTCCTAAGCCAATCGG
>Ga0334896_1002999_pt1 | contig 10775 bp, 10 predicted proteins | sample GraSluR3_MG_8_FD_207734 | JGI IMG/M metagenome (GOLD analysis project Ga0334896, IMG submission 207734) | Sludge microbial communities from methane-producing bioreactor in Wageningen University, Netherlands - Granular Sludge_27_06-R3 | ecosystem: Engineered > Bioreactor > Anaerobic >...
TACTTGCCCAGATAGCTCAGTCGGTAGAGCAGTGGACTGAAAATCCACGTGTCGCTGGTTCGATTCCGGCTCTGGGCACCACAATGGTTTTGTGGTAAAATAATAGCAAGCGGGAGTGGCTCAGTGGTAGAGCATCGCCTTGCCAAGGCGAGGGTCGCGAGTTCGAATCTCGTCTTCCGCTCCAAAAATATGGCGGCATAGCCAAGTGGTAAGGCAGAGGTCTGCAACACCTTCACCCCCAGTTCAAATCTGGGTGTCGCCTCCATAACGAAATCCTTCTGTTGAAAACAGAAGGATTTTTTAGAATAAAGCAGTTTTAGAAGGATGAGGGATCATGAAAAATCCATTTGTTCCAAAAAAAATGGTTGATATAGCAATAATAAGTAAAGATGCATCTTCCGATGTCTTTAAAGCTATTGAAAGCATGGGAATCAGTGCCATACCAACCATTGAATCAACCAGGCTGCAGGCACCTGTTGCAAATCATCCGGACATGGTCCTGTCACCACTACCAGATGGTTCTGTTGTAGCAGATCCATCAGTGTGGGAGTATTATAGCAACGAACTGGTGGAACATGGTATTCAAGTAATAAAGGGATCAAGTCAGGTAGAGAAGAAGTATCCAAAGGATGTACCATATAATGTGGCTTACTTGAAGAATGCTCTTATACATAGGCTGGATGCAACTGATGGAATTATCCTGGATTTCGCAGAAAAATTTAAGCTTAAAAAGTTTAACATCAGACAGGGTTACTCTAAATGTTCCTTGGCAATAGTGGATGAGAACAGTGGAATAACCTCTGATGAAGGAATATTTAAGATGCTTACTGGAGTTGGCTATGACATACTGCTAATAAAACCAGGCCATATAAAGCTTCCAGGAATGGAATACGGCTTTATCGGTGGGGCCACAGGGTTGGTTTCTCCCGATAAGATGGTCGTAACAGGCAGTCTGGAGCTGCATCCCGATAAAGGTAGGATTGAGGATTTTCTTGCTCAAAAGGGAATAAGCCTGGTATACCTGTCAGAGGAACCTGCAATGGATGTGGGGACAATAATCGGACTCAGCTCCAAGAAATAGATAATTACATGGACAAGGCATCTTTCAAAAGTAGGGAATAAGTGGTATTATAAAACATATATACAAAATCAGGGAGGGAAAATATGGGAAATGATATAGTAAAGCCATCAATACTGCCTGGATTTATGGAATTGAATCCTGGTGACCAGATTCTGTTTAACAGAATGATGGATACTATCAGGAGAAACTATGAAAAGTTTGGATTTTTGCCAATTGATACGCCAGTAATCGAAAAATCGGAGGTCCTACTGGCAAAGGGTGGAGGAGAAACTGAAAAGCAGATTTACAAGGTTGTCAAGGGTAGCACAGACATGTCAATGAGATTTGACCTGACTGTACCATTGGCTAGGTACGTTGCCCAGCATTATTCTGAGCTTAACTTTCCATATAGAAGGTATCACATTGGCAAGGTCTATAGGGGAGAAAGAAATCAAAAAGGACGTTTCAGAGAATTCTATCAGGCTGACATTGACATAATTGGAAATGGGAAGCTGGACATAATTAATGATGCAGAGATACCAAGTGTTATCTACTCAACCTTCAAGGATTTGGGATTCGAGGAGTTTACAATTAAAATAAACAATAGAAAAATTCTATCTGGATTCTTTAATTCGATTGGAATCGAGGATGCTCATGTGGTATTGAGATCAGTTGACAAGCTGGAAAAGATCGGCATGAAAAAAGTTGAGGAAGAGCTTGAAGAGAACGGATTGACCAAAGATCAGATAACTAGCATAAAGAGGTTTATATCCATTAGTGGAAGCAATGATGAAATAGTTGCTTCATTGACCGAAATGGGCATTGAAAACGATCTTTTCAAGGAAGGTCTCGATGAAATAGCCACAGTGGTAAAATATCTAAGGTTGTTTGGAGTTCCGGAATCCAACTTTGCAATTGACCTTACCATTGCTAGAGGCCTGGATTATTATACTGGAACGGTATATGAAACATTACTCGATGAATATCCATCAATCGGAAGTGTATGTTCAGGTGGTAGATATGACAATCTGGCTACCTACTACACAAAACAGCAGCTTCCTGGTGTTGGGATATCAATTGGTCTGACGAGATTGTTCTATCAGCTAATGGAAGCTGGAATAATAAATACCCAGGAGAATTCACTTACAAAGGTTCTTGTAATTCCCATGGAGGGCTACATGGATGAGTCGATAAAACTGGCTGCTGCATTGAGAAAAGAGAACATTTTCACACAGATATATCTGGAGGAGACTAAATTAGGCAAAAAGTTCAACTATGCGGACAAGATGGGAATACCTTTTGTTATTGTCATAGGTGAAGAAGAGAAGAAGAGTGGAGAGTATACACTGAGGGATATGAAATCTGGTGAACAGACCAAGTATGACATGAGTACCTTACTGGAAGTTTTAAAGTAACACATTTGTGGTATATACAATAATAGCTTGACAATGATGTACAGAATTGTTAAAATCTATCTAATTAAAAATAAAAGGTGTCGATGGGAAGAGTATGTTGACAATAATTGTCAGAGAGAGAGAACCCAGGCTGAAAGTTCTCTTCAAGAATGTTGACCGAAAACCACCCCGGAGCCGTACCTGAAAGGGTAGCCGCCTAGAGGCGTTATTTGAAATGAGTATAAATTAGGGTGGAACCACGGTCTTTCGTCCCTACAGAAATGTAGGTATGAGGGACCTTATTTTTTTAAGGAGGGAAAAATATGATTAAGATTACTTTGCCTGATGGTTCAGTGAGGGAGTATGAGGACGGTGTAAAGGTTTATGATGTAACAGCAGATATTTCTGAGGGCCTTGCAAGGGTTGCCATGGGAGCTGTGGTGAATGGCAAAATAATGGGAATGCAGGAGACGATATCGGAGGATTCAGATTTTAGGGTCGTAAAATTTGAGGATCCTGAAGGAAAGAAAATTTTTTGGCATACTTCTGCCCATATAATGGCACATGCAGTTCAGAACCTTTTCCCAGGCGTTAAGTTTGCAATTGGACCTGCAATTGAAAATGGATTCTATTACGACTTTGATACTGAGCACAGGTTTACTCCAGAGGATCTGGAAAAGATTGAGGATGAAATGAAGCGCGTTGCAAAGGAAGGGCATGTACTTGAAAGATTTGAAATGCCGAGAAATGAAGCATTGGAGTTTTTCAAGGAAAGAGGAGAGGAGTACAAGGTTGACCTAATTGAAAATCTCCCTGAGGATGAGATCATCTCTTTCTATAAACTTGGAGAATTCACTGACCTTTGTGCTGGACCTCACCTATACGATACAAAAAAGGTTAAGGCAATTAAGCTAATGAGCATTGCTGGTGCATACTGGCGAGGTGACGAAAACAATAAGATGCTTCAAAGAATTTATGGAACAACCTATGAAAAGAAGAAGGATCTTGAAGAATATCTGAATAGACTTGAAGAAGCAAAAAAGAGAGATCATAGAAAGCTTGGCAAGGAACTGGATCTTTTCAGCATGCAGGAAGAAGGCCCTGGATTTCCATTTTTCCATCCAAAGGGAATGGTTATTAGAAACATATTGGAAAGCTTCTGGAGAGATGAACATACAAAGAGAGGATATGGGGAAATAAAGACACCTCTAATTCTAAATGAAAACCTATGGCATCAATCAGGTCACTGGGATCATTACAAGGAAAACATGTACTTTACAACAATTGATGAGGGTGCATATGCAATCAAACCCATGAATTGCCCAGGATCAATACTTGTTTACAAATCAAAGATGTACAGCTATAGAGACCTTCCACTAAGATGGGGGGAACTGGGACTTGTTCATCGTCATGAGCTTTCAGGGGCCCTTCATGGTCTTATGAGGGTTAGAAGCTTCACTCAGGATGATGCTCACCTTTATATGCTTCCATCCCAGGTTAAGGATGAACTGAAGAAGACGATTGATCTGGCAGATTATATTTATGATGTTTTCGGCTTCAAGTATAACATTGAACTGTCCACAAGACCTGAAAATTCAATGGGAACTGAAGAACAGTGGAATCTTGCAACTGATAGCCTGAGAGAAGCTTTGGAGGAAAAAGAGATATCATTTAAGATAAACGAAGGTGATGGGGCATTCTATGGTCCGAAGATTGATTTCCATCTAGAGGATGCAATCGGAAGGACATGGCAATGCGGTACAATACAGCTGGATTTCCAGATGCCAGAAAGATTTGATCTGACATATGTGGATCAGGACAATGAGAAGAAGAGGCCTGTAATGGTCCACAGAACAATACTTGGAAGTATGGAAAGATTCATGGGAATCCTGATTGAACACTTTGCTGGGAAGTTCCCGGTATGGATTGCGCCTGTTCAGGCTACAATTCTTCCAATATCAGACAAATTTAACGATTACGCCAAAGAGGTGGCTAAACAGCTGGAGGAAAAAGGGATTCGTGTTGAGGTCGATGAAAGAGCGGAGAAGATTGGATATAAGATCCGTGAAGCTCAGATGCAAAAGCTACCTTATATGCTAATTGTAGGAGAAAAAGAGGTTGAAGATAGGCTTGTATCAGTGAGAAAGAGAGATCAGGGAGACATGGGTCAAATGGGTATGGAAGCCTTCATCGAGCAGATAATGGAAGAGGTTGAGACTAAAGCCAAATAGACCGGAGGTACAGGATGGAGTTTAAAGATACAATAAGTAAGCTTGAACCTGAAATAGTAAAGTCAATCCAGGAGGCAGTTAGGATAAAGTCAGTAGAGGAGGAGCCACTTCCAGGGATGCCCTTTGGAAAAGGCTCCTACATGGCTTTGGATTTTATGCTGAAGCTTGGTGAAAGCATGGGTTTCAGCACCAAAAATCTGGATGGTTATGCAGGGCACATAGATTTTGGTGAAGGTAATGAGACAGTGGGTATTCTAGCCCATGTGGATGTTGTCCCTGAGGGTGACGGTTGGACATACCCACCATATGGTGGTGAAATTCACGATGGAAAGATATTTGGGAGAGGTACAATGGATGACAAGGGTCCCGCAGTGATTGCTCTATATGCTATGAAGGCATTGGCTGATAGTGGAGTAATCCCAGGTAGAAGAATCAGACTGATTCTTGGAGCAAATGAGGAAAGTAGATGGGAGTGCATGAAGCATTACTTTGAAAATGAGGACCCTCCAACCATGGCCTTTACTCCAGATGCCGATTTTCCTGTAATCCATGGTGAAAAAGGGATTACAGGCTTTGACCTTAAGTTCCCATATAAGGGGACAGAGAACAGTGACATCACTCTTCTTGACATAAAGGGTGGTAATGCAACCAATATGGTTCCAGACAGGGCCTGGGCCAGTCTTAATGTAAAGGACAAAAGCCTATTTATTTCACAATTTGAAGATTACATCAAGAATAAGGATTTTCAAATTGACCTTGAGGAAACATACAAAGGCTTTGAGGTTACGGCTAAAGGGAAATCAGCTCATGGTAGCACACCCTCCAAGGGTGAAAATGCAATAAGCTATTTAATGGACTTCCTTGGGTTTGTATACTCCGGGCAGTGCCCTGTTTGCAGATTCATAGACTTCTATAATAATAGAATTGCATTTAAACATCATGGGGAAGGAATAGGTTGTGCTCTGGAAGACGAACTTTCAGGGAAACTGGACTTCAATCCTGGCCTGATAAGCTATGATGGCAGCCATATAGTACTTTCTGTCAACGTAAGATATCCAATAAGCAGCTCCGCAAAGGAAGTGTTCATTGGAGTAAGAGAGAATATCAAGGACACTCCCATTGATCTAAAGGAAGGTGCGATAGATTCCAAGCCCTTGTATGTGCCAAAGGAAAATGAACTTGTGAAGACCTTAATGAAGGTATATAGGGAAAAAACAGGAGATCTGGACTCGGAGCCCATAACAATAGGGGGAGGAACCTATGCTAGGGCCATGAGTAACGCAGTGGCTTTTGGGCCGGTGTTTCCTGGCCAAGAGGAGTTGGCCCATCAGAAGGATGAGAATATCACCATTGAAAACGTAATAAAGCTTACGGAAATCTATTCTCATGCACTTTATGAGCTTGTTCAACAATAATGTTTGACAAATATATGATGATGTCATATAATGGTTAAGGAATTGAATATATAATTCAAAGTAGAAGTTCCGCTTCTCACCTTATAGCTGCGGCTCATAGGGTTGACAGAATTAACCTGTGAATTTATAATTTAACAGGAGTTGCCATGCGATGGTATTTGAGCGGACATTCTATGTCCGCTTTTTTAATTTATTTTTTTAAACTACAGGAGGTGTAGGATTATTAAAGAACTTCAAATCAACGAAGAGATAAGGGAAAAAGAAGTTAGACTTATTGATGTGGATGGTAGTCAGCTAGGTGTGGTGCCACTTAAGAAGGCATTGGATGTTGCATTCGAGAGAAGACTTGATTTGGTAAATGTTGCTCCAACTGCAAAACCAGCAGTGTGCAGAGTAATGGATTACGGAAAATACAAGTACGAAATGGCTAAGAAGGAAAAAGAAGCCAGAAAGAATCAAAAGATTATCAACATAAAGGAAATAAGGTTAACACCCAATATCGAAACTCATGACTTGAATGTTAAGGCAAACCGGGCTATCGACTTTCTTAAGGATGGCGATAAGGTAAAGGTTTCAGTTAGGTTCAGAGGTAGAGAGATGGGCCATACTGAAATGGGAAAAGAAGTATTGGATGAATTTGCCCAGCTGACGAGCGAAGTTGGGAAAATCGAAAAAGAAGCAAAGCTTGAGGGCAGAAATATGGTTATGTTCCTTATGCCCAAAGCAGACTAAGTTAGGAGGAATTGGACAATGGCAAAGATGAAAACACATAGAGGCTCAGCAAAGAGATTCAAGAGAACCGCTTCAGGTCTTCTGAAGAGATTTAAAGCTTATAAGAGCCACAAGACTGGAAAAAAATCACCTAAAAGAGTGCGAAACCTTAGGAAAGGTGCATACGTAAGCAAGGGAGATCAAAAAAGAATCGATTCAATGCTACCATAGTATTGAGAAACTTATATAGGAGGCGTGTACAATGGCAAGAGTAAAAAGAGGCGTTAATGCCAAAAAAAGACATAAGAAAGTGTTAAAGGCAGCAAAAGGATATTATGGTGCAAAGAGTAAGCTTTTCAGACCAGCAAACCAAGCTGTTATGAAATCATTAAACTATGCATTCATAGGACGTAAACAGAAGAAGAGAGAGTTTAGAAAAATGTGGATTGCAAGGATTAATGCAGCTGCAAGAATAAACGGAATGAGCTACAGCAAGTTTATAAGTGGACTTAAAAAATCAGGAATCGAAGTAAACAGAAAAATGCTTTCAGAAATGGCTATACATGATTCAGAAGGCTTTGCTAAACTTGTAGAGATAGCAAAGGAAGCATAAATGCAAAAGTTCCATTAGGAACTTTTTTTGCATTTATAGCAATAATTTTCTACATACATAATGGAGGACTATTATGTCATACATAAAAGAAAGACTGTATTTATTTGAATTGAACCCTCCGAGGGTACTTGCACTTGGATTTTTTGTGTTAATATTGATAGGGTCAATACTACTTAACCTTCCCATAGCATCAGCTGATGGCAATAGCATAGGTATTTTGGACGCACTGTTCACTTCAGCTTCTGCTGTATGCGTTACAGGCTTGATAGTAGTCAATACCGCAACCCACTGGTCGATGTTTGGTAAAGTTATAATACTCTTGTTGATTCAGATGGGTGGCCTTGGAATTATGACCATGGCAACCATGGTCGCCTTGATAATGGGCAAGAAAATATCCCTCAAGGAGAGGCTGATTATCAAGGAGCAGTTGAATCAGGAGACGATGTCAGGAATGGTAAGGCTGATTCTATACGTATTGGCAATGACCTTCAGTATAGAGGCTTTAGGAGCAGTTCTGCTATCATTTAATTTTATACCTGAGTATGGTGTTGCTAAGGGGATTTGGTTTTCAGTCTTCCACTCCATATCAGCTTTTTGTAATGCAGGGTTTGATATCACCGGAAACAGCTTTATGTCATACACCGATTCACCGATCACAATCCTGACACTAAGCGCATTGATAATAGTGGGAGGTACTGGATTCGCAGTTCTCAACGATCTTGCCAAGCATAGGAGATGGGTTAGATTAAGCCTCCATACCAAGCTTGTGGTAACCATGTCCTTTGTGCTCTTGCTGATTGGAACCTTATTTATCTTTATTCTAGAGTATTCAAACCCTGAAACATTAGGCCAGATGACCTTTTGGGAAAAAGTATCATCCGCTTTTTTTGCTTCAGTTGTTCCTAGAACCGCTGGATTCAATTCAATTGATACAGCGGCACTTAGGGAAAGCAGCGTGTTTCTTACCATAATCCTGATGTTTATTGGAGGATCGCCAGGCTCAACTGCCGGTGGAGTTAAGACAGCTACCATAGGGGTTGTCCTAATGGCTACAATAAGTATTATTAGAGGGGAAAAAGACATTGAAATGTACGAAAAGAGACTAAATCAGGAGACGGTGTTCAAGTCCTTGGCAATAGTAACAGTAGGGATGGTTATGATTGTCCTGATATCATTTTTACTTACTATCACAGAGAGTAAGAATTTTCTGGATGTACTTTTTGAGGCCACATCTGCCTTTGCAACAGTTGGTCTATCAAGGGGAATTACATCAGAGCTCACTGGATTGGGCAAGGTAATAATCATCGGTACGATGTATGCAGGAAGAGTCGGACCACTTACAATGGCTTATGCCATAGGATATAATAAAAAGCATAAGAGATATAGATATTCAGAAGGACATATATCAGTTGGATAGGAGGAAATTGGATGAAGTCTTTTGCGGTAATTGGGTGCGGTAGATTTGGTTCAGCAGTTGCAAAGACGCTGTTTGATCTTGGTAATGAGGTTTTGGCAATAGATGGGGACATGGATGTCGTTGACAATATAGCCGGGCACGTCACCCACGCCATACAGGCAGATGTCATGGATGAAGGTGTTCTAAAGGAGCTGGGTTTAAGCAATTTTGATGTAGCAATAGTAAGTATAGGATCCGATTTGCAGGCATCCATAATGGCTACATTGATAGTTAAGGAGCTGGGTGTTAATAAGATTGTCGCCAAGGCACAATCTGAGCTTCATGGCAAGGTTCTTAAGAAGATAGGAGCAGACAAGGTCATATTCCCAGAAAGGGACATGGGGGTAAGGGTCGCACACAACCTGACATCCAACAGTATAGTTGACTATATTGAGCTCTCTCCGGATTACAGCATACTTGAAATAGAAGCAATCCCAAAATGGTATGAAAGAAACCTTGAAGAATTGAGGCTTAGAAATAAGTACAAGGTAACTGTCATGGCGATTAAACGAGGGGAAGAGGTAAACGTGTCTCCCGGTCCCAAGTTCCAAGTCCAAAAGGGGGATATACTTGTTGCATTGGGAGCTTCGGAAGCGATAGATCATATTGCGGAGGAAGCGGGTGAGTAAACATGATTGAAGTGACTTCTTCAAAAAATCCTTTGCTTAAGGAGATCAAGGCCCTGGATAGAAAAAGGTATCGTTGGGAGCAAAAAAAATTCCTTGTGGAAGGAATAAAGTCGGTAGGAGAAGCCCTTGAAACGGATGGTTTGTCAACCAAAGTGATCTTCACAGATTCTCTTGCCAGCAATGATAAGGGTGAAACGTTGTTCCATACACTTAGTGGTATGTCAGATTCAGTCTATATGCCAGAAGGATTGTTCAAGACCATTTCCAATGTGGAGAATTCACAGGGGGTTTTGGCAACTGTTAATTTCATCCCAAAGGGGATTGAAGAGATTCCTAAGGAAGGGATTTTGATATATTTGGATGGCTTACAGGACCCTGGAAATCTGGGTACGATAATCAGGTCGGCTGATGCATTTGGAATCAGCGGGATTGTCCTTGGAGAAAACTGTGTAGACCCCTATAATCCAAAGGTTGTGAGAGCTACGATGGGATCCATATTCAGGGTCCCTCTATACTTTCAAAAAAGCAATGAAGACTTTTTTGACCAGATATCTGATGATAGAAGAATACTAGCCACCTCACTTGATAATGCAACCCTATTGAACTCGATCAAATTCAGCAAGAAAGATGTAATTGTAATTGGTAACGAGGGGCACGGTGTTTCTGACCATATTCTTGAAAGATCGGATTTGAATATTGTCATTCCAATGGTGGGTAATGCAGAATCACTTAATGCAGGAGTGGCAGCATCCATTATAATGTATGAGACTAGTCGAGAACTTATTAAATAGGTTGAGTTTTCGCCATTGTGGTGCTATAATTTAGTAAATAATCTGAAATTTCATTATAAATAAATTTGAAAGGAGCCTATTATGAAGGAGAGATTGGAAGCCTTGAGGGATGCGGCCTTCAAGGAAATACAGGACAATATAGATTTAAATGAGCTGGAGGAGCTTCGAGTTAAGTTTCTCGGCAAGAAAGGCGAAATAACCAAAATTCTAAGAGATATGGGCAAGCTATCAGCTGAAATGAGACCAGTAATTGGTCAAATGGCTAATGAAGTGAGAGCTGACCTTGAGAATAAAATAAACGAAACGAAGGAGATACTCAAAACGAAAGCCAAGGAGCAACGAATTGACTCCGAGACAATAGATATAACAGTAAATACCAAGGATATCAAAAGGGGTCATAGGCATCCTCTAATCCAAACTGCAGAAGAACTGGAAGACCTATTTATATCAATGGGATTCTCAGTGGTCACAGGTC